>LNFM01009466.1_pt1 | contig 14162 bp, 12 predicted proteins | sample 596031 | NCBI WGS metagenome assembly LNFM01 (sample SAMN04254537, study PRJNA301005) | activated carbon metagenome | isolation source: dual media filters at the Ann Arbor, Michigan drinking water treatment plant | place: USA: Ann Arbor
CAGCGATGGATCGTCGTCCGCCACCAGCACCCGAGGCTGGAGCGCGGGATCGGACAGCCGCCGGGGAGCCGCCGTCACCGCCACCGCCGCGACCGCGGTGCGAAGCTGCTCCGGCGTGAACGGCTTCGCCAGCAGACCTGCCGGCACCGTGCCCGCCGGCCCGAGCGCGCCCGCCGGGTAGCCCGACATCAGCACCACCTCGAGGTCCGAGCGGAGCTCCCTGAGCTCCAGCGCGAGGAGATCGCCACGCGTGTCACCGAGCACCACGTCGACCACCGCCACGTGGATCGTCCCGTCGTAGCTGACGCATAGCTTGCGGGCATCGCCGGCATTCGCGGCGAGGAGGACCGTGCAGCCCGCCTGCTGGAGGATCTTCGATGCGACCCGACGGATGTCATCCTGGTCGTCGACAACGAGCACCGTCACCGCGGGCAGCTTCGCCGGAACGCGGGCCGGCGCGGGCACCGTTGCGACCTCCCCGCCGGTCACGGGCAGCAGCACGCGGAAGGTCGTCCCGCGGCCGACTTCGCTGTAGACGCTGATCGTCCCCCCCGCTTGCGCGAGGATGCCGTGCACGATCGCGAGACCGAGCCCCGTCCCCCGGCCCTCCTCCTTCGTGGTGAAGAATGGATCGAAGATGCGCCGCTGGGTCTCCCCGTCCATGCCCGAGCCGGTATCCGTGACGGCGAGCTCGGCATAGCGGCCTCCGGAGATGCCCAGCGAGGGAGCCTCGTCGTCATCGATCTCGCGCGTGGCCGTCTCGACGGTCAGGCGCCCCTCGCTGTCCATGGCATCGCGGGCGTTGATCGCGAGGTTCATCAGCACCTGCTCGATCTGCACCGGGTCGGCGATCACCGTCGGCACGTCGCCCTTGTGGACATCGAGCGTGATGCGATTGCCGACGAGCTTCTTCAGCATCGGCACCGCGCCCGCCACCACCGCGTCGAGCTGGATCGAACGGGGCGTCGCCATGCTGTGCCGGGAGAGTGCGAGCAGCTGTCGCGTGATGCCGGCCGCGCGTTCCGCAGCCTTGCGGATCTCACCCGCATCTTCGCGGCGCGGATCGGCTTGCTCGAGGCTCTCCTCGAGCATCCACGCGTAGCTCTCGACCACGGTGAGGACGTTGTTGAAGTCGTGCGCGACCCCGCCCGCGAGCCGCCCGATCGCGTCGAGCTTCTGCGACTGCAGGAGCTGAGCCTCCGTCTTGCGCAGACGTTCGCGGACACGCTCGCGCTCGGTGACCTCCATCGCCACGACGATCCGCGCCGACCGCCCCTCGATGGTGGCGTCGCGGCTCTGACACTCCACGAGGATCGGAGTCCCGTCCTTGCACCGGTGATGCAGGATGGTCTCGTCGTCGTCGCGCGCGCGCAGATCCGCCGTCGTCATCGCGAGAAACTCGGCGACGGAGTAGCCGTAGGCGCGCACGGCCGCGGCGTTCACGGCAAGGAAGCGGCCCGATTCGCGGTCGTGCGCCCACATCGGGAGGGGGCACAGCTCGAACAGCTCGCTGCTGCTGATCATCGAGAACGGAGGCGTTCGTTGATGAGGTCGCGGAGCTGCTGGATCTCGAACGGTTTATCCAGTCTCGCATTGGGGATCTTGTCGAGGAACGACCGGGCTTGCGACGTGAAGGCGCCGCCGGTGATGAAGATGATCCGCTGCGCCAGCGCGGGCGCGACCTTCGTGATGGCTTCGTAGAAGTCCATGCCGGTCACCGTCGGCATCATCAGGTCGCAGAGGATCACGTCGAACTGCTCGCCGTTCGCGATTCGCTCCGCTGCTTCGTGAGCATCGGAGAGTCCCACCACCTCGTGCTCGGGGCCGAGGGCTCGCCGGATCGTCGAGGCGACGATGGTCTCGTCATCGATCACGAGGATGCGACCACGGTGCTTCGCGACCGGCGCGCCGCTCTCCGGACTGGGGAGGGACACGAGCCCCCCTCCGCTCGGGGGCAGGAGGAGCTGGAACTGGGTTCCCTTGCCGAGCTCCGACGTCACGAGGATCTCGCCGCCGATCGCCGTCACGAGCTGGTGGCAGATCGCGAGGCCGAGGCCAGTGCCGACGCCGATGGGTTTGGTCGTGAAGAACGGCGTGAAGATGCGCTTCAGCGTCTCCGGCGACATGCCGTGGCCCGTATCCGAGATCTCGATCTTCACGCGGCCGTCGGGAGCCAGCAGTGTCGTGACCCGGATCTCGTTCTGGTTCGCGCGGCCCTCGGGGATCGCCTGCGCCGCATTGACGATCAGGTTCAGGAACACCTGCCCGAGCCGCGAATCATTCGCGTAGACGGCCGGGATCGGCTGGTAGTTGCGCACGAGCTGCGCGCGATGACGGATCTCGTTCCACACCATCCGGATCGACGACTCGAGCACGCGCTCCACGTCGACCTCGCCGCGAGCCTCGTCATCGCTGCGCGAGAACAGCTTCAGGTCGCGAACGATGTTGCGCACACGCTGGGCGGCCTCGTGGGCATCGCGCAGCTCGTCGGGGAGCTCGCCGAAATCGATGCTGCCCTTGTGCTGGTCGACGAGCGCCTGGAGGTCTGCGCTCGCCATCTCGAGATTGCCGAGCACCGCCATGAGCGGGTTGTTGATCTCGTGGCCGACGCCCGCGGCGAGGGTGCCGAGCGAGGCCATGCGGTCGCTCACCAGTAGCTGCGCGCGGGCGTTCTTCTCCGCGGTGACGTCGCGGAACACGGCCACGCCGCCGCCGCCGCCGTCGAGCGGGCGCGCATTGACGGCGAGCCAGAGGCCGTCGCTCGCACCGGTGCGGCGCACGAAGATCTCGACGCCGTCGACGGACTCGCCGCGGATCGCGCGCGACAGCGGGAAGTCGCCCGGAACCAGCAGCGTGGTCTGGTCGGTCCGGTACGTGCCGATATCGAGCGACGGTTCGGTCTTGCCGGGCGCGTTGCCGAGGGCGTTCAGGGCCGCACGGTTGAAGTGCGTGATCTTGCCGTCCTTGTTACTGACGAGCACGCCCTCGCCCATGCTCTCGAGGATCGACCGCAGCACGGCGGCGTTCGAGCTCGCGGCGTGCTCGGACGCATCCTTCTCGGCGAACGCGCGCGCGAGCGCCAGCGCGAGGCTGATCTGGCCGGCGACGGCCTGCGCGAAGCTCACGCGATCCGCGTTCTCGAGATCATTCGACCGCGACGCCACCACGAGCGCGCCGAGCGCCTGGCTCATGTGGCCCAGCGGCGCGATCACCATCGACTTCACCTTCGCGGCGGTCAACACGTGGTTGCTCGTGCCGCCGGTGTCGTCGGTAGGAGCCAGCGTCATCAGGAGTTGATTGGAGATCGCGGAGCGGAGGAGCTCGGGCCTCCCGAAGAACGACTCCACTTCGTGCTGCCCCCAGGCCTCCGCCGCGCCGTACCGGAACACCCGCAGGCGGTCCTTGTCACTGATGTACAGGATGCCGAGCGAGATGCCGCCGGCGTCGAAGCAGGTGGCGAGCACCTGATGCAAGGCGCTCTCGAGATCGCGATGCGTCGCCACGGCCGACGAGATGCCAGAGAGCACCGACAGCTCGGCCGAGAGCAAGGCACAGCGCTGGTTCACGCCCGCATTGATCGCGACCTGCCGCTCGAGCTGGGCCATCACGCGCCGCACGCGCTCGCGCTCGACCTCGGGATCGACGGCCACGGCCACGGAGCGCGCCTGGACATGGGCGATCGTGTCGTCGAGGGCGACGAGGACTTCCTTCAGCTCGGGCGTCCGGAAGATGAGATCGGTGGCGCCGGCGCGCTTGGCGAGGGCGCGGTCCTCGGCATCGAGGTAGCTGTTCGTGACGAGCAGGACCGGCGTCGCCGCGAGCTCCGGATCGTTACGCACTGCCATGCACAGGCCGAACCCGTCGAGGCGCGGCATGAGGACATCGGAGACGATCGCGTCGGGCTTGAGCAGCCGCGCTCGCTCGAGCGCCTCCTGACCGTCGGCGGCCATCGCCACCTTGAACCCGGCGCGCTGGAGTCGCAGAGCCACGAGCTTGCGCTGCACCGCATCGTCGTCGGCGATGAGGAGCTGCTTCGCCGGACGCTGCGCGACCGCGTCGCCGGGCTGCGGCGGCAGATGCGCGCGGATCACGTGGATCAGACGCGATGGTTCGACGGGCTTCGTGACGACATCGTCGAAGCCGACCTGCGAGACGCGAGCCTCGTCGAGGGTCGTGAGCATGCCGGAGAACGCGAGGATCGGAACGTCACTGCCGTTGGGGAGCGCGCGGATCGTGGTCAGCAGCTCGAACCCATCCCCGTCGGGGAGGATCAGATCCATGAGCACGAGCGAGATCGGGTTGGCGCGGAACAGCGCTGTGGCCGACCCCGCATCGGGCGCGTCGATGACGACGAACTTCTGCGCCTCGAGCGCGACTCGTACGAGCTTGCGCGTGATGGGGTTGTCTTCGATGACCAGGATCGTCGTCGTCATGAAGTTGCTGCTCGCTTCCGCGCCATGAGACCGGCGATCACCCCAGGGAAGGCCCGCGTATCGACGGGCTTGGTCACGTACCCGTCGAAGCCGGCCGAGAGGGCTTTCTCGTCGTCTCCCTTCATCGCACTCGCGGTCACCGCGACGATGACGGTTCCGTCGTACTTGGGATTGGCGCGGAGCACCTTGCAGAGCTCGATCCCGCTCATGCCGGGCAGCCGCAGATCGAGAAGCATGAGCGCCGGGTCGTAGGTTTCGAGGATCCCGAGCGCGGACTCGGCGGTGATCGCCGACCTCACCGCGAAGCCCCGGGTCGTGAGCAGCAGCTCGAGCAGCTTCAAGTTGAGCGGCGTGTCGTCGACGATGAGGACTGATTCGCCTGCCATTGAGCTACCAAGCCCATTGTTTCCGATGCCGCTCCGAGATCCAACTGCTCACCTGATGCGGATTGCATCGCTCCACCCCCTTGCCGAGCGGATCGGGGCTCCTCCTCACGCTAGGCGGAGGGTGCCAGGACGTCGCCGAGGATCCGCATGGTGAGTCCCCAGATGACATGTCCTTCGTAGTTCCAGCTCGGAAACTTCAGCTCCGAGGCCGGGTACGTGTACGTGCTATCGAAGGCTCCGGAGGCGGCCCGGCCGAGCGGGAACCAGAACGCGGCGAGGGCCTCGGGGCCACACACCGGAACGAGGGATTCCTCGACGAGAAACACGAAGGGCGTGACCTCGATGCCGCGGGGGCCCGACGTGTGGGGGTGCAGCGGGTCCAGGTTGCCGAGGACCCGCGCCCCGGCGAGGTCGATACCGAGCTCTTCGTGGGTCTCGCGGATGGCCGTGGCGAGGAGGTCGAGGTCCTCCGGGTGGTACCCCCCTCCCGGGAGTGAGATGTGGCCGGACCACGGGTCGCCCTCACGCTCGGCCCGCTTCATGAGCAATACGTGAGGCTCTGCTGCATTATGCAGCACTACCGCGACCGCGGCCCGTCGCACCCCATCGGCAGGCGGCGCGACGGCGGTCAGCGACAGCCGCGTCACGAGCCGCTCCACGAGGCCAGGCACGGGACCCTTATAGCGGGTTTCTCGGCGTAGGCTGGCGGCCATGGCGCGGCGCGACTTTGATCTCGTGGTGTTCGGGGCCACCGGATACACCGGCTCCCTCGTGGCGAAGTACCTCGCGAGCCACACCGACCGGCCGCGGTGGGCGATCGCGGGCCGCAATGCGGGCAAGCTCGAAACCCTCGGCCTCGGGGTACCGGTCCTGATCGCCGATGCCACGGATCGCGCCTCACTCGACGCGGTCGCGGCGCGGACCCGCGTCGTGTGCACGACGGTGGGGCCATATGCGAAGCATGGTGATGCACTGGTCGCGGCCTGTGCCGAGGCCGGCACTCACTACTGCGATCTCACCGGTGAGCTGCAGTGGCACTACCGCATGATCCAGGCGAATCACGAGCGCGCGCAGGCGACGGGCGCGAAGCTCGTGCACTCGTGCGGCTACGATTCGATCCCGAGCGACCTCGGGACGTGGGCCGCCCAGCAGGCGTTCATCGCGAAGTACGGCCATCCCGCCGAGCGCGTGACGGCCTACTACGGGGAGGCGAGCGGCGGCCTTTCGGGCGGGACGGTGGCGAGTGGCATCGGCACGGCGCGCGAGGCGAGCGAGAGCAAGGAGGTCCGGCGCGTGCTCGGGAACCCGTACGCCCTCGATCCGGATCCGGAGGCCGTGCGACCCGCCGCGCCCGACGAGAGCTCGATCCGCTGGGACAAGGCGATGGGCATGTACACCGCGCCGTTCGTGATGGCGCAATACAACACCCGTATCGTGCGGCGCGGCCATGCGCTCGCCGGCTTCCCGTGGGGACCGGACTTCCGGTACCGCGAGGTGATGTCGGCGCCGAAGGGTCCCGCCGGGCTCGTGCGGGCCGTCGCGTTCACCGCCGGGCTCGGCGCGATCGCCTTCGCCCTGAAGCGCCCGGCGCTGCGCGAGATGCTGGCCAAGCGCGTGCCCCAGCCGGGCTCCGGACCGTCGGAGCAGCAGCGCGAACGTGGACACTGGAAGGCCCGCTTCCTCGCCGAGCGCGGCGACGACAAGCTCCTGTTTGTCGTCGGTGATAAGGACGGAGACCCGGGCTACAAGTCGACCTCCAAGATGCTCGGCGAGTCAGCCTTGTGCCTCGCTCTCGACGAGTTGCCCGGGGGCGGGGGCTGTTTGACCCCTGCGACCGCCATGGATGGCAAGCTCCTCGACCGGCTGCGTCGGGCCGGTTTGACCTTCGAGGAAGGCACGCTGACGGCATAGAATGGGGACGTGGCGTACCGGGTGCTCGCGTGGTTCTTGCGCGTCGTCACCCGTGTGTTCTTCCGCCAGATCGAGATCGTTGGCATCGAGAACATCCCCGACGGCCCGGTGATCTTCGCGGGCAATCACCCGAACTCGCTGATCGATCCGATCCTCATCATCACCACCTGCGGGCGCAAGGTTCACTTCGCCGCGAAGGACTCGCTGTTCAAGGGCCGCCTCATGCGCGCGGTGCTCGGAGGCCTCGGGGCCGTGCCCGTCGCGCGCAAGACCGACGCCGATGGCGGCGCGACCTCGACGGCGGTGCGCGACGGCGCCGACATGGCGAAGGTCAACGACGCGGCCTTCGATCGCATGTTCGACGTGCTCGTGCGGGGCGACGCGATCGGCATCTTCCCCGAAGGCATCTCGCACGATCTGTCGCAGCTATCGAAGCTGAAGACCGGCGCGGCGCGGATCGCCCTCGGCGGAGCGAAGAAGGCGGGGCAGCCGATCGCGATCGTGCCGTGCGGCCTCACGTTCATCCATCCGAAGCGATTTCGCAGCCGCGTGCTCGTGCAGTACGGCACGCCGATCTGGGTGATCGAAGGGGAGCCGGTCGCCCTGACCGCCGAGATCGAGGTCGCCATGCGCCGGCTGACCATCAACTCGCCCGACTGGGACACCGTGCGTGCGCTCGATACGGTGCGTCGCCTGTATCAGCCGCCGGGGATCGCGATCGAAGAGCGCGTGGAGCTGTCCCGCCGCTTCAACCAGCACTACGGCGCACTCGCCGACGACGCCCGCGTGATCGCGATCGTCGGTCGCGCCAAGGCGTATGCGAAGAAGCTCGACGAGCTTGGCGTCAGTGATCGCGAGCTCGCGCAGGATCTGTCGAAGACCGCCGTCAGCGCGCGCATGCTGCGGCACCTGGTCCTCGTCGCATTCTGGCTGCCGCTGTGCGTGCCGGGCGCGCCGCTGCATCTGCCCACGGTGGCCTTCGCGAAGATCGCGGGCCCGCGCCTCACGCCACGCAAGGACGTGATCGCGACGACGAAGATGCTCGTCGGCCTGCTGCTGTGCCTGCTGTCATACGCAGCCGCGGTGGTGGTCCTCGGGGTGAAGTTCGGCATGGGGGCGGCCCTCGCCTCGGCGATCATCTTGCCGCTGTCAGGCTGGGCGACGCTGCGCGTACTCGACCGCCTGAATCACGTGCAGCGAGCCTTCGGGGTCCTCGCACGCCGCCTCCGCTTTCGCCGCGAGGTCCGGTCCCTGCGCGCCGAGCGAGCGCAGCTCGCCCTGGATGTGGTCGCCGCCGTCACCGCGATCATGCCCGCCGGCCTCGAGCCGTTGTTCCCCCCCGACCACCCCGACCGGATCGCGACGTGAAGCCCCTCGTCGTGCTTCTGCACGGGCTCGCGCGTGGACCAGGATCGATGGCGGGTCTCGCGTCTCACCTGTCGATGCACGGCTTCGACGTGGCCGCCCGGGCGTATCCATCGCGGCGGCATTCGATCTCGTATCTGGCAGGGGCCGTGGGCGACTGGATCCGCGAGCGGGCGGCCGGGCGCCCCGTCAGTGCGGTGACCCACTCGCTCGGCGGCGTGGTCCTGCGGCACGTACGCGATCCGGACATCCGGTGGGAGCGGGTCGTCATGCTCGCACCGCCCAACCAGGGCAGCCGGCTCGCCGCCTCCCTCGCTCACCGCACCCTGTTCCGATGGTTCTATGGACCGGCTGGGATCGAGCTGGCTGATGGCTCGCGGTGGCCGGCCCCGCTCGCGCCGTTCGCCGTGATCGCCGGCACGCGGACCCTCGCCCTCGTGAACCCGACGAGCTGGACCATGGCGCGGAGATTCCCCCGCGGGATGGCCCATGACGGCACGGTCGCGGTCGAGGAGACCCGGCTGGCCGGGATGACGGACCACGCCGAGGTCGACGCGACCCACACGTGGATCATGAATGACCCACGGACCCGGGAGCTGGTGGTGAGCTACCTCCGCACCGGGCGATTTCCATGAGTTAGATGTTCGCGCGTGTGTGACGCGTTGATCGCGCGCATGTTACGCATCGGCCATGTTCGGCCGGTTCCTGCCTCGCGAGACCAGCTTCTTCGACTTCTTCGAGCAGCACGCGGCGCTGACCATCGAGGGGGCGAAAGAGTTCCTGTCGCTGGTCACGACCGGCGCCAACATCCCCGCGAAGTGCCGCCGCATCTCGGACATCGAGCACGAGACGGACACCATCACCCACCGGTGCGTCGAGGCGCTGCACAAGACGTTCATCACGCCGATCGACCGCGATTCGATCCACCGGCTCATCACGCGGATGGACGACATCATGGATTTCGTCGAGGCCGCCGCCGAGCGCATCGAGCTCTACGAGCTGACGGTGATGACCGCCGACGTGCGCGACATGGCCGACTGCCTCCACCGCGCGACGGTGCAGGTCGAGGCGGCGATGCGTGGGCTCCGTCAGCTCAAGAACACGCAGGCGACGCTCAAGCTCTGCATCGACATCAACCGCCTCGAGAACGAGGCCGATGCCATCCTCCGCCGGGCCGTCGCGAAGCTCTTCAAGGAAGAGAAGGACCCCATCACCGTCATCAAGTGGAAGGAGATCTACGAGAACCTCGAGAACGCCTCCGACCGCTGCGAGGACGTGGCGAACATCATCGAGGGCGTGATCCTCGAGCACGGCTAGGCGATGAGCGTCCAGGGCATTGTCATCGCCACGATCGTCGCGGCGATCCTGTTCGACATCATCAACGGCTTCCACGACGCCGCGAATTCGATCGCGACCGTCGTCTCGACGCGCGTGCTCTCGCCGCGCGCGGCCGTGCTGTGGGCGGCGCTGTCGAACTTCATCGCCCTCTTCATCTTCCACGAGGGGGTCGCGAACACGATCGCGAAGACGGTGAACATCCAGCAGGGCGATCCGGCCTTCGTGTGGATCGTGCTGTGCGGTCTCGTCGGTGCGATCGTGTGGAACCTGTTCACGTGGATGCTCGGCTTGCCATCGTCGAGCTCGCACGCGCTGATCGGTGGCCTCTCGGGCGCCGGGCTCGCCTACGGCGGGTCGGGGACGCTCAACTGGTGGGCGATCGAGAAGACGCTCGCGTTCATCCTCGTCGCGCCGCTGCTCGGCTTCCTGCTGGGCAGCGTGATCATCTTCCTCATCTACGTCACGTTCCGGCGCGTGCGGCCGCGGAAGATCGATCGTGTCTTCCGCGTCGGCCAGCTGATCTCGGCCGGCCTCTACTCCGTCGGCCACGGCGGCAACGATGCGCAGAAGACGATCGGCGTGATCTGGGCCGTCATGATCGCTGGGCAGATGCTCCCCATGGATGCCCAGGCGGCTCCCTACTGGGTGGTCGTCGCGTCGTACAGCGCGATGGCCTTCGGCACCGCGATCGGTGGCTGGCGCATCGTGAAGACGATGGGCATGGGCCTGACGCACCTGAAGCCCGTCGGGGGCTTTGCGGCGGAGGTCGCCGGCGCGATCACGCTGTTCATGGCGACGTTCCTGAAGATCCCCGTCTCCACGACTCACACGATCACCGGCGCCATCGTCGGCGTGGGCTCGGTCGCGAATGCGCGCGGCATCCGCTGGGGGGTGGCGACGCGAATCGTCTATGCGTGGATCTTCACGATCCCGGCCGCGGGGACGGTCGCCGCGCTGCTGCTGCTACTCGCTCAGGCCCTCGGCGCCTGGTAGCTCAGAACGTCCCGACGATGCCGACCTGCGCTCCGCCATGTGCAGGAGCCATCGTCGGGGACCACATCGGCACCGATGGCGAGCGGAGCCTGCGCTTGGCCAGCGTGGTGCCGTGGCTCAGCGCGGCCCAGTCGATGACACTCGCCACCACCATGCCACCCACGAAGTAGGCGCCGAAGTCGTCGAGCTCGCAGAGCACGCCGTCGCAACCATCGTTGGCGGAGATGCTCATGAGGCCCAGCGTCATCGGAATCAGCGCGCGCAGGGTGAAGCTCAGGGCGGCGCGCCGCCCCTGGCCATGCATGGCATGAATGATGGGGCCGCCGGCCAGGTGCGCGGAGACGCCGCCCAGGAAGAGGGGCGCCGTGGCGGGGCCGTCCTCGCCATTCGGGCCTTCGCTCCGGGCGCCGGCGAAGATGAGAGCGAGCGAGACCGCATCGGCCCCCACGAGCTCCATGGTGTAGGCCGGCGGGGCCTCGACCACGTAGGCGGATTCGGTCGCGGACGGGACCCACGACCGCTGGTAGCGACCGGCTGGCTGCGCTCGCACGGCTTGCGTGGTCATGACGAGGACGGCGGCGGCGACGACGATATGCACGGACGCCCACTCAGCACGGCGCGTGCCGGCACCGGTCCAACCAGATCTCGGGTGGTTGCGCAGACGGTCGCGTCGGGTTCCGGACGCCGATGTCAGTGGTCACCAGGTTCCGACGAAGCCGAGCCCGGCGCTCGTCGGCGTGATCATCGGCGTCACCACGACCGGGGGTGCCTTGCGGGCGAGCAGCTCGCCGCGCGTGAAGTACGCCGCGTCGGCGATGGCCCCGACGCCGCCCCCCACGATCATCCCGACGACGCCCCAGTACAACCCGCACAGCTCGCCGCCGCAATCGCGGACCACGAGCAGGCTCGTCGTCGCGCCGGCGAGGACCCCGCCGACTCGCAGCCCGAAGCTCGCGGCGGCGCGCTTGGGATGCCCGTGCCCGAGGTGAATGATCGGGGCGACCACGAGAGCCCCGACCGCCCCGAGCGGCACGATGCCATTCGGGATGATCGCGTCGTCGGTCAGCAGCCAGGTGCCGAGAATCCCGAACGCGATCAGATCGGAGACCACCACGGGCACCGTGTACGCCGGGGTCTCGACCGCGGCCGTCGGCGGCGTCGCCCCGGGAGCCGTCGCGGCACCGACGGAGGCCATCACGACAAGACCGAGCATGAGTGTCAGCAGATTACAGCGGGGGCCGGGGCGGTGCGCTGGTAAGAACAGGCATGGCCGGGTTTCACAGAGCGGACGTCGTCGTCATCGGCGGGGGGCACAACGGCCTCGTCACGGCGGGCCTGCTCGCGAAGCAGGGGCTCAGCGTCACGGTGCTCGAGAAGCGCAGCGTCACGGGCGGGGCCGCCATCACCGAGCAGCCCTGGGGCCCCGACTACAAGATGACGGCGCTGTCGTACGTCGTGTCGCTCTTGCCGCCCGCGGTGACGCAGGAGCTCGAGCTCGCGAAGTTCGGCTACAAGGTCTACCCCCAGCATCCCTACTTCGTGGCGTACCCCGACGGGCGCTACCTGATGATGTGCGACGACCGCGCGCGCCGGCGCGAGCAGATCGCGAAGTTCTCCGTGCGCGACGCCGAGGAGATCGACCGCTGGGATGACTGGCTGGCGCGCCTCGGCGCGGTGCTCGGTCCGATGCTCACCCAGGTCCCGCCGAAGCTCGGCAGCAAGAAGCCCACGGATCTGCTCGCAGCCCTCGGCCTCGCCTGGAAGCTGCGCAAGCTCGACGAGCGCGGCGTGGCAGACGTGACGCGCCTGATGACGATGAGCGTCGCCGACCTCCTCGAGGAGCGCTTCGAGTCCGACGCGGTGAAGGGCGTCCTTGCGGTGAGTGGCGTGATCGGGACGTGGGCCGGTCCGCGCTCGCCCGGCACGGCGTACGTGATGGCGCATCACAAGCTGGGTGATCTCGGCATCGGTGATGGCTCGCCGATGGGTGCGTGGGGCTTCCCCGAGGGCGGCATGGGCGGCGTGACGACGGCGATGCGTGACGCCGCGCTCGCGTTCGGAGCGCGCATCGTGACCGACGCCGAGGTCGCGAAGATCATGGTCAAGGACAACCGCGTCACCGGCGTGGTTCTCGCCAACGGCGACGAGCACGTGGCCCCGACGGTGGTCACGACGACGCATCCGCAGATCACGTTCCTGAAGCTGCTCGATCGCGGCGAGCTGCCCGCGGACTTCGTCGACACGATCAGTCGCTGGAAGACGCGCAGCGGCACGGTGAAGGTGAACCTCGCGATCGATCGGCTGCCCGAGTTCACGGCGAAGCCGGGCTTCAACCCGGAGGTGCACGGCGCGACGATCGTACTGGCGAATTCGCTCGATGACATCGAGGGCGCCTTCCAGGACGCCGTCAGCGGACGGGGCGCGCGCCTGCCCTTCGCCGACATCTGCATCCCGAGCGTCTTCGATCCGACCCTCGCGCCGCCCGGCAAGCACGTCGTCTCGATGTTCACGCAGTGGGTCCCGCACGAGTGGGCGGCCGCGCCCCACCAGGCCGAGCTCGACGCGTATGCCGACCGCGTGATCGCGCGCGTCGATGCGCTCGCGCCGGGCTTCGCCTCCTCGATCCTGCACCGCCAGGTGATCGGCCCGCACGAGATGGCGACCACCTACGGGCTCGTGGGCGGCAACATCTTCCACGGCGAGCTATCGGCCAATCAGCTCTTCCACCTGCGCCCGGCCGCGGGCTACGCGGACTTCACGACGCCCATCAAGGGCCTCTACCAGGCGTCCTCGGCGACCCATGGCGGCGGCGGCGTCACCGGCATCCCGGCGCTCCAGGTCGTGAAGAAGCTCAAGCACCTCGCATAACTCCCGCTGGTGTCACTGGATGCTGTCAGACCCCATGGGTAGGGTCCGACCCCGTGGCGAAGCTCTACTTCCGGTACGGCACGATGGACTCGGCCAAGTCGATGAACCTCCTCGCGGTGGCGCACAACTACCGCAAGCAGGGCAAGCGGGTGCTCCTCCTCAAGCCCGCTCTCGATACCCGCTTCGGCGCCGCCAAGGTGTCGTCCCGGTCCGGCCTCGAGGCCGACGCCGACATGCTCATCCAGCCCGACACCACGCTCGACCCGCGCGACTTCGAAGGCATCGACTGCCTGCTGGTCGACGAGGCGCAGTTCCTCTCGCCGCAGGTGATCGAGGACCTCCGCCGCATCACCGTCGATCCCGGCGTCCCCGTGATCTGCTACGGCCTCCGGACCGACTTCCGTACGAAGCTCTTCCCCGGAGCGCAGCGCCTCATGGAGCTGGCCGACGGGATCGAAGAGGTGAAGGTCACCTGCCAGTACTGCGCGAAGAAGGCGATCTGCAACCTCCGCTTCGTCAACGGCGCGCCCACCGTCCGCGGCCCGCAGGTCCAGCTCGGCGCCGACGAGTCCTACGCGCCGGTCTGCTGGGCACACTACGACGAGGCGACGCGTCAGATCGCCGTCGATACGTCGGGACCGACCCTTCGTCCGTCGTAGGACGCCGCTAGCGGCCGCTCTCGCGAGTGCCCCGAGGTTCCGCACTCGTGCCCGCAGATCTGGGACGCCAAGACGCCCCGGACGCCAAGGGAGAGGTTGGGCGGACAGACACAGCAGACACAGCCGGACCGTGTCACCCATGTGCCCGGTCTGCACCCTGACCCCAACCCGCGCCGAGCACGCGCCCGTCTGCTCGGAGGATCGGTTCT
>LNFM01009467.1_pt1 | contig 14159 bp, 18 predicted proteins | sample 596031 | NCBI WGS metagenome assembly LNFM01 (sample SAMN04254537, study PRJNA301005) | activated carbon metagenome | isolation source: dual media filters at the Ann Arbor, Michigan drinking water treatment plant | place: USA: Ann Arbor
CCCGTTCGGCTGCCTCAACAACGCCCGCTACGGCATCGCCTGGGGCGCCATGGGCGCCGCCGAATTCTGCTGGAAGCAGGCGCGCAACTACACGCTCGACCGCAAGCAGTTCGGCCGGCCGCTGGCCGCCAACCAGCTCATCCAGAAGAAGCTCGCCGACATGCAGACCGAGATTGCGCTCGGCCTACAAGCCTGCGTGCGCGTCGGTCGCCTAAAGGATGCGGGCCATGCCCAGCCGGAGATGATCTCGCTGATCAAGCGCAACAACTGCGGCAAGGCGCTCGATATCGCCCGCGTCGCCCGCGACATGCACGGCGGCAACGGCGTGTCCGACGAGTATCACGTGATCCGCCACGTCATGAACCTCGAGGCCGTGAACACCTACGAAGGCACGCACGACGTCCATGCGCTGATCCTCGGCCGCGCCATGACCGGCATCCAGGCCTTCTCGTCCGGGGCATAACCCGCGTGGATCTACCGCCCACCGGCGACATCGCGATCGTCGTCGCCGGGGCGCTCGCGGCAGGGTTCGTCAATGGATTGAGCGGTACCGGCTATGCGCTGGTGGCGCTGGGCTTCTGGCTTCAGGCCATGTCGCCGCTGACAGCCGCTCCACTCACCGCGCTCTGCGGCGTCGCCGGCCATGTGCAGTCCCTGCCGACCATCTGGAAAGGCGTTCGCTGGCCGCGTCTTTGGCCGATGCTGGCCGCCGGCATCATTGGCGTGCCGATCGGCACCTTGCTGCTGGAACATGTACGGCCGAGCCCGCTCAAGATCGGCGTGGGCGCGCTGCTGATCTTCTACAGCGCCTGGATGGCTTTCGTTCGCCGCCCGCCCATCGTCACCGGCGGCGGGCGTCCCGCCGACGCGGCCGTCGGCTTCACCGGCGGCGTCCTGGGCGGCATGGCGAGCCTCAGCGGACCGGCGCCGGCGATCTGGGCGCAGCTGCGTGGCTTCGGCAAGAACGAGCAGCGCGGCGTCAACCAGCCCTACAACATGAGCATCCTGCTGCTCGCGCTGATCTCGGCCGGCATCGCGGGCTTCCTCGACCGCACCTTCTTCATTTGGACCGCGATCACGGTGCCCGTGACCCTGGTCGGCGCCCGGCTCGGCCTGATGCTGTACGGCCGGGTCGACGACACGGGCTTTCGCCGCATCATCCTGGGCCTGCTCACGCTCTCGGGCGCAACGCTGATCGCAACGTCGGTGGGACGATGACAGGCAAATCCGCGCTCTCGGTCCTCTTCCTTGGCGTGGCCATTGGCGTTGCCGGGCTCGCGATCTTCTCGCCATCTTGGGGACCGCCACCGCCGTCCGCCGTGCGCACGGTAGACAATGTGCTGCCATCGGCGCCGACCGCGCCGCCCACGGCGTGGCCCGACTACAGCCTCAACGGTCCCGGCTTCCTGACTCCGGCGATGGCCGATGGCGAACTCGTCGCCTACGGTCACAGACTGGTGACACAGACCTTCGCCGTCATCGGCCCCGAGGCTTCGGATCCGGCAAAGCGCTTCGCCGGCAACAATCTTTCCTGCCAGAACTGCCATCTCGACAGCGGCACCAACCGCACCGGCCTGCCGCTGGTCGGCGTCGCAAAGACCTATCCGAAGTTCTCGGCCCGCGACAACCGCGTCCTGTCGCTGCCCGAGCGGCTGGACGACTGCATGACGCGCTCGATGAACGGCCGTCCGTTGCCCAGGGAATCGCGCGAGACGAAGGCGCTTCTCGCCTACCTGCGCTTCATCGCCGAACCCGTACCGATGCAGAACGAGCCTGCTCCGGCGCCGCCGCAGCCAGCCGATGCCGTGCGCGGCTTCACCGTCTTCGGCACGGTGTGCGCCGCCTGTCATCAACTCGATGGCCAGGGTGTACGGATCGGTTCAGTGAACGACGCTCGCGGCTATCGCTTCCCGCCGCTGTGGGGACCGGACAGTTTCAACGACGGCGCCGGCATGAACACTTTCGACGATGCGGTGGGCTTCGTCCGGCGGAACATGCCGCGCGGAGTCGACCCCCGGCATCCCCAGCTAACGCCGCAGCAAGCCTGGGATGTCGTCGCTTACCTGAAGACGAGGCCGCGACCCAAGGACCCGTCGGTGCGCTGAGCCGTCAGGCGACCAACCAGTTTAGACACCCGCTCTCCCGGAGGATTGCCTCCAAGCTTGGCGCCGCCGTGGCGGCAGCGTACTTGCGCCGGGTCTCGGCCAGCGAGCGCGCGTGGTATGTCTGCGGCTCCTGCGACCACGCCGTGCCGCCCATCGACATCTCGAAAGTCCTTTCACCCGAAGCGATCGCCGCGGCATTGGCCACGGACCACGGCGGAAGAGCGTGCCGACCTCGTCCTTGAGCAAGGGCATGAGCGTCGGCGCCAGCGCCGGCCAGGCCTCGAATGCGCCATCCGCCTGGGGCGCGACCATCCTCTGCACCTAGGCCATCACATGCGGTGCCGAGGTCCGCATGATCGCCCCCGGTGTCGGATCGGTGGCGGCCTCGTAGAGCTGGGCCCACAGGCCAAAATCCGCCATCGCAGGCCGGCCACCCAGCAAATGGAGCCGAGTGGCGAGATGCGCGTCGAGCAGCCTGAGTGCGTGCTTGAGCGAGGCCTCGATTAAGGGTTGGGTCCTGTCGTTGGAGCCGACGAAGCCCAGCCGGCCCATCATGCGCTCGGCCACGGCCGCACGCGCCTGGGCCACGGCCAGCGTGCCTTGGGCTCCCATCATCTGGACGGCGATGCGCTCGGCGGTCGACCAGATGTCGGGCTGGTAGCGCCAGCGATAGTGGAACATTTACTTGTTGCCCCACTCGTCGCCGTACTCCTCCAGTAGCGCCGAGACTAAGGCGAGCGCTGGGTCGGAGGGAACGGTCGAGGGTTCCGGCGTCGACGCCTCGAAGCACTCGAGGATCGGCGTCGAATCCTGCACGCCCTCGCCGTCGGACGTCACCACCGGCGGCACCAGCGGCAGCTTGGCGCATTTCTGGAACTCGGCCTGGACCGCGGGCGAGCGCAGGATCCATTCGTGGGCCACGTTCTTGTAGCGGAAGAAAGAGCGGACCTTCACCGAGTAGGGCGAGAACTCCGAGCCGAATATCTTGTATGTAATCAGATCCAGCGTTTGCGCTTCAGCCAGAAGAAGATGGTGCCGACGATCGCCGCCGCCATCACCCAGAAGAAATAATAGCCGTACTGCCAGCCGAGTTCCGGCATGTTGCCGATCTGCGTGTCGAAGTTCATGCCGTAGATGCCCGCCAGGAAGCTGAGCGGCATGAAGAACACGGTGATGATCGCCATCGTCTTCATGACCTCGGCCATGCGGTTGGACGAGTCCATGAGATAGACTTCCATCAGGCCGTTGGTCATTTCCCGGTAGCTCTCGACGAGATCCAGCACCGCCACCGCATGGTCGAAGCAGTCGCGCAGGTAGGTCCGGGTCTCCGGCATGATGTAGGGCACATCGGGCCGCATCACGGCCAGGACGGTCTCTCGCTCGGCCCACTGGATGCGATGGAAGGCCACCAGTGCACGCCGCGCCTGATGGATGTGCGCCAGCGTCTCCTTTGTCGGACGGCCGAGCGCCTCTTCTTCCAGTTCCTCGATATGGCTCGATAGCGCCTCGATTAGCGGGAATTTGCGATCGACGACGAGATCGATCAGCGCATAGACGAGGTAATCGACGCCGAATGTGCGCAGTCTCGATCCCGCGGTCTGGATGCGGTCGCGCACCGCCTTGAAGACGTCGGCCTTGTGATCGTGGAACGAGATCACGTAGTTGTCGCCGAAGAAGATGCTGACCTGCCGGCTCTTCAGTTCACAGTCCTCGTACGCCGGGTCGTTCAGGACGATGAAGCCCTGCCCTTCGTAGAGGTCGAGCTTGCTCCTCTGGTTGGCGTGGAACACGTCCTCGAGTGCTAGGGGATGAAGGTTGAAGGCCATGCCGAGGTCGCGCAGCATATCCGAGCTCGGACGGCCGGCGACGTCGATCCAGGTGTGTCCCGGCGTGCCAAGGTGGAAGCGGCACTCGTCGACCTCGACGCCATGCACGATCTGGACATCGTCCGGCGTGTACTCCACCAGCGTGAAGTCGAGCGCCTCGTCGGTGACCGGCGCACGGCCCTCGAGCGTACCGGGGGCCGTGCCGGGCTTGGTGTGGCGGTGAAAAAAGCCGTCCATTGTGCCTCTCGCCGATACGCCCGGTCCGGGCCTCAGACTTCCTGCATCACCTGGACGTCGGGGCGGCCGGCGAGATAGTCGCCGAGCTTGCGACCGAGTTCCTTGAAGTGCGGCGCGGCGCGATGCGCATCCAGCGCCGCCTGGTCGTCGTAGCGTTCCAACATGACGTAAACATTGACGTCGGCCGTCTTGTGCAGGGCGTAGAGCTTGTTGCCCGGCTCGTCGGCCTGCACCTTGGCCTGCAATGCCTTCATTGTCGCCTCGAAATCGGCGTTGGTCCCAGGCTTGACGGTCAGTTTCGCGATGACGCCGATCATGGTCCCGCTCCTTCTATTGAGGCCGTTTCTTTATCAGGTACTTGTGCTCGCCGTCGCTCACCAGCTCGCCCCTCTGGTTATGGATGGTGAGTTTCAGGACGGCAACACCGGTGGTGCGCCCGGGCTTCAGCTCGCTCACCGTCAGCATCGGGTAGAGCGTGTCGCCGACATAGACCGGCTTCAGGAACCGCGACGACTGCTCGAGGAACCCGATCAGCGACTCGCCCACGACGTGGGGAAAGATCCCGCCGCCGGCCGCGCCCTGGATCGCCACCTGCAGCCCGTGCGCCAGCATGTCCCGGTGCCCGAGCGCCTTGCAGTATTCGCGATCGTAGTGGATCGGGTGATTGTCGCCGCTGGCGAGCTGGAACGCGGAGAACAGCGCCTCGGTCTGGGTGCGCGAGTTGATGTAGAACTTTTGGCCGATCGTCAGGTCCTCGAACCAGTGAGTCGGTCCGAAGCGGTGCTCGGCCGGATCGAAGGGTCTTACGTCTGTGTCCGGCACGGCGGTCTCCCTGATCTCCGCGACTTCTACGCCGCTTTGGCCTTGCGGCCCATGCCCTCGCTCAGGTCGAGCATGCGCTCGCGCCAGGCCCGGACCGGATCGTCGCCCGCCAGAAGTTCGAACGGGCTGACGATGCGGGCCCACAGGAAGGCGCCCATCAACGCATAGTCGGGATAGGCCGGAGCGTCGCCGGCCAGGAACTTCTGCTCCTTGAGCGACCGCCGCGCGGGCTCCAGCACGAGGCGGAACGCCGGCAGACCCTTGTCGCGCGCGGCCGACTGGATCGCGGCGAAATCGCTCGATCCGAAGCGCTTGCCGCGGCTCTCGCGGATGTACGCCTGGTCGGCGGGCCGCACGCGGTCATAAAGATCGCCGATAATCAGCGGCGCGAGGGCGGCATGGACCTGCGTATCGACCCAGCCGTTGACGAAAAGCGCGTAGGCGCGCGCCATGTCGCTCTTGAACAACGGCCTGTCCGGGTGCGCCTTGTCGAGGTGGTTGGCGATCGCCCAGCTGTCCCGCACCGGCGTCTCGCCGTCCTCGATCACGGGTACGGTCTGCGAGGCGGCAAAGGCGATCTTGTCCTTCTCGGTGAAGCCCACCGGCACCTCGGTCCATTTCAGGCCCTTGTGCGCGAGCGCGAACTTGGTGCGCCAGCAGAAAGGGCTGGGGCGGCGGTCGTCCTGGAAGACGAGGTCGTAGAGGGTGATCATCGAGGCCTCACTTCCCGTCCAGCATCCTGATGATGCCCGAGAAATCCTTGGCGGCGCTGCCGCTGTTGACGAACATATTGAAGAGCTGCGCCGCCTCCGCGCCGAGGGGCGTGCTGGCGCCTGCCGCGTTCGCCGCCTGCTGCGCCAGCATCAGGTCCTTCAGCATCATCGCCGCCGTGAATCCCGCCTGGTAGTCGCGGTTGGCCGGCGACGCCGGCACCGGGCCCGGCACAGGGCAATAGCTGGTCAGCGCCCAACAGGAGCCTGACGAAGTCGACACCACGTCGAACATTTTCTGGGCGTCCAGGCCCAGCCGCTTGGCCAGCATGAACGCCTCGCTGACGGCGACCATCGAGACGCCCAGGATCATGTTGTTGCAGATCTTGGCCACCTGGCCGTTGCCGCTGGCGCCGGCATGGACGATGTTCTTGCCCATCTTCTCCAAGATCGGCTTGGCCTTGACGAACGCGCCGTCGCTGCCGCCGACCATGAAGGTGAGCGTGCCGGCCGTGGCCCCGCCGACGCCGCCCGACACCGGCGCATCGATCATTTCCATGCCCGCCTGGCCGGCCAGCGCCGCGACATGGCGGGCGCTGTCGACGTCGATGGTCGAGCAGTCGATCAACAAGGTGCCCTTGGCGACATTGGGCAGCACGTCCTTCTCGTAGACGTCGCGCACATGCTTGCCGGCCGGCAACATGGTGACGACGACCTCGGCGCCCTTGACCGCGTCGGCCGCCGATGCCGCCTTGTGCGCGCCCTTCTCCACCGCCGTCTTCAGCGCGGCGTCCGACAGATCGAAGGCCGTCACGTGATGCTGCGCCTTGGCGAGATTGGCGGCCATCGGACCGCCCATGTTGCCGAGACCGATGAAGGCGATTTTCGCCATGGTGTTTCTCCCTAGAAGGTAAGGTCGTTGGCGACTGGCCTGAAATGCTCTTCGACCAGCGCCGTCGTCACACCGTCGATGGTCGGCGGATTCCATTGCGGCTTCTGGTCCTTGTCGATCAGCAGGGCACGCACGCCCTCGAAGAAATCGTGCCCCTTCTGCATGCAGCGCTGCGACATGCGGTATTCGATCGTCATCGAATCCTCGAACGAGCGGTTGGCGCAGCGTTTTAGCTGCTCCAGCGTGATCGCCATCGACAGCGGCGAAAGTTTCAGAAGCGCCGCGAGCTGCTTCTGCGCCCATTCGCCCGGATGCTTGCGGAGCTTGGCCTCGATCTCCTGCAGCGATTCGGCGGAAAAGCAGCGATCGATGTCGGGCATCATTGTCGGCAGCGTCGGCGCGCCGGCATCGCCCGCGAAACGGGCGATCACCGCGTCCACCTTGCGATTGGAATCGGGGCCCGAGAGATCGGCCGCGCCCAGCGCCGCCTGCAGCTCGTTCATCGAAGCAGTCGGCACATAGGCATCGACGATACCGGCCCACAGTGCATCGGCTGCCTTCAGCCGGTGGCTGGTCAGCGCCAGGAAGGTGCCCAGCGCGCCCGGCAGGCGAGTCAGGAAGTAGCCGCCACCGACATCGGGGAAAAGCCCGATGGTCGTCTCGGGCATCGCGAACAGGAACTTCTCGCTCGCCACGGAATGCGAGCCGTGCACCGACAGGCCGACGCCGCCGCCCATGTCGATGCCGTCGATCAGCGAGATCCACGGCTTGGCAAAGCGGTAGATGCGGCGGTTGACGATGTACTCGTCGCGGAAGAAGTCGCGCCGCACCGTACCATTGGGATCGTCGCGCATCTCGCGATAGAGCCCGGCCACGTCGCCGCCGGCGCAGAAGGCGCGGTCGCCCGAGCCGCGCAGCACCACGGCCTTGACCGCCGGGTCCTTCTCCCACTGCGGCATGACCCTTTCCATTTCCAGGATCATGCCGTGGGAGAGCGCGTTCAGCGCCTTGGGCCGGTTGAGGGTCATCAGACCCAGGCCGTCCTTGATCTCAAACAGGATTTCAGCGTCGGACATTTGCAGACTTCACCCCATTAGCAGTCGGCGCGAGATGATCACGCGCATGATCTCGTTGGTGCCCTCGAGGATCTGGTGCACCCTGAGGTCGCGCAAGTAACGCTCGATGGGGAAGTCCTTCAAGTAGCCGTAGCCGCCATGCAATTGCAGCGCGTCGTTGACCACACTGAAGCCCACGTCGGTGGCGAAGCGCTTGCCCATGGCGGCGGCTTGCGTGGCCTCCGGCGACTTGGCGTCGAGCAGTGAAGCCGCTCGCCAGATCAGCAGCCGCGCGGCGTCGAGTTCGGTCGCCATGTCGGCCAACTTGAACTGGGTCGCCTGGAAATCGGCGATCGGCTGGCCGAACTGCTTGCGCTCGACCACGTAGCGCGACGCCGTCTCGAGGCAGGCGCGCGCGCCGCCCAGCGAGCAGGCGCCGATATTGATGCGCCCGCCGTCGAGCCCGGCCATGGCAACTTTGAAGCCGTGGCCTTCCGGCCCCAGCCTGTTGGCCACCGGCACCTTGCAGTTCTCGAAGATCACCGCCGCCGTCGGCTGGCTGTTCCAGCCGAGCTTGTTCTCCTGCTTGCCGAACGAGAGCCCCGGCGTCCCCGCCTCGACAACGAGCGCCGAGATGCCGCCCGCCCCCTTCCCGCCGGTCCGCAACATGACGACATAGATGTCGCTACGCCCGCCGCCGGAAATGAAAGCCTTGGTGCCGTTCACGACATAGTGGTCGCCGCTGAGTTCTGCGCGCGTGGCCAGCGCCGCCGCATCCGACCCGGCGCCGGGCTCGGTCAGGCAATAGCTCGCGAAATGTTCCATCGAGCAGAGCTTGGGCAGGAAGCGCCGGCGCTGCTCGTCGTCGCCGAAGCCGTCGATCATCCAGGCGGCCATGTTGTGGATCGAGATGTAGGCCGCGGTGCTGGGACAGGCCGAGGCGAGCTCCTCCATGATCAGGGCGGCGTCGAAGCGGCTGAGGCCGCTGCCGCCGACATCCTCTTTCACATAGATGCCGCCAAACCCGAGCGCCGCCGCCTCGCGCAGGACCTCGACCGGGAAGATTTTCTCCGCATCCCAACGCGCGGCCTCGGGCAGCATCCTGTCCATCGCGAATTGTCGCGCCGTGTCGCGGAACGCCTGCTGGTCCTCGGAAAGGTTGAAATCCATGCGCGCGAGATCATATCTGCGGCTCCATCCCAGTCAAACAAAGCGGGCAAACGAGCCGCATTGCGGCCTTTGGCGGTTCGCGCGATAAAGCAGCTAATGCCCAACCGATTTACGACCCTCGGCCGCTATCCATCGACACGCCTGCGCCGAAACCGCCGCGAGGACTGGTCGCGCCGCCTCGTCGCCCAGCACAAGCTCTCGGTCGACGATCTGATTTGGCCGGTGTTCGTGCAGGAGGGCAAGAACGCACGCACGCCCGTCGACTCGATGCCCGGCGTCGACCGCCTGACCGTCGACCTGTTCGTCGAAGCCGCCAAGGAAGCGCGCGATCTCGGTATTCCGGCGATCGCGATCTTCCCCGAGACCGCCCCCAAGTCCAAGACGCCCGATGCGCGCGAGGCCTACAACCCCGGCAACCTCGTCTGCCGCGCCATAACTGCGGTGAAGAAGGCCGTGTCCGACATCGGCATCGTCTGCGACGTGGCGCTCGATCCCTTCAACAGCGACGGCCATGACGGCATCGTGCGCGACGGCCGGATCCTGAACGACGAATCGGTCGAGGCACTGATCAAGCAGGCAATCGTGCAGACAGAGGCTGGCGCCGACATCCAGGCACCGTCCGACATGATGGACGGCCGCATCGGCGCGATCCGCAAGGCGCTGGACGCCAAGGGCTACCAGCACGAACAGATCATGTCCTACGCGGCCAAGTACGCCTCGGCCTTCTACAATCCGTTCCGCGACGCCATCGGCAGCTCAGGCGCGCTGAAGGGCGACAAGAAGACCTACCAGATGGACTACGCCAACTCGGACGAGGCGCTGCGCGAAGTGGGCTTCGACATCGAGGAAGGTGCCGACATGGTGATGGTGAAGCCCGGCCTGCCCTATCTCGACATCGTGCGCCGCGTGAAGGATGCCTTCGGCGTACCGACCTATGCCTACCAGGTGAGCGGCGAGTACGCGATGCTGCGGGGCGCAGCCGACCGCGGCTGGCTCGACTGGAACAAGGTGCTGATCGAGACGCTCACCAGCTTCAAGCGCGCCGGTTGCGACGGCATCCTCACTTACGGCGCGGTCGACGCGGCGCGATTGCTCAAGTCGAAATGAAGGAGCGTCCGTCGGCGCGATTGGTCCTGCTGGATCCGCAGGACCGCCTGTTCCTGTTCAACGTCCACGATCCCAAGGTGTTCGATCCGGCCAACCCGTTCTTCGATCCTTTCTGGGTGATGATCGGCGGCATGGTCGATCCCGGCGAGGATTTCGCCGAGGCCGCGGTCCGCGAGGCCGGCGAAGAGACCAAGCTGCCGGTGATCGGCGAGCCCATCTGGGTATGGACGCGCGAGCGCCGCATGAGCTGGCGCGGCACCGACGTCATGCATCGCGAGCGCTTTTTCCTGGCCCGCACCGATCGTACCGAGATCGACATATCCGGCCTCGACGAAAAGGAGCGGAGCTGGACCCGGGGCCATCGCTGGTGGACGGCCGCCGAGATCGCGACCTCGAGCGAACGCTTCGAGCCCAACGATCTGGGCGCCCGCCTGAAGACCCTGCTGCGCGACGGCGCGCCAAAAGAGCCGATCGTTCTCGGCTAGCGCCGCCGGTCGCGCTCTTCTTTTTCTTTTTCCCGCTTGCGCTCCTCCTGCTCGGCCGACGCACTGCGATAGGCCCGCCACGCCAGAATGAGGGCCGCTAGGGAACTGACAATGCCTACGAGCAGGGTCATCGGGTCGGTGTCACCCATGGTCGAAGAACCTCGCGATGGCGACGTCGCTCCACGGCTGGTCGCTGCCGGCGCCGTGAAAGCCCACATGGCCGCCTGCCCCCGGCAGCAGCGGCACGAGCGCCTTGTTGCTCGCCCAATCATAGCCGCGATAGAGCGCTTCGGGAATCCAGGGATCGTCGCCTGCCGCCAGCGCAAGCGTCGGCACACGGATGTCGGCCATGAACCGCAACGGCTTGCAGCGTTCATAGTAGTTCTCGGCGCTGCCGAAGCCGTAGTGCGGCGCGATGAAGACGTCGTCGTATTCCCACACCGTGCGCGAGCCCAGTATGGCGCCGCGCTCGCCGGTCGAGAGCACGGCTCCCTCGCCCGTCGCCTCGATCTTCATCTGACTCAGGATGTGGTGATGATAGACCACATTGCGGTGGCGCATCATGTTGCGGCAGGTAATGGCGAGATCGATCGGGGCGCAGACGCTGGCCGCCGCCTTGAGGGGCGACGCGGCGCCTTCCTCTCCGAGATACTTCAGCAGCATCGCGCCGCCCAGCGAATAGCCGACGGCAACCAGCCCGTCCTGCGTGAAGTCCTCGGGAAGCAACGCCAGCAGCGCCCTAAAATCCTGGCTGCGGCCGGCATAGTAGTGCTCGCTGCACAGTGCCCGCGACGGTCCCGCGCCGCGCAGGTTGAGACGCAGCACGCGATGCCCGCTCTCGAGCATCAGCCACGACATGCTGCGGATGTACTGGCTGTCTTCGGTGCCGGTCAGCCCATGGATCAGGAGGACCAGTGGCGTGCCGGCCCGCGGCGCCGTCGGCCGGTCGAGCGTCGCGAGCAAGGTGTCGCCTGTACCGTCCTTGAGTGGAAACGAAAGCCGCGCGCTCGTATGCGGCGCGAGGCTGGCCCGGACTGGGCGCAGGCGGTTGGCGACGGTCTGCAGGTCGCCTCCCCACCAGGGAAAGCGCGGACGGAATGGGGGCAGGTCGAGGGAAGTAATGGACGTCTGCACGGCTAGTCCTTATTCACAGCCGGCACCAAGATGGCAACTCCCTCCCCCTCCTCAGGCACTGCGGCGCTGGGTGCGGCCTACGCCATTGCCGCGGCCGCGATCTTCAGCACCGCTGGCGTCATCGTGCGCCATATCGAACTTCCCGCCTGGGACGTCTCGTTCTGGCGCTCGGCCTTCCTCGTGGTCACAATGTTGCCACTGCTGCTGTGGCAGTACCGCCGCATCTGGATCGACGTTCGCAACGCGGGCCCCGCCCTGCTGCTGAGCGCGGTGCTGCTGGCCGGAAGCTTCGTGGCCTTCATCCTGGCGCTGGGTATTGCACCTGTCGCCAACGTCCTGATCATGTTCGGGGCGACGCCGTTCATCACCGCGATCGCCGCCCGCCTTTTCCTCGGCGAGAAACTGCACACCCATACCGTGCTTGCCATGGCGGCGGCGGTGGTGGGGCTCGGCATCAGCGTTGCGGGCTCCCTGCAGGCCGGCGCGCTGGCCGGCATGGCCGTGGCCTTCATCGTCGTGCTCTGCATGAGCGGCAACTATGTCGTCGTCCGCCATCGCCGCGACGTCGGCATGGCGCCGGCGATCTGGCTGGCGGGTGTGATATCGGGCCTGGTCGCGCTCCCCTTCGCCCAGCCCGAGAATGTCACATGGTCGCAGGTGCCCTGGCTCTTTGCGCTCAGCCCCGGCCAGCTCGTGGGCGGACTGCTGCTCTATATGGCGAGCCTCAAGCGCATTCCTGCCGGCCGGGCCGCGTTGCTTGGCCTGCTCGAACTGGTTCTGGGTCCGATCTGGGTGTGGCTGTTCGATGGCGAAAAGCCGGACGACCTCACCTTGATCGGCGGCGCCATCGTCATCGCCGCCGCCGCGGCCAATGTGTGGCTGGATTCGCGACGGCCCACTGGCTAAGAAACGAGGATGACCCAGAACACCAAAGGCCCCCTCTCCGGCATCGTCGTCGTCGATCTCTCCCGCATCCTGGCCGGGCCCTACTGCACCCTGCTGATGGCCGAAATGGGCGCGCGGGTGATCAAGGTCGAGCCACCCAAGGGCGGCGACGACGCCCGTGCCTACGGTCCCTTCGTCAACGGCAAGTCGACCTATTTCGCCTCGGTCAACCGCGGCAAGGAAAGCATCGCGCTCGACCTCAAGAGCGACGTCGACCGCAAGATCTTCGAGAAGCTGCTCGAGAAGGCCGATGTCGTGGTCGAGAACTTCCGGCCCGGCACGATGGAGAAGCTGGGCTACGGCTGGGAGACGCTGCACGAGAAATATCCCAAGCTGATCTACGCCTCGGCCTCCGGTTTCGGCCACACCGGCCCGAACTCCAAGGATCCCGCCTACGACATGGTCATGCAGGGCCAGGGCGGCATCATGAGCATCACCGGCAACGAGGGGCAGCCACCCTCCCGCGTCGGCATGTCGATCGGCGACATCGGCGCCGGCCTCTATACCGCCGTCGCGGTGAATGCTGCGATCGTCCATCGCCTCAAGACCGGCGAGTCCACCAAGGTCGATATCGCGATGTTCGACTGCCAGCTCGCACTGCTCGAGAATGCGATCATGCGCTACACGGTCGAGAAGGAAATCCCCGGCCCGCTCGGCGCGCGCCACCCGACCATCACGCCGTTCGAGGCTTTCGCCACGTCCGACGGCTCGATGATCATCGCTGCGGGCAACGACAGCCTGTTCGTCAAGATGTGCGAGGCGCTCGGCCGGTCCGACATGGCGACCGACCCCGCGTACAAATCCAACGCGCTGCGCCAAAACAGCCAGAAGAAGCTGAAGCACGAGATCGAGTCGGTGCTGAAGACCAACACGACCGATCACTGGATCGCCGTCGTCTCCAAGGGCGGCGTGCCGTGCGGGCCGATCAACAACGTGAAGCAGGCCATTGCCCATCCGCAGGTCGCGGCGCGCAACATGCTTGTCGAGGTGCCGGACGGCAGCGGCGGCACGCTGACGCTCGCCGGCAACCCGCTGAAGATGTCCGCCTTCGAGGACCCGAAGACGCGACGCGCCGCGCCCGATCTCGATAGCGACCGCCAGGCCATACTGTCCTACCTCGGCGGCTGAGACCATGCGGGCACTTGTCCGTATGGCCGCCGGCCTCGCGAAGTTCATGGCCGGCGCGGCGCTTGCGGTCCTGATCTTTCTCGTCGGCACCTATTTCCAGGTGCGCGGCGCGCTGCCGTCCTACAGCGGCCATGTCGAGGCGGCCGGCCTGAAGGCCCCGGTCGAGATCCAGCGCGACAAGAACGCGGTGCCGCACATCATCGCGGGCTCGATCGAGGATGCCGCCTTTGGCCTGGGCTACGTCCATGCCCAGGATCGTTTCTGGCAGATGGAAATGACGCGTCGGCTTGGCCAGGGCCGCCTCTCGGAGATCGTGCCACCCTTGGTCGTCGGCAGCGGCCTGATCGACACCGACCGCACGATGCGCGGCCTCGGCCTCTACCGTCAGGCCAGCGAGAGCGTGAATGCCCTGTCGCCCGGCACGCGGACGCAGCTCGAGGCCTACGCCGCAGGCGTCAATGCCTGGCTGAAGGACGACGACCAGCAGTACGGACTCGAGCTCACCCTCCTGAAACTGCTGTCGGGCGGCCGTTACCGGCCCGA
>LNFM01009468.1_pt1 | contig 14157 bp, 4 predicted proteins | sample 596031 | NCBI WGS metagenome assembly LNFM01 (sample SAMN04254537, study PRJNA301005) | activated carbon metagenome | isolation source: dual media filters at the Ann Arbor, Michigan drinking water treatment plant | place: USA: Ann Arbor
AACTCGGCCCCCCGCAATGACACCCGTCCCGCCCCGCCACCAGCATCGCTGGCCGACACGTCGATGCGTGCACCGGCGCCCACCGACACCGGGCCTTCGGCGCTCGTCAGAGCCACCGAACCGCCATCTGCAACCACCACCGTGCCGTTGAACGACTTGGCCTGCCCACGGGCATCGAGCACAGCACCGCTGGATAGCGTCACCCCATCGCCCGGCGCCGTGCCGCGTGCTGCTACCGTGATCTGACCCGAGCGCGCTTCGACCGAGTTCGAGACCTCGACGCGCTGCCCTTCGAGCGTGATCCGGCCACCCAATTCGGTGCGCTTGGCATCAATCACCGGTACGGAAGGAGGCGTGCCGGTCAACACCAGCGCCGAATACACAGGTGCGCCGACATTGCTGTCATCGCGCGCGCTGATCGTCTGCAGCGACCCACCTTGCGCAACCACCCGCGGCGCATCGATCGTCAGAGCCGCAGCAGCCCGCAGCGACCCCTCGCCCTGGCTCGACACCCGTTCGGTCGCGGCCAGCCGCACTTCTGAAAAGCCCGACACTGCCTTTGATCCGGAGCCGATCACCAGGCGCTTCGCCTCGGTCTGCAGCACACCTGCGCCGGTGGAAGCGGTGGCGACCGAAGTCGCGCTGTTGGCGAGGTCGATCTGCACGGCAGTGAGCGTGGCCTGAGGCGCTGCACCGGCCACGTCGGTCTGCCCGCGCAGCAGCGGCGTGTCGAGCGTCAGGTTGGCCAGACTGCTCGAACCGAGCTGGGTGGTCCCGATGAAGTCGATCGAGCCGTACCCACGAAGCACCAATTGGTCGAGCGAACCAAATGCCGCCAGATCGCTGTTGGACAGCACCAACCCCGACAACGGCGCGGCCGAGCGAGCGGTGTCGCCCAGGTTGACCAGCACCGACGACAAGCTGAGCGACCCACCCGCACCGCCGGTCCCGCCCACGCGGAACTGACCCAGCGACTCGGTCGAACGGGTGGCGTCGACGAGCAGCGCGGTGTCGGCGAGCAGGTTCGCTCCCTGGGCAATGCGCACTTCGCCGGTAGCATCGCTGGCCGCCGGGCCACGATCGATGCGGGTCTGCGCGCCCCTGCTCAGGCGCACCAGGGCGCCCGACGCCTCGGTCGCGATCACCTCGGGCGACGTACCGCCACTGGTGCCCGTGCCGGCCAGCACGCTGCCCGCAGCCACGTCGATCCGGTCGGTGGCCGCCAGAATCAGTTCAGGCAGCGCCACAGCGCCCGTTGCGGTGTTGGCCACCAGGATCTCGCTCGCGCTGGTGGTGATGCGAATGCCGTCGTCTGTGTCCGTGCGCTTGCCACCCAATAGCACACTGCCGTTGAGCCGTGACAGGGCGGCGCCTTCAATCTGCAGCACATCCGCGCCCAGTGCCAGCGCCGGGTCGCCCGCGCGGTCGACCACCGCAATGCGGGCACCGCCGATGTCGACTTCGGACGAACGGGCTGCGGTGGTTGTTGGCGACGCTGCAGACGCAGTGCGGAACGCCCCATCGAACGCGAGGCTCGATGCATTGTCGATCGACAGTCGCCCGGCATCCCATGGCGAGCGTGGCGCAGCGCGCCGCTCGAGTGCGGCCGCGTTGGCAAAGAATTCGGCGCCACTGGCGGTGTAGTCCGATGACAGTCGTGCAGCCGACCCGGGCTTAACAACCACCCCCACGCTTTGCGACTCGCGCACCGAGGTGCCCCGCGCGGTGCGGAACCCCGCCGCCACGACGTCGCCGGTCGCCAGGGCACTGGTCTGGCCTGACTGCAGATTGCGGTACTGCGAGCCCGTCTGCAGCTCGAGCAGGAAGGCATCGGGCAACAACGCGTAGCGTGCGGGCAGCAGCGTGTATTCGCCGGCCGGAACCAGGGTACCGGCTCCGATCTGGATGCTGTCGTAGAGCACACCGTCGCGTCCGTTGCCGAGCGCAAAACCAAAGCCCACGTCCTTCTGCGACTGCGTATGTGTGTCGTAAGGCATCGCCGCGAGGCGCGCGGTCGGGATGATCGCGAAGGTGTTGTCACGCAGCGTGATGTCGTTGTCGCCGCCATTGCCCGGCACGAACTCCAGCGCCTGCACCGCGCCGCCGCCGCTGAGGTCGATGGTGGCGCCCGCGCGCACGTTCACCGCTGGCGCATCGAGCGTCAGGCGCTTCCCATCGCTGGTCACCGCAGCAAGTGTCTCGGCCGGCGCACTTCCGCCGTCCGTGTAACGCCAGATGATGCCGGAGGTGGTCGTCCCGTAAGGCACGGTGACGCCCGCACCCGATACCGAGGTGAGGCTGCCCGGTGCGAACTCGAGGAGCCGGCTGGCCTTCATGTCGATCGCGCCGAGCGGCGCGCGCACCGTGCCGCCCTGCGTGATCGTCTCGGCAGCGAAGCTGACCTTGCCGCCTGCCGAATAGAGCGTCGACGGCGCCTGGCCATTGCCGGCAATCCTGATGTAGCCACCGGCCGTATCGCTTCCGGAAGGCTGGTCCTTGACCGCAAAGGCGTATTCGGTGCGCGTAGCCGGCGCAATCTGCGACGCCACCAGTTCGAGGTTGCCGGCGCTCGTCAAGCCGCCGATCTGACGGGAGGTCTGCTGGCCACCCGAAGATGATTCGAGAGTAATGGCGCGCCCCACCAGGCGAATGTCGCTGTCGCTCTCGATTCGGGTGCGGCGCGCGCCGTTGACTGTGATGCTGCCGAACAGATCCACCGCCCCAGCCTTCACGCTCAACTCGCCCTCGCCCAAGCGGGTTGCGAGCACGGGCGACGCCGTGCCGCTGGTCATCACCCAGACCGGCACGTCGCCAGTCGACTGCAGTTGACGCTCCCCCAGGGTCTGGCCGAGAGATACCGTCGACCCTTGTAACGTGACCACCGAGGCGTCGGTCATGTCGATCAACGGGGCGTCGAGGCGAATGCCTCGTTCGAAATTCAGAGTCGACGAACCCCGGAACTCGATGCGGTCTTCGGACTGCAGGCGGAGCTTCTCGAAACCGGACGCCGTCAGTTTTGCAACGTCGAGCGCTGCATCCGAAATGCCCGCTTCGGCCGGCACGACGCTGTTGCCAGACGTGACGACGATGCGACGAGCATCGGGCAGCGCAGTGAGACCGTCGGCACGGTTCGACTCGAGCACGAAGCTGCCACCGGCCGCCGCCGTGGTGCCGCCCTGACCCACGAGGGAGCCATCGAGCACGGTGCGCCCCTGTGAACGCAACGTCAAGGTGCCTGCGTGGCCGTCGAGCGTTTGCTTCGTGTAGCCCGGCTGTTTGCCGCTCGTGGCGACGTCGACCGTTTGACTGGCCCCGCTCACGTCGAGGATCGAACCCGCGTCGATCTGAAGCCCGGCCCGACGCGCATCGAGGGTGATGCTGCCGCCATTGATCATGCTGCCCTGCACCAGCCCAAGGTCGTTGGGGGTGGCCACGAACGTGCCGGCTACCGAGAGCTCCGCGCCGGCGCCGATGCGCAAGTCAGCGGCACTGAGATCGACGGGGCCGTTCAGGGTCAGGCCGATGCGGCCTCCCGGCGCGCTGATGCGACCGTCGACGGCAAGGTTGCTGATGGATGCAAGCGACACCTCGCCCCGCGGGTCGGTCACGATCGACGCGCCGTCGCGCACGTTCAGGCTTGGTTGCGTCGCCTCTCCACCACCGCGCACCGCGAGGCTCACCGAGGCCGCGCTGCGCTGCGCGTCAGGCAGCAACTGCAAACTGCCGAACGACGCGATCGCGGTGCCGCTGGTTTGCTGGGCCGCGCTGACGGGGTCGATCACCCAGTTCTTTTGCTGCACGAGCACGGGAGTGCCGGCCGTGATGTCGATGCCGTCGGTGGCATTGACCGTGATCTTCGAGAAGCCGAAATCCGAGAACAGACTTGTCCCCAGACGCGTGGTCGCCGCCGGCAGCACGCCATTGGCGGCGTCGCTGTCGATGACGGCGCGCGCGAGCCCCAGGGTAAGTTCGCCGCCAGTGCCCAGTGCGTAGCCGCGCAGGTCGGCCTGCAGCCAGTCAGAGGTCGATTGGTTGCCCGCGCCGTTCGAAATCGCGAGCTTGCCGCCCTTGCCGCCCGTCACGCGCTTATTGCTGGCAATGGACGCGCCGCCGCCGACATCAAGACTCGAGCCAAGCTCGAATCTCGCCTGGTACAGCGGATCGTCGAGCTGGAACGTCAAGTTGCCACCGTCGATGGCCTTGCTGACGGTGGTGGCGTTCGCCGTGGTGGCCGTGATGGTGGTGGCGACCAAGCGGCCGGATGGAACTGGCGTGCCGACGAAGGACCCATCGGCGTTCGACGTGTTGACCCAGGTGCCTGCAGTCGACAGGTCGGCGCCGCCTCGCACCAGCACCCTTTCGGTGACGCTGCCGAGTTCGGCCGAAATCGGATCGCCGCTGGGCACGACCGGCTGCACGGTCAGGGTGCCGCCAGGCAGGCGAATGTCGCCCGCGATGTCGATCTGCGGCGAACGCAAGATCAATTCGCCGCCGACCTGCGAAACGATCTTTGCATCGGGCGCCACGACGATGCGCCCGTTGGCGTTCAGCTCGACCGAGCCAAAGCCGGTTTCTGTCAAGACTTGCCCGCTCGCGGTTGAGGCACCGAAGATCTGGTCGGCCGACAAGTTGAACGAATCGCGCTGCGCCGTGGTGAGCGCGGTACCGACACCGAAGGCGGCGCCCAGGGTATCGCTGGCGCGCTGTTGCACCGTGACGTTGCCGATCCGCTGGCCTTCGGCGAAGTTGCGCTGACCCTGCAGGTACTCACCCACGCGCAGCGTCGCACCGCGCGGTGCGCTGGTCAGTTGACGCGGCCCGACCGTGACACCGCCGAGCAAGCTGCCGTCGAGCACGAGGCCGGCACTCGAGTTGATCGTCACCAGCCCGCCGCTCAGACCCTGGACATAGGCATCCTGCAATACGCCGAGGGCGCCTAGCGGATTGGCGATGCTGGTGGTCTGATTCCAGCGCGTGCTGGTGCTCTCGTAGCGGTCGAGCAGGGCGGTGTATCGACGCTGCTCGGGCGCGGTGGCGATGTCGTAGATCTTGCCATCCTCGCCCAGCAGCTTGGTGGTGCCGACCGTGCCGGCGCCATAACGGTAGCCGCCACCCGAGGCGTCGATCACCGCACTGGAGCGCTGGACGACCGAGCCGCTCGAAGCGATCTGCAGTTCACCGCCCGCAGCGGCCTTTTCAGCCACGGTGCGTGCCACGATGCCGCGGTAGCCACCCAGTTCGAGAATGGCGTTGTCCTGCCGCAGGTCGACGGTGACGAGCGAACCGCGCAGCACACTGGTTTTCTGGTTGGGCGAGTTTCGCAACTCGTTCGAGGTGACGCGGAAACTCTGCACGTTCTTCTGCACGTCGACGTCGGCCCAGGCACCAGCCACGCTGGTGGTGCTGCCGGCGCCGAGATAGACGCGGGCCGAGGTGGGATCGACGCTGTCGGACGCGTTGAGGCTGATGCGCCCACCAGCCGCCCGGACGGTACCGCTGTTCTCGATGGTGCGCCCAGCCACCGAGATCACGCCGCGGTACGGCAGATAGCTCTGGTTGTCGGGGATCGTGCTCTTGTCGGCCGCATCGGGCATCACCTCGGTCACGCTGCCGGCTTCGAACTTGACGCTGCCGGCTTGAACGGCCGTCGTGCCCGCCGGCTGGCCCTCGGCGGGCGCGACACGTGCGCTTGCTCTGAGGTAGATAGAGCCGTTGCTCTGCACGGCCGTCTTGGCTGAAATCCGGCCGGCCTGGTTGACCGCCAGCGCCGCCAGGGTCACGTTGCCGCGGTCTGCAGACACGTCACCGGCATTGCGGATCAGGTTAGTTAGGTTCAGGTCTGCGGCATCGCGTGGCGCCTCGACCTCGACCACGAAGCCGCGCAGCGTGATGTCTGACGAATCGTCGCTGAGCGCCAGATAGACCTTGTTGCCAGCAGCCAGGATCACCTGCCCGTCGGGTGCGCGGATGACCCCACCGTTGTTATCGATGTTGGGCGCGAACAGCATGATCGAGCCGCCGGCACCGGCCTTCAGGCTCGGGGCAGGCGACGCGGCGTCGCCAAACGAGCCGAGCGACAACGGGGCCGGCTTCGTGCCATCAGGGCGGGCCGACAGGGTGTTGCCGAGCTCGTCGTAGCCACCCGCGAAGGCGGGCGTGGTCAAGCCGCCGGCAGTGAGCACACCCGACAGGAACCGTTCATTGCTGAGGTTGAGCGTCGAGGCCACCAGCGACTGCACGTTCACCTGCGCGCCACGGTCGAACAGGATGCCGTTCTGGTTGATCAGCAGCACCTGCCCGTTGGCGGTGAGCTTGCCCCGGATGACGCTCGGGTTGGCGTCGTAGATGCGGTTGAGTGCCGAGGCCGTGCTGTTGGGCTGACGGAACTGAACCTCGCTGGCCGAACCGATGTTGAACGAACGCCAGTCGATGATGGCGCGCTGAGTGCTTTGGTCGATGGTCATCAACGAGCGTGCGGCGCCCGCCACGGGCGCATTGACCACGGCGCGGCCGCTGACCACGCCGCGCAGCACCGGCAGGGTGTTGGGTGCAATGGCTGCACCGGCAGCCTGTGCCTGCGCCGCCGTCGGAAACGAAAATGGCAACGCTCCCAAAACGGCCAATACCGACACACTGCACGCTGCCCGGGCGAGCGAGGGCTGGCGGTTGAAGGGCAGGCAACGCGAGAGGATCGACAGGCTAGTGCTCATGGAACTGAATTCTGATGAGCGGCCGTGACACCCGTCCGATGTTGGCCATGATCCGAATGGGCCCCCCTGCACTGGCGGCAACTGTCTTGCCACTGTCATGTGCCTGTCTCGCCCGCCCGCTACAACTCGACTGTTTTCGCGGAGTACGGGCAAGGCCGCGTGCCGCAGCCCATTGCCCGAAACATGACCCGAACTCCTGTCGTCCCGTCCGCCACCATCGACCTGGTTGAACTGTTGGCTGCGGCACACACGCTGCACGAGGCCGGCCGCACCGCCGAGGCCGAACGGTCCTACCGAAGCGTGTTGAAGCGCGAGCCGTCTTCTGCACCCGCGTTGCACGGCCTGGCTTGCGTGCTGGCGCTGCAGAAGCGCTATGCCGAAGCAGTGCCGACCTTTCGACGCGCCGTCGATGCCCTGCCCGACCACCCGCAACTGCACGTCGATCTGGCGCAGGCGCTGCGTGGCGTGGGGCTGAACGAGGAGGCGGCCATCCATTTCGATCGCGCAGCCGCCCTGCAGCCGACCGATCGGCACCTGGATTTGCTGGCGCGCCTGCAGCGGGCGACCCTGTTCGACGAGCAGGGCAACGACGACCGCGCGCTGGCCGAGTTCGAAGACGCGGTGAAGCATCACCCCCAGTCGGCCGATGCCTGGGCGGGCCTGGGGATGGTTCAGATGCATGTAGCGGGCGCTGCCGAGGCCGAAGCCAGCTTCAGACGAACGCTGCAACTCGACCCCGAGCGGCCCGACGTGATCGAGCGGTTCGGGCAGGTGCTTCAAGACCTGCGCCAGTATGAGGACGCCGCGCTGGTGTTCGAGCGCCTGATGTCGCGATGGCCGGATCGGCCCCTGGTGCCCGGGCGCCTGATGCACTGCAAGATGCTGACGGCCGACTGGACCTCGCTGAGTATCCTGCAACGGCGCATCGAAAGCGGACTGGCGGCCGGCCAAATGACCACCGAGCCCTTCGGGCTCCAGGGCTACTGCTCATCGCCTGAACTGCTGTTGGCGGGTGCAAAGCTCAATGCGTCCGCCCGCTTCCCCGACCGGTCGGCCGTTTTGCCCGTTGCCAGGATCGGGCGCGGTGACAAGTTGCGTGTGGGCTACGTGGCGGGCGAATTCCGCAACCAGGCGACCTCGGTGCTGCTGACCGAAGTGCTGGAGATGCACGACAAGACCCGTTTCGACATCGTGGCGTTCGACAACGGCTGGGACGACAACAGCGCCCTGCGTCGGCGCATCGAAGCCGCAGTGTCGATCGTTCCGATCCGCAAGATCGACAACCTGGCCGCCGCACGGCTGGTGCGAGAGCACCGCATCGACATCCTCGTCAACCTGAACGGCTACTTCGGCCTCACGCGCACGCCCTTGTTCTCGCTACGCCCCGCAGCCATCCAGGTCAACTACCTTGGTTTCCCAGGCACCATCGGTGCGCCCTACATCGACTACATCGTGGCAGACGCCACCGTCATTCCCGACGACCTGCACCACTGCTACACGGAAAAAGTAGTGACGCTACCCGACAGCTACCAGCCCAACGATTCGCAACGGCAAGTGGCGCCGGGCGTCACACGCGCCGACGCCGGGCTGCCGGAAGGCGCTTTCGTGTTCTGTTGCATGAACAACGTCTACAAGATCATGCCGGGCATGTTCGACGTGTGGATGCGCCTGCTGAAGCGCGTGCCGGGCAGTGTGTTGATGCTGTTGAGCGACGTGCCCGAGGCGCACCTCAACCTGCGCCACGAGGCTCAGGAGCGCGGTGTCGACCCCGAACGCCTGCTGTTCGGCAAGCCCTGGGCCAACGAACGCCACCTCGCCCGCTTGCGCTTGTGCGATCTGTTCCTCGACACCTCGCCCTACAACGCCCACACCACAGGCAGCGATGCCCTGCTCGCCGGCCTGCCGGTACTCACCTGCATGGGTCGCAGCTTTCCCAGCCGGGTGGGTGCGAGCTTGCTGCGGGCGGTGGGCCTGCCTGAACTGGTGACGGAGTCATTCGAAGCCTATGAAGCCATGGCCCTGAAACTGGCCACCGAGCCGGGCACGCTGGCGGCGCTGCGCCAACGACTGGCCGACAGGCTACCGACCTGCCGGCTCTACGACACACCGCGCTACACCAGGCACCTCGAAGCGGCTTACCGGCAGATGGCGGAACGCGCACGCGCAGGCCGACGGCCAACGGCCATCACCATCGACCCCCTGCCGTGAGACCTTCCGCCGCCCCACGCGGTGCGCGGCCCGCCCGGCCATGACCTCTCCCACTGCAGGACCCGAAGCGCCAATCCCGCCGCTCGTCGCCGCCCAAAAGCTGCACGACGCACGGCCATGGACGCCCGAAGAAGCGGGCCTGCGCGCTTTGGTCATGCGCCAACCCGTACCACCCGAGGCGCTGCGTCGCCTGGGTGTGCTCGCTGCGGACCGATCGTTCTTCGACGAAGCGACGCTGTGGTTCCGGGCAGCCCTGGCGCTGTCACCCGCACAGGCCCAGGCTCATGCCGACCTGGCTATCGCGCTGCGCCAGCAAGGGCGAGGCGCCGAAGCCGTGCTGCACTTCACCCGGGCGGCCGAGCTCGAGCCTGGCAATGCAGAGCGGCAGCTCATGGCTCGACTGGCCCTTGGCAACCAGTTCGACGAGCAGGGGCGCAGCGCCGAGGCACTGACGGCCTTTCAAGAGGCAGCGCTGCACCACCCGGACTCTGCCGACGCCTGGGCCTGCCTGGGCAACCTGCAGCGCTTTCTGTCCGACCATGAGGCCGCCACCGGCAGCTTCCAGCGTGCCCTGCAGCTGGCACCCGAGCGACTGGAAGTGATCGATCTCTTCGCGCGCAGCTTGAGAGACCTGCGGCGCAATGAAGAGGCCACGATAGTCCTCGATCACCTCCTGCGAAACGATCCGGATCGGCCACAGTTGGCCGGCAGGCTGATGCACTGCAAGCTCGACACCGCTGATTGGACCGGGCTGGACCATCTCAGCCAGCGCCTTGCGGCCGGCATCGCGGCCGACAGGATCGTGGCCGAGCCGTTCCTGCTGCTCGCTTGCTGCGACTCGCCCGAGTTGCTGCTGCGCGCAGCGCGCCACCACACCGCCACCTACGAACCCGAGCGCTCGGCCGGCTGGCCCACGGCGCATGTCGGCAGCGAAGGCAAGATCCGCATCGGCTACGTGGCGGGCGAGTTCAGGAACCATGCAGTCGCCTGGCTGCTGACCGGCATGTTCGAGCATCACGATCGCTCGCGTTTCGAGGTTGTTGCGTTCGACACCGCCGGCGGGGACGACAGCCCGCTGCGTCGCCGCATCGAGGCCGCGCTCGACGTGGTGCCGATCCGCGGCCTCGGCCTGGCCGAGGCCCTGCAAGCCGTGCGTTCTCGGCGCATCGACATCCTGATCAATCTGAACGGCTACTCCGGCGCTGCGCGGCACGACCTGTTTGCGGCGCGGGCCGCCCCCATCCAGGTGAACTACCTCGGCTATCCCGGCACGACCGGCATGCCGTACATCGACTACCTGATTGCCGACCCGGTGCTGATTCCGCCTGCTGACCGCTGCCATTACAGCGAGCAAGTGGTTTACCTGCCCGACAGCTACCAGCCCAACGACAGGCAGCGCGCGATCGCGAGCACGCCCGCATCACGCGCCGACGTGGGCTTGCCCGACGACGCGTTCGTGTTCTGCTGCATGAACCACGTCTTCAAGATCCTGCCCAAGGTGTTCGATGTCTGGATGCGTGTGCTGCGGCGCGTACCGGGCAGTGTGTTGATGCTCTACAGCGACAGCGCCGAGGCGCAGCACAACCTGCGCCACGAGGCCGCGGCACGTGGGGTCGAACCGCAACGGCTTGTTTTCGGTGGCCCGCTGGGCACGGCGCACCACCTGGCCCGCCTGCGCCTATGCGACCTGCTCCTCGACAGCGCGCCCTACAACGCCCACACCTCGGGCAGCGACGCACTGTGGGTCGGGCTGCCGATGCTCACCTGCGCCGGCCGCACCTTCGCGAGCCGCGTGGGCGCCAGCCTGCTGCACGCAGTGGGTCTGCCCGAACTGGTCACCGATTCCTTCGAGGCCTATGAAGCGCTGGCCGTGCGCCTGGCCACCGAACCTGGCCTGCTGGCGGCGAAGCGACAACGCTTGGCCGACAACTTGCCCACCGCGCCGCTGTTCGACGTGGCTCGGTACACCCGGCACCTGGAAGCGGCCTACGGGCAGATGGTGGCCCGGGCTCGGGACGGTCTGGCGCCGGCAGCATTTGGCGTGGCGCCCGAGGAGATCACGCCGCAGGCACCGCCAGGTTGAAGCGCTTTCGCACCAGGTGCAGGCGGCGGTGCATCTCGTCACTGCCCAGCCCGATGGCGTGGATCAGTTCCAGGCGCGGATGCGCCGACTTGCCGGTGTAGAACGACGAGTACGAACCCAGCCGTTCCAGTTCCTCGATAGCGGCGGCGAGAATCCAGTTGCCGACGGCCTCGCCCGGGGCGATGGCGTCAAAACGGCTCGACGGCGCCAGGAAGGGCTGGCTAGCGTCCAGCGGCTGGGTCTGCTGCATGGCCGCGAAGAGTTGCTGCAACGCGGCGACTGCCACCGCACGTGCCCCCAGTTCGGCCGCCACACGCGCCACGCTGGCCCTGTGCAGTTGCTGGGGCTGCCGTTCAAGGCAGGCGCTGAAACGGTCGAGGCTGGCCTCGAGCGCCAGAAACCGCAGGCTGATCGGCTGGCCGATGTCGTGTGCCAAGGCGTGCAGCGCCAGCGCTTCGGTCAGCTGCAGGTCGCTGTCCCCGGCGGGCCAGTGCGGCATGAGCTGGCGGCCGTAGCCCAACTGACCCAGCGTGTGGCGCCAGTGGTAGCGCGGCTCGGCCGCCATCTGCCGTGCATCGGCGGTGGTCGGGTGGCTGCCGCCGGCCTCGCTGGGCAGCCGGGGGTCGAACAGGAAGCCCTGCGCGGCCAGCCCAGCGGCCCGGTCGGCCTTGCAGCAGAACAGATTGAGCAGATAGCCATCCGGCACCGCCGCCGGATCAAAGGGCACCAGCAGGTCGAGGCCGGGCACGAGACGGTAGGACGCATAGCCCAGGGCAGCGAACTGCTGCACCAGGCCCAGGTGCAGTTCGCGGCCGGCCTTCACCTCGTATTGCACCAGCGGCGACAACTCGGCAAAGAAGCGCGCCCCGCCGACTAGGATGCGGCCTTCTTCACCTTCGGCGTCGATCTTCAGGAAGTCGATGTCGCGCCAATCCTGCCGCTGCATGCATTCATCCAGCGTGAGCAGCGGCACGGTCTCGCTTGCGCTGCCCGGTGCCGCGTCGCTGACGATGGCGTTCAGTTCGGAATTGGTATCCAGAGATAGCGTCGCCGTGCCGCAGCGGTCGGACAAGGCGCTTTTCTCCAATTGCACGTGTGCGAAGCCGTTGACTGCAATCGACTCGGCCAGCAGGCGCGCCGTGGTCGACGCCGGCTCGAAGGCCCAGACCCGACCCGTCGGGCCCACGGTCTGCGCCATCGACAGGCTGTAGACCCCGTGGTTGGCGCCAATGTCGATGACACGCTGCCCGGGCTGCAGCAGGCGGCGCAGGAACTTGATCTCGTCCTCGAACCAGTCTCTCTGTTCGAGCAGCACATAAGGCGTGATCAGGTGCAGCGAATCCGGCACGACGACGCGCACGTCGCCGGCGATCTGGAGTGTGACAGTGGAACTCATGGACTCGTGCGCCTGGTTCGCGATAACAAAAAGAGCCGGAGTTCTTGCGAACACCGGCTCACTCTCTGGTACGCCACCTTGCGGTGGCGTCTCAAACCGTCATCAGAACGCAGCTGCCTTGCCCGACTGGCAGTTGTTCAGATCGGTACCGCCAACCAGGCGCGACCAGGGGTTGCGCGCGGTCGTGCCGAGGTAGTCGGCCACAGGAATCGTGGGCGACACCAACACGTCAAGCGCCACCAGGCCGGAAGGCCCGAAGGTCTGGTTGCTGCCGTTGATGACCTCGACAGTGGCTGGGTTGGCGAAGCCATTCTTGAACGCTACGAGGTAGTTGGCGTAGCCGAGCGCCGAAGCGGTCGGCAGCGTGGCACCAAGCCGGGTGTTCAGCGACACGTCGGTGTAGTACTGGTACTGGCCTGAAGCCACGCCCGCATAGGTAGGCGCCACGCCGTTGGCCTTGACGAAGCGGATCGAACCACCCGCCGTCTGCTTGTACTCGGTCGACAGCACGCCGATCGATGCACGGCCATCCGCTTCGTGCTTGTTCATGCAGGTGAGGACCTGGTTACTGCCGCTGTTGTTCACGACAAGGTTGGTGCCATCACACGCCGTATTGGCCGCTGTGTTATCGGCAGCATTCGGGCCAGAAACGAACAGGTCCGTGCCGACGTAACACTGACGGGCGGCACCGGACGTCGTATTCGGCGTCTTGGCAACCACGGCCTCGAAGGACTTCTGGGTTCCGGAGGTCGATACGCGGCGCGACACGTAGACGGTGTCGTCAGCCAGGCCGGTGTCGGCGCCCAGGAGGGCCGACCAGGTCTGCCCTTCCTGCGTGTACAGGCTGGTGACTTGCGCCTGCGACAACGAAGGCATGTCGGCCTCGGTGAGGCCGCCGACCGTCTTGCCTTGCTGCGTTTGCATGATCTCGTAGATGTTCTTCGTCACCGGCAAGCCGAAGATGACGGACACCAGTGCTTCAGCCTTCAGATTGTTGAAGCCGGACGAATTGCCGAAGAACTGCGGCTCCACGTCCGAGATACCGATGTAGGACACGGCGTTGGACGTATTGGAGGTGTTGTTGAACGCGCCAGTGCACAGCGTGTCGACGAACGAGGGCAGCGGGTTCGTGCCGTCGAGGTCTTGCGCAGCCGTCACGGTCGCGCTCGCGCAGTTGGCCGTGATCTTGCTCAGATCGATGAACGGGATCGAGGTCGCGTTGTTGACGTTTTGCACGCCACCGCCCGAACCGCCCTGGGAGTACTTGTAGACCGCCAGCTTCGTGGCGCCGGCACGCGGCGTCACCTTGGTGGTGTCGATGTTGCAGAACAGCACCGAGTTGTTCGAGATCGAATAGCGGTGGATGGTGTTGCCAGCACCTGTGGCCAGGCACAGGCGCAGAGCCGAGGCAAAGAAGCCTGGGTCAACGGCCGTGGCACCCGACGCGCGGATGTTCATCGTGTCGCCAGCGAACTCGCCGGTGTTGGTGTATTGGTTGGCGGTCAGCGCGAAAGACGGCATGGCCGAAACGGCACACAGGCTGGCCACAGCCATCGAGATACGGGTCAGTTTCATGAGATTTCCTTCAGTACATGTGTTGACAAGGCATACAGCGGTCTGAACCCTGCCCAAAAGGCAGGGTTACTGACAGCGAATCAAGGACGGCCCACTCTCCGAGCGGGCCGCCAGATCAGACGGCTTGGGCTGCCGCCTTGCGACGGCGCATGGCGCCGGCCAGGCCCACCAGACCGGCGCCCATC
>LNFM01009469.1_pt1 | contig 14157 bp, 10 predicted proteins | sample 596031 | NCBI WGS metagenome assembly LNFM01 (sample SAMN04254537, study PRJNA301005) | activated carbon metagenome | isolation source: dual media filters at the Ann Arbor, Michigan drinking water treatment plant | place: USA: Ann Arbor
CCATCACCTGCACGCCGGCGTCCAGGATCTCGGCGCCCGTCATCACCAGGCGCGCATTGCCGCCGCCGAAGAGGCTGGGGAACATGCGGCCGAAGTGTTCGTTCACCTGGTTGAAGGTGTTGGCCAGCAGGTCGCGCGTCTCCAGGTCGATCTTCATGATCGCGTCTTCCAGCGTCTTGATCGCGTCCTGCAGGTCGGCGTTCTGCGCGTCGAGGAAGGTCTTGCGTTCGCTGGCTGCGCTCAGTTCATCCAGCGCCGCCAGGTTCACCGCGCCCAGCGCGCTGATGTCCTTCTGGATGCGGTCGATCTCGGTCTGCAGGCCCCAGAGTTTCACGCCGTCGGCTTCGATGCCCGCGGCCAGCGCTTCGAAGTCCACCTCGGCCGCGGCGAGTTGTTCCAGGTATTGCGCGCCGCCCAGTTGCGCGGCCTGCAATTCCAGCTGCAGCTTGGTGATCTGTTCGCGCAGCGGCTCCAGGCTGCGTTCGAAGCCCAGCTTCTGCTCGTCGGCGCGGCGCAGCTGTGCGCTCAGGTCGTCGTATTCGCTGCGCGCCAGGCCCAGTTCACGTTCACGTTCGCTTTTCAGCTCCAGCGCGGCCTGCAGGCCGCTCTGCGCCGCGGCGTCGTCGAAACTGCCCAGCTCCAGCTGCAGCTGTTCACCGGCCTGCAGGTTGCTGGCCACCTGCGCCGCAGCGGTTTCGATGCTGCGCTGCAGTTCGTCGCGGCGCGCGGCCAGGGCGCGCGCCTGGAAGCGCGCTTCCTGGGCCTGGCGCTCGAGTGCGCGCTGCTGTTCACGCGCGTCGGACAGCCGGCGCTCCGCGGCGATGACCTCGTCGTCGAGCTCGGCGTGTTTCTGCTGGGCATCCCCCAGGCCGATGTCGAGTTCCTCGAAGCGCGCCTCGCCCGTGGCCTTGCGCTCTTCCAGGGTTTCCAGCTGGGCGTCGATCTCGGCCAGCTCTTCGTTGAGCTGGTCGCGGCGGCTGGTGGCGGCTTCCAGCTGCTGCGTCAGGCGCAGCAGTTCCACATGCAGGCCGTGGGCGCGGGTCTGCGCCTCGCCGGCTTCACGGCGTGCGGTCTGCAGGCGCTGGCTGGCGTCGGTGTAGGCCGCCTCCAGGCGCACGCTGCCGGTCTTGGCCTCGTCGGCGATCAGCACCTGCGCCTTCTGCTGGCGGGCCAGGCTTTCAATCTCCTGCGCGCGCGCCAGCATGCCGGCCTGTTCGCTGTCGGGTGCGTAGAAGGCCACGGCGTGCTGGCTGATGGCATGGCCCTCGCGGGTCATGATCACTTCGCCCTGCGTCAGCTGGCTGCGCTGCGCCAGCGCCTCGTCGATGCTGGTGGCGGTGTAGACGCCTTCCAGCCAGTCCGACAGCAGCGCCTTCAGGCCTGCATCACCCAGGCGCAGCAGCTGCGCCAGCTGCGGCAGCGTCTCGTGGCTGTGCGGCGGCGCGCCGGCAGGCAGCGCGTAGAAGGCCAGCTTGGCGGGCGGTGCGTCGGCCGCAAAGGCGCGCACGGTGTCCAGGCGGCCCACCGACAGCGCGTTCAGGCGTTCGCGCAGCGCCGCCTCCAGCGCGGTTTCCCAGCCGGCTTCGATGTGCACCTGCGTCCACAGGCCCTGCAGGCCGGTGAGGCCGTGCTTGTCCAGCCAGGGCTTGAGCTTGCCCTCGGTCTGCACCTTTTCCTGCAGCGCACGCAGCGCTTCCAGGCGCGCGCCGATGTCGGCCAGCTTGCCTGACTCGGCATTCACCGCCGCCTGGGCGGCACGGCGCTGCTCGTCGAGCTGCGGCACTTCTTCCTGCAGTTCGTGCAGGCGCGCTTCCAGCAACTCGCGCTGCTCGCCGGCCTCGGCGTCCTGCAGGCGCAGCGCGGCTATCCTGGCCGTGTCGGGCGCCTGCAGGCCCTGGCGCTCGACAGCCAGGCGCTCGCGCCGCGTGCGCAGGCCCCGCGACTGCTCTTCGATGCTGCGGCTTTCCGCCGCCAGCACCTGGATCTGCTGCTGCACCTGGGCCACGCTCTGGCGCTGCTGGTTGGCCGTGCCCTGTGCGCTGCGCACGGCCTCTTCCAGCGTGGGCAGCTCGAAGCCCTGCTCCTCGGCCTGGGCGGCCAGCACGCCGGCCTGCTCATCCGCGCCCTCGATCTGCGCCGCGATGTCCTCGAGCTCGTTCTTCGCGGTTTCCTGGCGCTCTTGCCACTGCGCGTTCTGCGTCTTCAGGTCGGCCAGGCGCTGCTGCGCGCGCTGGCGGCCTTCCACGACGTAGCGGATGCGCTCTTCCAGGCGGCTGACGTCCAGCGCCGCTTCACCCAGCGCACCCTGCCTGGCGTGCAGCACGTCGTTGGCGGCGTAGTGCGCCTGGCGCACCTGCTCGAGCTGCGCTTCCACGGCGCGCAGGTCGGCCATGCGGCTTTCCAGTGCATTGGTCGCGGCCAACGCCTCGGTGTTGACGCGGGCTTCTTCGCTGGCCGCGTCGCGGTGCTTCAGGAACCACAGCTGGTGCAGCTTGGTCGTGCCCTGCTCCTGCAGCCGGCGGTAGGTGGCGGCCACCTCGGCCTGCTTTTCCAGCTTTTCCAGGTTGCCGCCCAGTTCACGCAGGATGTCGTCGACGCGGGTGAGGTTCTCGCGCGTGTCCTTCAGGCGGTTCTCCGTCTCGCGGCGGCGCTCCTTGTACTTGCTGACGCCGGCGGCTTCTTCCAGGAAGAGGCGCAGCTCCTCGGGCCGGCTTTCGATGATGCGGCTGATGGTGCCCTGGCCGATGATGGCGTAGGCCCGCGGGCCCAGGCCGGTGCCGAGAAACACGTCCTGCACGTCGCGGCGGCGCACCGGCTGGTTGTTGATGAAGTAGCTGCTGGTGCCGTCACGCGTGAGCACACGCTTGACGGCAATCTCGCTGAAGCTGTTCCACTGGCCGCCGGCGCGCGCCAGGGTGTTGTCGAACACCAGCTCCACGCTGGCGCGGCTGGCCGGCTTGCGGTGGCCGCTGCCGTTGAAGATGACGTCCTGCATGCTTTCGCCACGCAGTTCGCTGGCCTTGCTTTCGCCGAGCACCCAACGCACGGCGTCCATGATGTTGCTCTTGCCACAGCCGTTGGGGCCCACCACGCCGACACGCTGCCCGGGCAACTGGAAGGTGGTGGGTTCAGCGAAGGACTTGAAGCCCGCAAGCTTGATCTGGTTGAGGCGCATGGGCTGCCGGCTGGAGCGCGCGCGCGCCTGGGGCGGCGCACGCAAGTGCTTGATTTCATTAAGAAATTGCGCCCCTTGGCGGGGCGCATGGCGGCCGCGATGATAGCATCGCGCCCCCACCGTCACCCCCACAGCACCATGGCCCGCAAGACCCCGCCCGAACGCGCCCAACCCGCCACGCCGCCCAGCGCGCCGACCAAGGAACTGCAGGCCTTCGCCAACCCGGCGCCCGAGCGCGACTACGTCATCCGCTTCGACGTGCCCGAATTCACCTGCCTGTGCCCGCTGACCGGCCAGCCCGACTTCGCGCACTTCCAGATCGACATCGTGGCCGACAAGTTCTGCGTCGAGACCAAGAGCCTGAAGCAGTACTTCTGGAGCTTCCGCAACGAAGGCGCCTTCCACGAGAAGGTCACCAACACCATCGTCAGCGACATCGTCAAGGCCATCGCACCGCGCTACGTGCGCATGCACGCCGACTGGTTCGTGCGCGGCGGCATCCGCACCTATGTGACGGTGGAACACCGCAAGAAGGGCTGGAAGCCGGCGCCGAAGATAGAACTGCCCGGGGCCTGAAGCGCATGCCCAAGCTGCAGGCCGCCCCGAACCGCCCCACGCGGCTTGCAGAGCCTGGCCTGCCCGGTGTCGCGTTGGGCCCGGCGCGCCCGGCTTATCAGAAGTACGCCGTGGTGGTGCAGGCCAGCGCCATCGACGGCCAGGGTGCCTTCGCGCTTGAGCCGGTGCCGGCGCGGCTGAAGATCGGTGAGATCCGCGGCGAGAGCATCAGCGTGCAGGAAGCGCGCATCCGCGCCACGCGCAGCGACCGCATCATGATCGTCGAGCTGAGCGAGCGCAAAGCCATCGACTTCAGCAAGAGCGCCGACCCCATGCGCTACACCAACCACAGCTGCCGGCCCAATGCGCGGCTGTGCATCCGCCAGGGTCGGGTGGAGTTCTACGCGCTGCGCGCCATCGCGCCGGCAGAAGAAATCACCGTCGACTACGGCGAAACCCACCACGAGGGCCGGCTGGCCTGCCGCTGCGGCGTGGCGGGCTGCCGTGGCGCCCTGTAGGCACGCCAACCCGGCATAGCTTCGGCCTTGCACGGCCGATCTTGAGCCCCGCCTGGCGGCACCGAGCCTGCCCTTGACAAGGCTCAAGTTAACGCCCGTACGCCCGAAATCCAGGGAGATCACGCAGCTGCTGTTGGCGCGTGAGTCGCATCGACGCCCACCCTCGACGAAGGAAACGACCCCATGAAGACACGCTTTTGCACCCTCGCCGCCGCCGCGCTGCTGGCCGCCAGCTTCGCCGCCCAGGCCAACGACCCCAAGCAAGCCATCGCTGCGCTCGACGCCCGCCTCGCCAAGATCGGTCCGGCCAAGGTGGAAGGCACCGACAAGGCCGGCGACAAGGCCGTCGGCGCGCTCTTCTTCGGCCCGCGCAAGATCAACAACAACTACGACGTCGTCGACGAGATCAAGAAGACCACGGGCGCCAGCGCCACCATCTTCGTCAAGGACGGCGACGACTTCGTGCGTGTCAGCACCAACGTGCTGACGCCTGAAGGCAAGCGCGGCGTGGGCACCACGCTGGCCCGCGCCAAGGCCTACGAGGCTGCCGCCAAGGGCGAGAAGTTCTGCGGCGAAGTCGACGTGCTGGGCACCAAGCTGGACTCCTGCTACCACCCCGTCATGGATGCGGGCGGCAAGGTCGTGGGCCTGACCTACGTCGGCTACAAGAAATAAGCTTCGTCCCGTTGCCGAAGCCCAATCGGAGCACCGCCCCATGAAGGTCCTTTCCCGTATCAAGGCCGGTTTTGACGGCATGCACATCGGCACCCGTCTGACCCTGGCCTTCGGCACCGTGCTGACGCTGACCGCCGTTCTGGGCGCGGCTTCGGTGCTGAACCTGGCGCGCGTCAACAGCGCATCCGAAGAACTGGCGACCAAGTGGCTGCCCAGCGTGGGCGCCCTAGGCTCCGCCAGGGCCGCCATGCTGGAGTACCGCGACTTCGAGATGAAACACGCGCGCGCCGCCGATTCCAGCTACCGCGCGGAATACGAAGACAAGCTCAAGGAAGCTGGCGCGCGGGTGCTCGGCCACCTGGAGACGCATGGCAAGCTGCCTGCGGCCGACAACGAACGTGCGCTGGCCACCGCCGCGGCGGCCAAGTGGTCTGAATACCTGGGTTTCGCGGGCAAGGTGCAGGAGATGGGGCGCCAGGACAAGGCCGACGATGCGCGCGACCTGAGCGACGGCGCAGCCAAGATGTCGGCCGACGAAGCCATCTCGGAAATCGACAAGCTCACTGCATTCAGCTTTGAACAAGGCAAACAGGCCGCCGCCGACGCCGCCGCCGTCTACAAGCTCAGCCGCGTCGTGACGCTGGCGCTGGTCGGGCTGGCCCTGGCCTTGGGCGCCTTGCTGTCGGTGTTGATCACGCGCAGCCTCAAGGCCCAGCTGGGCGGCGAACCCACGGTCGCAGCCGCCGTGGCCCGGGCGGTGGCCCAGGGCGACCTGAGCACGCCGATACCGGTGCGCGCAGGCGACACCACCAGCCTGATGGCCGGCCTGCAACACATGCAGACCAGCCTGGAACGTGTGGTGCAGCAGGTGCGCAGCGGCTCCGAGCGTGTGGCCGGCGCGAGCCAGGAGATTGCCCAGGGCAATGCCGATCTTTCAAGCCGCACCGAACAGCAGGCCAGCGCGCTGGAGCAGACCTCGGCGTCCATGGAAGAGCTGGGCAGCACGGTGCAGCAGAACGCACACAGTGCACGCCAGGCCGACGAGCTGGCCAACACCGCCAGCATCGTGGCCACGCGCGGCGGCGAGGCCGTGACGCGGGTCGTGCAGACCATGCGGGGCATCAATGAAAGCAGCCGCAAGATCGCCGACATCATCGGCGTCATCGACGGCATTGCCTTCCAGACCAACATCCTGGCGCTGAATGCCGCAGTCGAAGCCGCGCGGGCCGGCGAACAAGGCCGCGGTTTTGCCGTGGTGGCCTCCGAAGTGCGCAGCCTGGCGCAGCGCAGTGCGGCGGCGGCCAAGGAGATCCGCGGCCTCATCGCCGCCAGCGTGGAACGTGTCGAACAGGGCACGGCCCAGGTGGACGAGGCCGGCACCACGATGACCGAGGTGGTGAGCGCCATCACCCGCGTGACCTCGATCGTTCGCGAGATCAGCTCGGCCAGCCAGGAACAGAGCGCCGGTGTCGCCCAGGTGGGCCAGGCCGTGTCGCAGATGGACCAGACCACGCAAAGCAACGCAGCGCTGGTGGAAGAAAGCGCGGCCGCGGCCGAGAGCCTGCGCCAGGAAGCGCAGCAGCTGGTGGAAGTGGTGGCCGCCTTCCGGCTGCAGGCCACGGCCGGCACGTCGGCCTGAAACCGACGCGGGCTGCGTCAGCCCGCGTCTGCTCTTGCGGCCCTGCCCAGGGCCGTTCCTGCAGCTCGTTCTGCATCAGCTTCTGCGGAATTTTCTGCAGACCTGAGCGCGTCGATGCGCGGGTGCAGGGCCGCAAACCAGAGCCGCGGCACCGACGCCAGGAACAGGCAGCCCGCGTAGCCCGTCGGCAGCTGCGGGCCGGGCAAGGCCTGCAGTTCGGCATAGGGCTTCCATGCGTGCATGTGGTGGTCGCTGTGGCGCTGCAGATTGGCGATGACGGAATTGGTCAGCAGGTGGTCGGCGTTCCAGGCGTGCATCAGGCCAAACGCTTCCGGCCGGCCGTTCAGGCTGCGGCGCTGCAGGCCGTAGTGTTCGATGTAGTTGATGGCCTCGAGCAGGAACACCGCGTAGGCCGCCTGCACAAGCCAGAACAGCAGGGCCACCGGCCCCAGGTACAGCAGCAGGCCCAGCGCCCAGGCGGCTTGTGCCGCCGTGGCCCACAGCAACGGACTGTGCAACCAACCGCGCTTGAACTGGCGCAGCTGCGCAGCTTCCAGCGCCCAGGCGCTGCGCCAGCTGCCATGCAGCGTGCGCGGCAAGAAGGCCCACAGCGTTTCGCCGCGGCGCGCGCTGGCCGGGTCTGCGGCCGTGGCGGCGCGCGGGTGGTGGCCGCGGTAGTGCTCGACCATGAAATGCGCGTAGTTCACGCTGGCCATCAAGCCCCAGGCGAGCGCGCGGTCCAGCCGCTGGCGCGAATGCCCCAGTTCGTGGGCGAAGGTGATGCCCTGCGAGCCCGAGATGCCGCCCACCGCCAGGCCCAGCAGCACCGCGCTGCCGGCGCTGGCGTTCTGCGTGCTCAGCAACCACAGCGCCCAGCCCATCAGCCCGGCCTGCAAAGGCACGTGCAGGTGCAGGCAGGCACGGTGCCAGGCCGTGTGCGGTGCCGCAGGTGGTGAGTGCTGCCAGGCCGGCAGGCGCTCAGCCACCGCCAGGCTCACCTGCACGGCCAGCATGGTGGCCCAGGCCAGCCAGAAGGCCTGCGCTGCGGCCACGGCCACGGCCAGGGGCAGCAGCCAGGCGAGGGCAAAGCGGTAGCGGCCAGGGTCCTGCATGCCCTCATCTTGCCGCCGGGCAGGGCGCCGGCCCTCCGGGATAATCCGGGGTCGGTCCCCGTTTGTGCTGTCGCCACGCAAAGACTCCGCCCGCGACGCCGTCAGCTTCTGCCCGCCCTCCGCCACGATGCCCCTGCCATGCCACTTGCCCCCCGCACCGCGCCGCTGAACCCGCTGCTCGCGCGCCTGCAGCCCTACCCCTTCGAACGCTGGCGCGAGCTGACGGCCGGCATCACGCCCAACCCGGCGCTGCGTCCCATCAGCCTGGGCATCGGCGAACCGAAACACGCCACGCCCGCGCTGATCGAAGAAGCGCTGATGAAGGCGCTGCCCATGCTGAGCGCCTACCCAGCCACCCTGGGTGAGCCCGCGCTGCGCGAGGCCATCGCCGGCTGGGTGCAACGGCGCTACGCGGTGGCGCTGAACCCCGCCACGCAGGTGCTGCCGGTGAACGGCTCGCGCGAGGCGCTGTTTGCGCTGGCGCAGACCGTGCTGGACCCGGCGGAGCGCGACGCGCTCGTGGTCTGCCCCAACCCGTTCTATCAAATCTATGAAGGTGCTGCGCTGCTGGGCGGTGCGCAAACGCACTTCGTGCCCAGCGACCCGGCGCGCAATTTCGCAGCCGACTGGGGCGCGGTGTCCGAGGCCACCTGGGCGCGCACACGCCTGCTCTATGTCTGCAGCCCGGGCAACCCCACCGGCGCGGTGATGCCGCTGGCCGAATGGCAACAGCTGTTCGCATTGAGCGACCGCCACGGCTTTGTCATCGTCAGCGACGAGTGCTACAGCGAGATCTACTTCCGCGACGAAGCCCCGCTGGGCAGCCTGCAGGCGGCCGCCGCGCTGGGCCGCAGCGACTTCAACAACCTCATCGCCCTGACCAGCCTGTCCAAGCGCAGCAACGTGCCGGGCCTGCGCTCGGGCTTCGCGGCCGGTGATGCACGGCTGCTCAAGGCCTTTCTGCTCTACCGCACCTATCACGGCAGCGCCATGGGCGGCCTGGTGCAGCGCGCCAGCACCGCCGCCTGGAACGACGAGGCGCACGTGGTGGCCAACCGCGAGCTCTACCGCCAGAAGTTCGCCCAGGTCACGCCCGTGCTGGCGCGCGTGCTGGACGTGCAACTGCCCGACGCCGCCTTCTACCTGTGGGCCGGCGTTCCCGGCGGCGATGACGTGGCCTACGCCCGCGGCCTGCTCGCTCAATACAATGTGCAGGTCTTGCCCGGCAGCCTGCTGGCGCGCACTGCGGCGGGCGTCAACCCGGGTGCCCGCCGCATCCGCATGGCCCTGGTGGCCCCGGTGGCCGAATGCCTGGAAGCCGCCGAACGCATCGTTCGTTACACCGAAGCACTTACCGAAAGCCTGCGATGAGCCTTGCTCAGTACCAATCCATCATCGACCTGGCGTGGGAATCCCGCGCCGAGATCAACGCCATCAATGCCCCCGAGGTGCGCGACACCGTCGAGAAGGTGATCAGCGAACTCAACGGCGGCCGCATCCGCGTGGCCGAGCGCCGCGGCGTGGGCGACTGGCAGGTCAACCAGTGGGTCAAGAAGGCCGTGCTGCTGAGCTTCCGCCTCAACGACAACGTGGTGATGCGCGCCGGCGACCTCGGTTTCTTCGACAAGGTGAAGACCAAGTTCGCCCACCTTGACGACGCGCAGATGCGCGAAGCCGGCGTGCGCGTGGTGCCGCCGGCCGTGGCGCGCCGCGGCAGCTACATCGCCAAGGGGGCGGTGCTGATGCCCAGCTACGTGAACATTGGCGCCTACGTCGATGAAAACACCATGGTCGACACCTGGGCCACGGTGGGCAGCTGCGCGCAGATCGGCAAGAACGTGCACTTGTCCGGCGGTGTCGGCATCGGCGGCGTGCTGGAGCCGCTGCAGGCCAACCCGACCATCATCGAGGACAACTGTTTCATCGGCGCGCGCAGCGAGGTGGTCGAGGGCGTCATCGTCGAGGAGAACTCGGTGCTCGGCATGGGCGTCTACCTCGGCCAGAGCACGCCCATCTTCAACCGCGAGACCGGCGAGATCAGCTACGGCCGCGTGCCCAGCGGCAGCGTGGTGGTCAGCGGCAACCTGCCCAAGGTGGCGGCCGGCGGCCAGGCCTACAGCCTTTACGCGGCCGTGATCGTCAAGCGCGTCGACGCGCAAACGCGCAGCAAGACCAGCATCAACGAACTGCTCAGAGCCTGAGAGGATCGCCATGTGTGACCGTCACCAAGCAAGCGCCGCGGAAGGGCTCCGCCCGACCGCTGGCGAGCGGCCCCCCCGGGGGGTAGCGAGCGCAGCGAGCTTGGGGGCCCACTGACCATGGCCAACAACCTCGAACGCGTCCTGCGCCTGATGGCGGAGAAGACCGCGTCCGACGTCTACATGTCGGCCAACACGCCCATCCTCATCAAGATCAATGGGCAGATCCTGCAGCTTTCCGACCAGGTGCTCACGACGCACCAGACGCGCCAGCTGCTGGCCGAGATGCTGGCGCCGCAGCAGCTGGAAGAGCTGGACGACACCGGTGAACTGAACGTCGGCATCAGCGTTTCGCGTGTCGGCAGCTTCCGGCTGTCGGCCTTCAAGCAGCGCGGCAGCATCGCCGCCGTCATACGCTGCATTCCGTTCGAGATTCCCTCGCTCGACAGCCTGGGCGTGCCGCCGCTGCTGGCCCAGCTGGTGACGGAAAAGCGCGGCCTGATCCTGATGGTGGGCGCCACCGGCACCGGCAAGAGCACCACGCTGGCCTCGATGCTGGAATGGCGCAACCAGCAGATGACGGGGCACATCCTCACCATCGAAGACCCCATCGAATTCCTCTTCAGCAACAAGAAGAGCGTGGTCAACCAGCGTGAAGTGGGCCGCGACACGCAAAGCCTGCAGATCGCACTGAAGAACGCGCTGCGCCAGGCGCCCGACTGCATCTTGATCGGTGAAATCCGCGACCGCGAAACCATGAGCGCTGCGCTCAGCTACGCGCTTTCAGGCCACCTGGTGCTGGCCACGCTGCACGCCAACAACAGCTACCACGCGATGGGGCGCATTCTGTCGTTCTACACCCCCGAGGCGCGGCCCACGCTGCTGTCCGACCTGTCCTCGGGCCTGCGTGCGGTGGTGTCGCAACGCCTGCTGCGCAGCAACACCGGCGGCCGCGTGCCTGCCGTCGAAGTGCTGCTGAACACCAAGCTCATCAGCGACCTCATCGACAAGGGCGACCTCTCCGCGGTGAAAGAGGCGGTGGAAAAGAGCCTGGCCGAAGGCTCGCAGACCTTTGAGGCCGACATCGCGCGGCTCATCAACGAAGGCGTGGTCTCGCGCGACGAAGGCCTGGCCTACGCCGATTCGCCCACCAACCTGTTGTGGCGCCTGCAGAACGAGCAAACGCCGGCCTCACGCATTGCGCCGAAAAAGGAAGAGGCCGAGGCCGCCACCTTCACCGAGATTGCCATCGATGTGCGCCCGGAAGACACGCGCAGCGCCTCGCCGCCTTGGTCCCTGAGCAAGTTGTGAGCACCAGCGCCAGCCCCGCCACGGCCACCTTGCGGCTGACGGAAGCACTGATCGCCTGCCGCTCCGTCACGCCGGCCGATGCCGGCTGCCAGGCCCTGCTTCTGCCGCGCCTGCAGGCCGCCGGCTTCCGCTGCGAAGCGCTCGACGCCGGCCCGCCCGAGGCCCGGGTGTCCAACCTCTGGGCCGTGCATGACGCTGGCGTGCCCGGGCCGACACTGGTGTTCGCCGGCCACACCGACGTCGTGCCCACCGGCCCGCTGGAACGCTGGGCCAGCGACCCCTTCATTCCCACCTACCGCAGCGGCGCCGCTTTCCCCAACGGGCCCCGCCTCTTCGGCCGTGGCGCCGCCGACATGAAGGCTGCGGTGGCCGCGATGACGGTGGCCGCCGTCGAACACGTCGGCGCGCACCCGCAGCACCCCGGGCGCGTGGCCCTGCTCATCACCAGCGACGAAGAAGGCCCGGCGCTGCACGGCACCCGGCATGTGGTGGAGCAGCTGCAGGCCCGCGGCGAAAAGCTCGATGCCTGCGTCGTCGGCGAGCCCACCTCCGTGCGGCAGCTGGGCGACATGGTGAAAAACGGCCGCCGCGGCAGTTTTTCAGGCCGCCTCAAGGTGCTGGGCGTGCAAGGCCACATCGCCTACCCGCAGCTGGCCGCGAACCCGCTGCACCTGCTGGCCCCAGCGCTGGCCGAACTGGTGGCCACGGTGTGGGACGCCGGCAATGCCTGGTTTCCGCCCACCAGCTTCCAGGTCAGCAACATCCACGCGGGCACGGGCGCCTTCAACGTCATTCCCGGCGAACTGGTGCTGGACTTCAATTTCCGCTTCAGCACCGAAAGCACCCCGGCCACGCTGCGCCAGCGTGTCGAGGCCGTGCTGCAGCGCCACGGCGTGCCGCACGAGCTGCAGTGGACGCTGGGCGGCGAGCCCTTCCTCACGCCGCCGGGCACGCTGAGCACGGCGCTGCTGGCGGCCATCGCGGCCGAGTGCGGCGCCACGAACCCTGAGCTGAGCACCGAGATGAGCACGACGGGCGGCACCAGCGACGGCCGTTTCATCGCGCGCATCTGCCCGCAGGTGATGGAGTTCGGTGTCATCAACGAAAGCATCCACAAGCTGGACGAATGGGTGGACGTGGCGGCGCTGGAGCCGCTGAAGAACGTCTACCGCCGCACGCTGGAAAATTTCCTGCGATGAACGTGCTGCAGCTTGTGCAGCAGGCCGCCTTGCGCCTGCAGGCGGCCGGCGTGCACTTCGGCCACGGCACCACCAATGCCGACGACGAAGCCGCCTGGCTGGTGCTGTGGCGCCTGGGCGTGCCGCTGCACGCGCTGGACGACGTGGCCGAGCGCGAGCTGACGGCAGCCGAAGAAGCGGCCGTGCAGGCCCTGGTGGATGAACGCATCCGCAGCCGCAGCCCCGCCGCCTACCTCACCGGTGAAGCCTGGCTGCAGGGCGTGCCGTTCTTCGTTGATGAACGCGCCATCGTGCCGCGGTCCTTGATCGCCGAGCCGCTGGCCGAAGGCAGCTTCGACGCCTGGCTGGGCCCGCAGACACGCCGCGTGCTGGACCTGTGCACCGGCAACGGCAGCCTGGCGGTGCTGGCCGCGATGGCCTGGCCGGACGTGGCGGTGGACGCCGCCGACCTCAGCGCCGACGCACTGGCCGTAGCCGCCCAGAACGTGGCCCGCCACGGCCTGCAGGGCCGCATCACGCTGCACCAGGGCGATGGCCTGGCCGCGGTGGCGGGCCAGCGCTACGACCTCGTCCTGTGCAACCCGCCCTACGTGAACAGCGCCTCGATGGCCGTGCTGCCGGCCGAGTACCGGGCCGAGCCCACGCTGGCCCTGGCCGGCGGCGCCGACGGCATGGACTTCATCCGCGAGCTGCTCGCCGCCCTGCCCGCGCAGTTGAACGAAGAGGGCGTGCTGGTGCTGGAGATCGGCCACGAGCTGGCCCACTTCGAAGCCGCCTTTCCCGGCCTGCCTTTTGTCGGCCTGGCCACCAGCGCCGGCGACGAGCAGGTCTTGCTGATCACCGCCCGCGACCTGGCCTTGCGGCCGGCACAGCGCAGGCCCACGCGGCCCGCGCCGAACACCCCCGAGAACCCATGATCCAGATTTCCCAGGTGACCCTGCGCCGCGGCGTGAAAGTGGTGCTGCAGAACGCCAGCGTGACGATGCAGCCGCGCGAGAAGGTGGGCCTCATCGGGCGCAACGGTGCCGGCAAGTCCAGCCTGTTCTCGCTGATGACGCACCGCCTGCAGGCCGATGGCGGTGACGTCGACATCCCGCCGCGCTGGCGCGTCGGCGAGGTGGCGCAGGACGTGCCCGAAACCGACGACGGCGCCACCGCCTTCGTGCTGCAGGGCGACATTCCGCTGATGCAGGCGCAGAAGGCGCTGGAGGCCGCCGAGGCAGCCGACGACGGCCACGCGATGGCCGAAGCGCACCAGGCGCTCGACGAAGCCGGCGCCTTCGACGCGCCTGCGCGCGCGCAGGCGCTGCTGCTCGGCCTGGGCTTCCGCAGCGACCAGCTCGACGCGCCGGTGAACACTTTCTCGGGCGGCTGGCGCATGCGCCTGCAGCTGGCACGCGCGCTGATGTGCCCCTCGGACCTGCTGCTGCTGGACGAGCCCACCAACCACCTGGACCTGGACGCGCTGGTGTGGCTGGAAGCCTGGCTGAAGCGCTACGAGGGCCTGATGGTCATCATCAGCCATGACCGCGAATTCCTCGACGCCATCTGCAACGTCATCGTGCACCTGGAAGACCTGCAGCTCACGCGCTACACCGGCAACTACACGGCCTTCGAAGAGCTGCGTGCCGAGCGCATGAGCCAGGCACAGGCGGCCTTCGCGAAGCAGCAGGACCGGGTGGCCCACCTGCAGAAGTTCATCGACCGCTTCAAGGCCAAGGCCAGCAAGGCCAAGCAGGCGCAGAGCCGCGTCAAGGCGCTGGCGCGCATGGAGA
>LNFM01009472.1_pt1 | contig 14156 bp, 11 predicted proteins | sample 596031 | NCBI WGS metagenome assembly LNFM01 (sample SAMN04254537, study PRJNA301005) | activated carbon metagenome | isolation source: dual media filters at the Ann Arbor, Michigan drinking water treatment plant | place: USA: Ann Arbor
GAAAGCAGATCGCACCGCGCAGGCACTCTGCCGTGGTCGCGCAAACCGATCCGACCGGTCCCTCACCAGCGCCGGCGCACTTGTTGTCCTCTGCGCAATAGAGCCCTGCCGCGCAGTCGAGCGTGAGCGCGCACGGCTGCCCCATCGTCGCGCTGCCAGGCGATTCACAGACGCCGCGCGAGTTGCAGCGCAGCCCGACGCGGCAGTCCGCGTTGCTGTTGCAGGGCTCTCCGACGTTGCGGTTCATCATCGGCAGCGGGGTGTTGATTCCGCAGGCCCCGAGCAGCGACAAGAGCGCGAAGAGCGAAAGGTTGCGCATCACGAGAGTGTCCGCCCAACGAGCGCGTAGGGCAACAGGCGCGCAGATCACCGCGGATTCGTCACGAAAAGCTGTGGTGGTCTTGAGCGCTCTCCAGAGAGCGTGAGATGGTGTTTGTAAGGTGACACAAGGCTGGGAGATCGAGCGTCGAGGGGACGCGGTGATCGTGCGTTTTGCCGCGCACGTCTCGGCGCTCGACGGGCAGGAGTCTGCTCGTGCGCTCGTCGCCGAAGTGGGTGATCGTCCGTTCTCACTGCACCTGGATCTGGGGCGCACGCGCGGGTACGAGAGCGGCGCGCGTTTGGCGTGGCAAGATGCGCTCTGGCCGCGCCGCAGCCAGGTCCGCGAACTCGTCGTCGTGACGTTCTCCCCCGTCCCGCGCATGGGCGTCTCGATGCTCGCGGCGTTTCTCGGGATCCCATGTCGCCACGTCGAGTCGCTCGAGGGGTGAGCGCAGGCGCGGGTCTCTCACGGTGACTGCAGCGCGGCGGCGGCCACTTTCCTCATCGAAGCGGGTCGTTTCCGCGCGACACTGCGCGCGCATGGCGGTCGCCAATCTCCTCGGACTCCTCGAAGACATCACGACGATGCTCGATCAGGTCGCCGCCGCGACCAAAGTGGCGGCGAAGAAGACCGCAGGCGTCGTCGCCGACGACATGGCGCTCAACGCGCAGCAGGTCGTCGGCGTTCCCGCGAGCCGCGAGCTGTCCGTCGTGTGGGCGGTCGCGAAGGGATCGCTGTTCAACAAGGTGATCATCGTCCCGACGCTGCTCTTGATCAGCGCGTTGGCCCCCAAGGCCGTGACGGTGCTCTTGCTCGTGGGCGGCGCGTTCTTGTGCTTCGAAGGCTTCGAGAAGGTCGTGCACAAGCTCCTTCACAGCAAGGAGGAGGACGAGGCGCGAAAATCCGAGCACCTCGCCAAGGTCGCCGACCCCGACGTCGACCTCGCGACGGCCGAGCAGGGCAAGGTCAAGGGCGCCGTTCGCACGGACTTCATCTTGTCCGCAGAAATCGCGGTGATCGCGCTCGGCGCGGTGTCCGATCGACCGATGCCGATCCGCGTCGCGACGCTCGTCGCGGTGAGCGTCGCGATGACCGTGGGCGTCTACGGGCTCGTCGCGGTGATCGTGCGCTTCGACGACATGGGCGTGTGGCTCGTGCAGCGCGAGGGAGACGGCTTCGGCCCACGATTTCAACGCGGTCTCGGGCGGGCGATCCTCCGCGCGGCGCCGTGGGTCATGCGCGCGCTCTCGTTTCTCGGGACGACGGCGATGTTTCTCGTCGGCGGCAGCATCGTGGCCCACAACGTGGGCCCTGTGCACAAAGCGGTCGACGCCGCGGTGGTGCTCGCTCAGCCGGTGGCCTCTGCGCCCCTGGCGCGCACGATTCTCGAGGGCGTCGTGGGCGTCCTGACGGGATTGATCGCGGTGCTCGTGGTCACGGTGGCCGCGAAGGTCGCCAAGGTCGCCAGGCGAGCGAAGGGCGAAAAGGCGGCCTGAGAGGGTGTTGCTGCGCCCCCGCTCTGTCGCGCGGCTTACGCCAAGAGCTCGCCGATCACCGCGTTGGACTCACCGGGGCCCACGCCGTAGCTGGCCGCAGGGTGTCCAAACGCGCGCAAGAGCGTGATGAGCGCGCGCGACGTGTTGTCCCGCGTGCCCGAGCGCCAGTGGACTCCGCCGCGAAGCCGTCCCCCCGCGCGCCCCGCGAGCAGGATCGGAAACTCGTCGTTGGTGTGGTTGTACCCTTCGCTGAGCTCGCTCGTGCAAAGGATCGCGCTGTTGTGCAGGACGTTGTTCGCTCCGTCGGGCGTGTCGCGGAGCCGCCCGAGAAAGTACGCGAGCTGTCGCATCGTGAAGGTGGTCGCGGCGTGCACCATCGGCTGCTGCGTCGCTGGATCAGCGCTGGCGCGCTCGTCGTGACACGTCTGGTGCATCCCGCTGCGAAAGCCGGGGACCATCCAGAACACCGTGCCAGCGCCGCACGTTGAAAACTGCACGCTGAACACCCGCGTGAGATCACAGGCGAGCGCGAGCGCCATGATGTCGCTCATCACGCGGTTCTTCTGCTCGATCTGCTCTTGTCCCATCATGTCGGGATAGCCGTCGAGCGGTCGCATGGGCGCTGCGCACGCGCCAGAGGGCGCCCCGAGCCGCTGCTCGATGGCGCGCACCGAGGCGAAGTGCTGCTCGAGCCGCGTTCGATCGGTGGCAGACACGCGGCCCTGCAGCGCGCGGATCTCTGCCTGCACCGCGGTCAGGACGCTCTGCCGCGCCACGGCCTCTTGCGACGCCGAGCCCATCCCGAACAGGCGATTGAAGAGCGTGAGCGGGTTGTACTCGCTCTGGTTGGGGTTGTTGGGTCCGTTGTGCGAGAGGTGTTGAAAAGTGGTGCCCTCGTCGGTCCCGTGAAAGCGGCACACGCCCGCCTCGATCGAGCGGTACGCGGTGCGCGTCATCGGGTCGTTCATCACGTGGTCCGCGACGTATTGGTCGATGGACTGCCGCGGGAGCGTCGTGACGATCGTGTCGCGCGTGGTGCCGAGCTGGTGGTAGCGCGCGCCGGTGAGGATGCCGGACATGCCCGAGTGATGCGGGTGCGTCGCGGTCTTGATCTCGCATCCCGTCACGGGGCTGAACCAGTCGCGCAGTCCCGCGTCGATCAGCGGCTGCATCTCGCCGCGCGGGGTCCAGCCTGGGCCTGTTCCGTTGGGAGTCCAGTGGGCGCGGCGCACGCCGTTGCCCCAGAACCAGATGCCGAAGCGCTTGGGCAAGGGGCGCCCCTGCGCGAGCGCCTCGCCGTTGACGTCGAGCATGCACTCGAGCGTCGGGAGCGCGACGCCCACCACGGCGCCGCCGAAGAGTCCCTTGAGAACTGTGCGTCGATCGAGTCGAAAGCGTCTCATGGCTCTGCTCAACCTCCGTTGGCTGCGAAGCGAAAGCCGTCGCTCGCGGCGAGCGCTTCGATGAGCACTCTGAACTGATAGCCCTGCGTGGAGAACGCGCGCTCGACGTCGCGGATCACGATCGCTTCGCTCTCTGCTTCGACGTGTCCCGTCGCGTGTCGGTACATGTTTCGTACGATGCAGCCGGGCAACAACCGGTGGTTGCGAACGGCCTCGGCGAGCTCTCGACCGCTGCGAAAATCCACGCCGTCGAGCGACCCGCGGGCGTCGACCGGCAGCGTGTTGTCCGTCGTTCGATAAGCGCCGATCGCGTCGTAGTGCTCGAGGCCGAAGCCCACCGGGTCCATCGCCGTGTGACAAGCGGCGCACGCGGGGGGCTGCAAGTGCAGCGTCTCGAGCCGTTGCCTGAAGGTCTGCACGACGCCCGGCATCGGGGGAGGGATGTCCGTCGTCACCCCAGCAGGCGGCGGCGGGATCGGCTGACAGAGCAAGAACTGACGAATGAACTTGCCTCGGTGCGTCGGCGAGGTCGTGACCGGGTGGGCGTTGTTCGTGAGAAACGCCGCGGTCGTGAGGACCCCGGCGCGCGGCGCGTTGGCGGGCCAATCGTAGCGGCGAAACGTCGCGTCGAAGGTCCCGGGGATCCCGTACAAGCGCGCGAGGTTATTGTCGATGAAGGTCGTGCGCGTCGTGAAGATGTCGCGCAGGTCGCCGTCGCCGAACGCCGTCTCGCCGACGATCCGCTCGAACTCTTGGATCATCGAGGCCACGAGCGCCGGCGAGTACAGCGGGTACAGCATGCGATCGCGGGTCTGGGGCCCGATGCGATCGAGCTTGAAATACTCGCTGAAAAACGCGGTCAGCGTGGTGCGCGCCCTTGGATCTGCGAAGAGCCTCCGCACCTGCGCGCGAACGCCCTCGGCCGTGTCGAGCTCTCCGCGCCCCGCGGCGTCGAGCAGCGCGTCGTCCGGCGTGCTCGACCAGAGCAAGAACGAGAGCCTCGCGGCCATCTCGTAGCCCGTGTACCGACGCATCGTCGGGATGCTCGGGACCGATTCTCCGCGCTCGACTCTGAAGAGAAATTGCGGCGCTTGCAGCATCCCCGCGACGACGTACTCGAGGCCCTTGTTGGGGTCTCGGTACGCGCCTGCCGCGGCGCGCGAGACGCCCACCCAGCGCTCGGTCTCGGCCATCTCGAGCGGCCGTCGCCAGGCCCTTCGCCCGAAGCGCGCGATGAACCCTCGCGCGCAAGCGTCGTCCGCCGCGCTCGGAGCGCAGCCCACGAGCGCCATTCTGCGCGCCGGGTTGTTGAATACTTGTGCCGTGACGTTGTACGACGCCGCTTCGAACTGCTCGGCCGCGCGCGGGCTCACGGTGATCGACGCGGCGCCGACCGTCGCAAAACCGTAGAGCTGCGTGTCGAGCTCGAGGTCCGTCGGGATGTTGACCGCGGCGCCGAGCAGCTCGCGAACCGAGTTGCGAAACTGCGCGCGGGTGAGCCTGTGCAACGTCGCCGCCTGCGGCGCAAACGGCGGAAACATCGGCTCTCCCGCGTCGGGCGTCGGCGTCGCGGCGTCCGAGGGTGCAGCGCCGTCGCCGACGGGCGTCCCCGAGTCCGTGCGGACCGCAGGGTTGGTGTTGTCTCCGGGCCGCGAACCGAGCCTGCCTTCGCACGCGGCGAGCGCGAGCGCCGCGCCGAGCGGCAACAGGGAGCGTCGAACAGTTGTGCGCATCGAGGACGTCACCTCACGGACAGGAGCCAGCAACGAAAACCATCGGATGATCGCGCATCCTTCGGATAATTGCGAACCGCGTTGCTACGGGCAAAACCCCCATGGCGGACAGGGACGTCCGCTGCGACACGCTGACGAGCCGTCGCAGCACAGCTCGCCAGCGCCCCCGCAGCCGACGCACCAGCCGAACATACACCGGTTGTTCGTCGAGCACCGTGGGGGGCTCCCGCCAGACGAGCAGCACAGTCGTCCGCGGTCTCCGCAGGATCCCGCCATCATGGCCCCGCAGACCATCCCCTCGAGGCACATCAGCGGCGCGTCGCACGGGCTGAGCGCGCCGCGGCAGCAGGGCAAACCGTTTGTTCCGCACTTGACGCAGCGCTCACCGACGCACGTGTAGCTCGTCTCGCACCGCGTGCCGTCGGGTCCCGCGCAGCACGGCCCATCGCGGCTCCCGCACACGAGCGTGTCGGGAGGCAGCGTAACGTCAGGCAATGTCGGCACATCCTCGATGATTCCGCTGTCGATGGGCGTGGGGGCATCGAGGACGGGCGCCACGTCTTCGCTCGGCGGCTGGTGCGCGTCTTGCGCGGTCACGTCATCGCGATCTTCGACCGGCTCGCGTCGCAGCGCCGCGTGCGGTAGCGAGCACCCGACGAGCGCCGCTGCTGCGAGCAATCGATGCGCCGACGTCCGCATATGCAATGACCGCGGAGCATACGTCGCAATCCGCTCGCCTTCCAACGGCTCGCGCAGCGGCCGTGGAATCTGGCAGAATGCCAGGCGCGTGTCCTCGATCGAACGGCACAGGGCAAGAGTGATGGTGAGCGCGCGCTCGCGTTTGAAAGCGTGTGTTGTGCTGTCGGTCGCGCTCTCGCAGGGCTGTGCGGTCGGCTCGGAGTTGCTCGAGCCCAACACCAGCCCAGACGTTCGGCGCTCGGACGCCTCGAGCCCGCGCGACGTGCAGGCGCCGCCGGACGTCACGATCATGACCAACGAGTGCGCGGCGTCGGACACGGACGGCGATCGCTTCGGAACGCACGCGAGCTGCATGCAGCGCGACTGCGATGATCGAAATCCCGCGATTCATCCAGGCGCGCCCGAGGCGTGCAATCGCATCGACGACGACTGCGACGGGATGACGGACGAAGAGCTCGGCGAGGGAACGTGCGGGATGGGCGCGTGCCGTCGCACCGTTCCGTACTGCGTCAACGGAGCGCTGCAGGCGTGCTCCGCGGGCATGCCCGCGATGGAGACCTGCAATGGGATGGACGACGACTGCGACGGAATGGTGGACGAAGACGTCGCTGGCGCTGCGAGCTGCGGGATGGGCGCGTGTCGTCGCACCGCGAGCTGCATGGGCGGGATGATGGCCGCGTGCGTTCCGGGCGCGCCCGCGATGGAGACGTGCAACGGGCAGGACGACGACTGCGACGGCGAGACCGACGAGGGCTTTCGCGCGAGCGTCGTCAACAGCACGTACACCACGCTCGCGACGCGCCACGATGGTTGCAACCAGGCGACGCGCATCGGCGGCGCATGCAACGCGGCGATCCATCGCTTCTGCGCGGGCCGCAGCTGCGCGCAGTCGGGCTTCGGCCCCCTCGAAAACTCTGGCGACACCTCGGTGGTCGCGTGCGTGGTGAGCGACTTCGTTCGAAGCGTTCCATACGCGGCGCTGACGATGCAGCACCCGGGGTGTTCTGCGTCGACCGAGCGCATCGGCATGCAGTGCAACGCCGCGATCCATAGGTACTGCGCGTCGATGGGCTACGCGACGGGCTTCGGTCCCGCCGAGCAGGGGCCGGACGCGGCGACCATCGTGTGCCTCCGCGCCCCCGGCGCGCAGTCGGTCTCGACGACGTACACCGAGCTCGCGATGCGCCACTCCGGCTGCACGCAAGCGACGCGCATCGGCAGCGACTGCAACGCGGCGATCAGCAGGTTCTGCAGCGCGCGCGGCTTCGCAACGGGCTACGGGCCCCTCGAAAACTCCGGCGACACCGTGGTCGTCGCCTGCGTGCGACCCTGAACAGGGGCGCCCCTCGAACACTCCGATCACACTGGGATCGACCCAAAGCCCGATCGACGTCCTATCCTTCGCACGCCTCGGGCTCCCTATGCGTCGATCGTCAGTCCTTCGTCTGTGCTCCTCTGCCCTCCTGCTCGTGACCGTCGCGCTCCCTGGCTGCGTGTCCAACGCTGGAATGCTCATCGCGCAGGGTCTGCCGTCGTACAACGAGAGCGCCGCGCTCGCGGTGAACCAGCAGCTCCTGCTGAACCTCGTGCGGCTGCGCTATCGCGACACGCCGTTCTTCTTGGAGCTCGGGACGCTCAGCGCTCAGCAGACGACGAGCGTCAACGCGACGCTGGGCGGCGCCGCGTCCGCGCTCCCCGCTGCGCCGGCGGGCAGCATCAACGCTGGCATCGGCGCGACGTTTAGCGCCACGCCGACGGCGATCTTCACGCCGCTGCAAGGGGAGGCGTTTGTCCGCCGACTGCTCGCGCCCATTCCGGTGACCGCTGTGATGGCGCTCGCGCAGTCTGGATGGAGCGTGGCCCGCGTGATCTCGCTGCTGGTCGAGCAGATCGGCCCGCTCGAAAACGCAGCCTCGGCGTCGGGACCCACGCCCGACACGGCGCCGACGTTCGAGTCGTTTCGCGGCTTCGCTCGGGACCTGCGGGCGCTACAGCTCGCGGGAGCGCTGCAGTTCGGCGTCACCGCGAACGCCACGCCGGGAGCGAGCCCGCTGCCGGCGATCGCCTTCACTGAGACGCCCGGCGTGCGGGACGCGGCTGCTCGCGTGCGAAACACCCTCGGGTTGACGACGGGGTCTGGAGTGTTGCCGCTGCTCTCGGACGCGGGACTCGAGCCTCCGGAGGTGGGGCTCCGCGTGCGCACGCGATCGCTGCTCGGCGCGCTGTTTCTGCTCTCTCACTCGGTGCGGCCACCAGAGCGCCACGTGCGCGCCGGGCTCGTCACGGTCACTCGTCGAGACAACGGCGCCGTCTTCGACTGGAACGACGCGCTCGCCGGGCTCATGCGCATCGAGTGCTCGCCCGCGGAGCCCTCCGACGCCTTCGTCCGCGTTCAGTATCGCGGGCACTGGTTTTTTCTCAGGGACAACGACCTCGAGAGCAAGTCGACGTTCATGCTGCTCTCGGAGGTGTTCAGCATGCAGGCGGGCAGCTCGAACGCGATCGCGCCCGCCCTCACGCTCCCGCTGGGGCGTTGAGCGCGCATCGAGTTCTCCGGTGACGAGCACTGCGATGGCGTCGCAAAAGGCGGCCGATGGTCGCGAGCGGTCCGTGGTGCGAGGGGCCGGTAAACCCCTTCGGGGTCAACGCTTGACGTCCGGTCGTGTGGCGCGTTCACAATGACCATGACGCACGGAGTTTCGGAGGCAACCGTATGTACGACAAGATCATGGGTGAGATTCGCGACCACGCATTCTACCGCGAGAACTTCCCGAACGACGGTCAGCGCTTCGTCGCATGGTACCTGCATCGCGTGTTGCTCCTCGACATGCACGCGACCAAGGCTGCCATTACGGACGGCCAGAACGACAAGCAGATCGACGCGATCGTCGTCGAAGACGGGGAGGACCGGCGCATCCGCGTGATCCAGGGCAAGTTCGTCAATCCCGGCGCGATCGACGCGGTGCCACTCCGCGAGGTGCTGGCAGCTTGGACACGCTTGAAGGACCTGCCGCGGCTCCAGGTGGAGTGCTCTGGCAAGCTTGCCGAGCGTCTCGAGGCCATGCGCGTCGCGCTCGATGACGACTACGATGTGCAGTTCGAGCTCCTCACGACCGGGCACCTCACGCAGGCGGCGGAGACCGACTTCGACGCCTTCAAAGCAACGATGAGCGATGACAGCGACTTCAACGCTGGACTTACGCTCGTCGACTCCGCGCTCCTGGAGACGAGACTGTCCGAGGCAGAACAGCGCGACCTGCCCGAGCTCGCATGCGAGATCCAACTCGACCCCAACCGAGCGCTCGTGAGCGACGAAGCGAACGTCCGGGTAATCATCGCGATGTTGCCGATCGAACGCTGTCTGAAGCTGCCAGGCATCGTCGATGGCAAGCTGTTTCGGCGAAACGTCCGACAGAGCCTCGGCCTCAGTAACAAGGTCAACAAGGCCTTGCGTAGCACTCTCACGAGCGCAGAGAAGGCGCCGTATTTCTTTTTCTTCCACAACGGCATTACGGCACTGTGCCGGAGTTTCTCGCTCTCGGAGGACCGCCGCACTCTCAAGGTGCAAGGGCTCTCGGTGGTGAATGGCTGCCAGTCACTCTCGACGATCTACGCGACGTCGGGCAAGGTCGCGCAGAAGTCGGGGTCGGTGCTCTTCAGGGTCTACGAGATCCCACAGCTCGACCTTGGCGACGCAATCAGCATCAACACGAACTCACAGAGCGCAGTCAAGCCGCGCGATCTGCGCAGCAACGACAAGTCGATGCGCTCCATTAAGAAGCGCTACCAAGACGGCGTACCTGGCGGCTACTTCATCACGAAACGCGGCGAGGTGCGGCCCGCGGACAAGGAAGCGGCGAAGTGCGTCGATGCCACCGACTATGCGCGCATGGTCGTGTCTTGGCAGTGCCAGCGCCCCAACCTCGCGTCGAACGAGAAGAAGCTGTTCGACGAGCATTACAAGACGCTCTTTCACCCCGAACTCGACGCACAATCGATCCTCGCCCTTCGCATGTGGGTCAACGAGATCGACAAGCACTGGGAGACACTCGACATCAACGAAGCAATCAAGGCCGTGCGTGGCTCGGCGCGGTTCCACATGCTGTTCGCTGTCTCGCAGCTCATCGCCCAGGCGAGCAACCAGTCTGACAAAGTGCCGCTGCCAGCAGCGACGACGGGCGCGCTCCAGTACGCCCCGATGGTGCTTGCTCAAGCGAAGCAGTGCCTCAACCAAGCGCTCCAGCAAGCTATGGCCCAGTCCGCTGCCGCGGGGAAAGTATTCAGTCCGCAGAACTGGCTCAAGGGCAAGGGGGCGATCGCCGACGAGCAACTCGTCGCGGGCACGATCGTGAACGTGCTGAAAAACATGGGAGGTCCTGAGCTCGCACCGGTGATGGCGAGCCTCACGCTGCCGGCGGCCAAGTTCTCGTTCCGCTGGACGGCCGAGTAGCACGCCAGCGCTTCGACTTACTTGCCTCTGCGCAACTCCGAATCGACCGAAAGGGCAGAGGTCGATCGAGCCGCGAGGCGCGTCTTGCTCGGCGCACACACGGTCGGCCAATCAGTTCAACGCGCGCTCACTTGGTTGGTGCTCCCTCTCTCCCCATCATCCGCCGACGCTGGTAGCGTGCCGTCTCGATGGCGCAGCCGTGGAGGGCACCGCGCCCAGGAGGACGTACGATGGGAAGGACCAAGAAAGACGACGGCGACTCGAAGAGCGCCGAGGAGACTGTCTCTGCGATCGACGCCGGAGGGGAAGAGAAGAGCGGCTCCGACGGGCTCACGCCCAAGGACGTTCGCTTTCTCGATAAGGTCTCGCGGCTGCTCATTGGGCTCGCGGGCCGCAAGAACTTCGCGCGCGCGTCGCTCTACGGGTACAGCGTCGAGCAGCACCGCGAGGGCTGGCAGCTCTATCGCACGGCGATGGGCGAAAACATCCCGCTCGATCACCTCGTTCCAACCTTGCCGGTGAGCCCCGACGCCGCCCAGAACCTGTTGCTCAAGCTCGACAAGTTCGAGAACCGCTGGTTTCCCACCACGCGGAGCGTGATTCGACGCTTCGCGCCGAAGCGAAGCAAGGACGCGAGCGACAACGAGCCGACGCCGCTCGAGCTCGCGTTCTTCGACAAGCTCGAACAAAAGCCGCTGGGACCCGCCGTCATCGGTTCGGTCACATTGTTCGTCGAACGCGTCGCGGGACTCGACACGAGCGACGTCCCAGGCGCCAAGAAGGTTCGCGCGGTCCTCGCAGAACGAGGGCTCACCAACGACGCGCTCGACGAAGTACGCAAGCTCCTCACGCAGGCCGCCACGCCCACGACGACGTCGAGCAAAGAGAAAGTGACCGCTGAAGCCGCAGCGAAGAGCGAGGCCGAGCGACGCGACGAACAGCGCGCGGCGCTGGCAGCGTTGCGCAAGTGGCGCGAGGATTGGCGCACGACGCTCGCGGAAGCGTTCACCTACAACACCAAGGTCGAGCTCGGCCTGCTCGCGGTGAAGGGTCGAAAGAAGTCCGACGACGGCGCGGACGACGAAGAAACCGAAGAGTAACGGGTTCGCTGGGGGGCTCGGACCGGTCTACATGGGGGTCGCGAACGGGTCTGCAGGCCGTCCGACACCGCGCGCGTGGCGGTCGGATACCACCGCGATGATGTCTGTGACCGACGCGACAGGGGTCCGACACCAATCGCGACGGTGGGACGACCAGTGAGCGACCGAAGACCGCGCGTCAACGGGCAACGCCGCGAGCGACGAGCTGGAGCGTGGCGCAAAGAAAAAGGCCGACGGCAAGGTAGGCGTGGGGGGGGGACCGCCTCGGGCTCACCGTCGGCCCGACGAGAGAGCTACCACGGTGGGCGCAGAGCGCAAGCGGGCGCGAGACCAAGCACCAGCGTCAGCGAGACACAGCACCCCTGCGATGTGCCATGCTTCATCCACGCGATACGGGATCGCGTCTCGCGGAATGGGCACGAGAGTCCGCGTGTTGCAGATCTATCGACGACCGACGCCTTCGACGCATCAGCGCCATGAGCCCGATCCCAGACTTCGACATCAACGGGGTGCTGCCTCCGTTCACCGGGTCGCCCGCAGCCACCGCGAACCGATCACCGTATCGCGCCACGTTGGTCGAGTTCGTCACGCGCTTCGCGACCACGCCCGCGCGGCGCGGACTGCTCCGCGGGCTACTCGAACTCCGGCGCGAGCTACGAAACGCGGGGATCACAGAGGGCTTCCAGTGGTTGGATGGCAGCTTCGTCGAAGATGTCGAAGGGCACCATGAGCGGAATCCCGGCGACATCGACGTGGTGACGTTTGTCGTGCCGCCAAGCGAGATGCGCGGTGACGCATGGGACCGCTTTGCTCGTTCTCGCTTGGACCTCTTCGATCGTCGCCTAACCAAGCCGCGGTTTTCGTGTGATGCGTTCTACGTCTCCCTTACGCCCAGCGACCCCCGAACGTTGGTGAGTTTCACAGCGTATTGGTTTGCTCTGTTCTCTCACCGACGAGACGCCATTTGGAAAGGGCTCGTTGAGGTTCCGCTCGATGGACTGGACGACGACCAAGCCGCGTGGAACGTGTTGGAGTCGAAGAACGAGCCATGAGCAACCAGCGCGAGATCGAACAACTCCACGCTGAGCTCGGCGCAATCGACGCTCTCCTCGCAGAGTTGCCGGAGGAAGGCAGCGCGCTCGAACGTCTCGGGCTCGAATCGAGAAGAGACGAACTCGCCGAGCAACTTCGCGTACTTCAGGCTCACAGCAGCACGCGAGCCGCGCCGGCTACAGTGAGCCTTGTGTTCGGCGGAAAACCCGTTATCGGTGACTCCGCGATCGACGCGCGGTTCGCGGCTGATCGCCTCCGCGACTATCAAGAGCTCATCGCGCTGATCCACGCCGATCGGCTCGGTTCACTCCGCGCGCGTGGGGCCGTCCCGCACCGTGACGACACACGCTTGGTCGTCACGGGTATCGAGCACGGCTGCTTCGGATTCCGGCTCGAAGAGCAGGCTGGTTCGCTCGCGGGAACCAACACCGGCATCGCCGACGACATCAACACGCTGAGCCAATTGCTGGAAGGCGCTGCCACCTCCGAGCCAGAGTTTCTCGCTCTCGCCTCCACGTTGAGTTCCCGCGTCCTTGCGAAGCTCACGAACTTCTTCGGCGACATGGACGACAGCTCGGCGACGATTTCAATCGAAGCGCCAGCGCAAATCGTGAGCCTAAATCGTGCGCAAATGCGTAAGGCACGAAGCACGACAGAACATACCACTGTTGAGCAACGCGAGATCGATGGACTACGTGTGGTGGGTGCGGGCCCACGCGAAACGGCAACAGGAAGCGTCTCCGTCGCATTTCGACACGCCGTTTCAGGCCGCATGGAGATGAGCGTAGCGTCCGTGGTGGGAGTGCTCAGCGAAGCAGAGCGCGAACAGATCGGTGCGACGTTCGGCAAGGCACTCGAGCTCGACGTCGGCGTTACGATCGCGACCGCCAACGGCAAGACTCGATCTTCGTATGAGTACCGCTGGCATGCGCAGAGCCCCTTCAACAAGTGGTTCGATCGACTGAGAGCGCTGCAATCGTCGAACAAAGAACTCGCAGCAGAGCCGAGCGCGGCGTCGATGGATGCGGCGTTTATCGCCGCGCGCGACGTGCTCGAACGCCTCTGGCTCCATCACCTCGACGCCGTGGAATCGATCCATCTCGACGCCGACGGAGGGGTCGGGATCTATCTCGGAGAGCCAACGAAGCGCTACATCGTTCTGCTCTGTGACCTCGACGGAAGCGTCGGGGTGCTCTGCACGGAGCGCGGCGGAGAGAGCACGGCCTGGGACATCCCTGCCGAGCGTGCGGCTACCGACAGCTTGGAGCCGCACGTTCAGCGCATGGCGACGTTTCTGAAGGGGGAATCATGAGCGTCCGTCCGATCGATGAGCCCATTCCCGGCGACGAACTCCTCTATCGCTCGGTCGCGGATGCGGACGTCGTCGATGGCGTTCTCCGCGAGACCGCGGTCGACCTTCAGGGGATGTCCGTGTTTCGGCAGAAGTACTGCCCAACAGCAGACGACGCACTTCAACGAAGCAAAGCCGCGGGGAGAACCCACCACTCGGGCGTGGTCGAGACGAAGCCGTCGCTGTTTTCTGAGCCTGTGAGTCTCAACAACAACACACAATGGGAGGCCTTCGCTGTCGACGCGCCCAGCGAGACCGAAGACGTCGCGCATGCCGAGATTCGAACGCGTCGTGAAGGTGACCCCAGCCGCGAAGCCGACAAGCCCAAGAGCGCCAGCGCGAAGCTCCAGCTCAAGCACTGGCTCGCAGCCAAGATGCGCGTCGCCCTGCCACCATCGCCCCCCTGAAGCGCTGCTTCGCCCACCGCCCTCGACCACACGCGCGACACACACGTCCCACCTGCGCGAAGCTTGCGGTCACGCGCCGATGGCACGAACATCCCGCTCGTGAAAGAGACGCTAACCGCGGAGCAGACCGCGAGTTTTCTGG
>LNFM01012938.1_pt1 | contig 14156 bp, 16 predicted proteins | sample 596031 | NCBI WGS metagenome assembly LNFM01 (sample SAMN04254537, study PRJNA301005) | activated carbon metagenome | isolation source: dual media filters at the Ann Arbor, Michigan drinking water treatment plant | place: USA: Ann Arbor
TGCCGATCGCACCACGTTGCGAGCTCAACAACCTTGCGCAAAGCGCATAGGTTCAAGGAACGAAAGAGCCTTTGCGCGGACACCGCAGGGACATTGCATTGTATCCGCGTGCCACGGCGCACAGCGGCAGGTAATCGATCGATATGCGGGTGATGACGTCACCCGGACGGGGGCTTGAAAGCGGCGGCGCGACCCGCAATGCCCGACTAGAACAGCTTTTCCTGCGGCGCCAGCATCTCGTCGGCGAGCGTGTTCAGTTCGCGAATGCGTCGGCGCGCTTCGCCCACGGCGGAGCCATCGGTGGCGCGTGCATTGAGCAGTTCCTGGGCGATCTGCAGGGCAGCCAATACAGCGATGCGATCCGCGCCGACGATCTTGCCGGCGTCGCGGATCTCGCTCATCTTCTGATCGACGTAGCGGGCGCAAGCCAGCAGGTCGCTCTTCTCTTCAGGCCGGCACGCAAGCAGGTACTCGCGGCCGAGCACCGTGACGGCGACCTGTTCGGTGCTCATTGCGCAACTCCGCCCAGCGGGCCGACATTGATCACGGCACTGGCCGCTGCGGTCGGTTCGGCTGCAGGCAGACGCGCCAGCAGTTCGTCCACCCGGCTCACCGCAACGGAGACGCGGCCACGGGCCGACTCCAGCTCGGCCTGTGCCGAGCTCAGTTGCGAGCGCAACTGCTGGTTGTCTTCACGCAGGTGGCGCACGCGCGCGTTCAGCTCAGTGAGCTTGGAACGCAGTGCCTCTAGGTCGTCGAGCATGCGCGCGATCGTACACCGGCCTGTCGGCGAATCGGCACCGATCGCTTGGCGCCGGTCAAGGCGCCGACCTGGCGGCCGCTGATAGACTTTTCTGCACAGATGGTGTCGTGGGGTCCCTGCTGGACAGCCACGGTGAAACGGGAAGCAGGAGTCAGGCGAGCGCACATCACTTGCCGGGCGAACCTGCGCTGCCCCCGCAACGGTAAGCAGTCGTCGCGCCGAGAATCGCAGATCGGCACGGCCGCTTTCGCATCAGCCACTGCAGGCACCGCCCGGCGCTTGCGGGAAGGCGCGAAGGTCGCACTGCAGCCCGGAGACCGGCCATCGGTTCGACGCGCCTTCGCATCTGTCGTGGCGCTCGATGGTGGTCTGGTCACGGGGTGTGACAGCCGCAAGATCGCCGCGTCTGCCGAATTGCGCAGGCGTCAGGCGACTCGCGTTGTCGCGCCACGTGCCGGTCCGGATACGGACGCCGGCGGAGGGCCGGCATGAACGCAAGGAACACTCGCATGTCCAGCACTATCTCGTCGCAGCCGCGACGCCTTGGCGTCGTCCTGTCGACGACCCTGCTTCCGCTTGTCTCACTGGGCGTGGCGGTGCCCGCCGGCGCCCAGGTCGCGTCGCTCGAACCGGTGGTCGTCACCGGTAGTCGGACCGAGCAGCGCTTGGACGAAGCACTCGCGCCTATCACGCTGATCACGCGCGCCGACCTGGAGCGGTTGCAGGCGACCGACCTGGCCGAACTGATCTCCCGCCAGGCGGGGTTGCAGTTCACCCGCACCGGCGGTCCCGGCGCGCAGACCTCGTTGTTCGCGCGCGGCGCGGGCAGCAGTCAGGTGCTGGTGCTGGTCGATGGCGTGCGCATGAACACGGCGACCGGCGGCTTTGCGATCCTGAGCGGCATCAATGTGGACACGATCGACCGCATCGAGATCGTGCGCGGCAACCTGTCGAGCCTGTACGGATCGGAGGCCATCGGCGGCGTGGTGCAGATCTTCACGCGCGGCAGCGGGGCGCCGCGCGAACTGGTGGTCGGCGCCGAGGCCGGCAGTGGCTCGACTCTGGGCGGCAGCCTGAGTGCGACGCAGACGTTCGGGCAGACGCGTGTGTCGGCCACCGCGGCGGCGCGCAGCAGCGAGCCGTTCTCGTCGATCGATGCGTCGAAAGTCGCGCCGAGCCCGCCCTTCACGCTCGGCGCCAATCCGGACGACGATGGCCACCGGCAACGCAGCGGCTCGCTGCGCGTGAACCACAGCCTCGGCGAATCCACCACGCTCGGCCTGTCCGCCTGGACCCAGCGCAATCGCACCGACTTCGACGACACCTCCGACGGCCCGACCGCCACCCACGACGAAGATGCGCGCAGCGAGGCATGGCAGTTCTCGTTGCGGCACGCGTTCGGCGACGTGTGGACGCTGCGCGCGCTCGCCGGCGAGGCGACCGACGAAGGCACCAACCGCAGCAGCAATCCGTTCTCGTTCAACAACAGCACCTTCGATACGCGCAACCGGCAGGGCCAGGTGCAACTCGAGACGCAGGTGGCCGAGCGCGTGAGCGCGCAGTTCGGGCTGGAGTACATGGACCAGCGCGGGGCCTCCACCGGCTATGACCCGACCTTCAACAACCTGCTCACGCGCTTTGGCCGGCACGTGACCTCGGGCTGGTTCGGCGTGACCGGGCGCACGCTTGGCGACGGTCGGCAGCAGGTGCAACTGAACATCCGCCATGACGACTACTCCGACGCCGGCGACGCCGATTCCTGGCTGGCGGCCTACGGTTATGCGATCACGCCGCGCCTGCGCGCCACGGCGCAGGCATCGACCGCATTCCGCGCGCCGAGCTTCAACGACCTGTATTTCCCGTTCTTCGGCAACCCGGGACTGAGTCCCGAGAAGGCGCGCAGCGAGGAATTGGGCCTGCGCTATGCGAATCAGGGGGCGCGCGCATCCCTGGCGGTGTTTCGCACCCGCACCCGCGACTTAGTGCAATACGTGCAACGGCAGCCGACAGATCCATTGCCGTCCCGTGTAGAGAACATCGCCCGTGCAAGCGCTCGAGGCGTGGAACTGTCGGCCGGCATGGTGCTCGGCCCGTGGCAATTCGACGCCAACGGCACCTGGCTGCGCACCCGTGACGAGGCCACCGGTCAACGCCTGGTTCGCCGCGCGCCGCGCACGTTCAACCTCGGCGTGTTCCACGACCAGGGCCGCTGGCGCCTGGGCAGCGAGGTGTCGTGGGTCGCTGCGCGCGACGATTTCGATGTCAATACCTTCGTCCGCAAGGAACTGGCGGCGCACACGCTGGTGCGCGCGGTCGCGCAGTTCCGCGTGACGCGTAACCTGCTGCTCAAGCTGCGCGCCGAGAACCTGCTCGACGAGGAGTACGCGCTGATCGATGTTCGGCGGTGTCGAGTGGCGACTGTGAGTGCGTGCAGCGGCATCGCCGCTTCGCTGCGTACGAACGTGGCGCGCAGCCGCGGGTGCGGCTGATCGCCGACCATGGCGGCGCTGCGTACCTCGGGTGATTTGCGCGCACGGCGCGCTCTTGGCGCACTGGCGCTGGCGGGCGGCGCAGTCTTGCTGCTGGCGCTGGCGATCGGCAGCGTGTCGCTACGGCCGGGCGACATGCTCGACGCGATCGTCGGTGCGGCCGATCCGGTGACCACGGCGGTGCTGCAACTGCGCCTGCCGCGGGCGTTGAGCGCGTTTGCGGTGGGTGGCCTGCTGGCACTGTCCGGCGCCATCCTGCAGGCGCTGCTGCGCAATCCGCTGGCCGATCCGTATGTGCTCGGCATCTCCGGTGGCGCGGCCGTGGCCGCGCTGGGGGCGCTTGCGCTCGGCGCATCGCTGGCGTGGATGCAGGTGGCCAGCGCCGCCGGCGCCCTGGCGACATTGCTGCTGCTGTTTGCCCTGGCCCATCGCGCGCTGTTCCTGCGCGACGCGCTGCAGGGCGAGGCGTCGACCACGCGTGTGCTGCTGACCGGCGTGATGATCGCCGCGTTCTGCTCGGCCATGCTGTCTGTGATCCTCACGCTCGCGCCCGATGCGCAACTGCGCACGATGGTCTTCTGGCTGCTCGGTGACCTCGGTGGTGCCACCGACCTGCGGCAGGCGCTGGTCGCGCTCGCGGTGCTGGCGGTGAGCCTGTGGCTGGCGCGCCGTCAAGGGCGTGCGCTCAACCTGATGCTGCGCGGTGACGTGCAGGCGGTCACGCAGGGGGTGGACGTGGAACGGCGCCGCCGCACGCTGGTGCTGATCGCAGCGCTGGCCACCGGCACGGCGGTCATGCTGGCCGGCGCGGTCGGTTTCGTCGGTTTCGTCGCGCCCCACCTGATGCGGCTGGCGATCGGCAACGACCAGCGCTTCCTGCTGCCGGCCGCCACGCTGGCCGGCGGCGTGCTGGTGGTGGTGGCCGACACCATCGCGCGCACGGCCGCGGCGCCGGTGCAGTTTCCGGTGGGCGTGGTGACCGCGCTGATCGGCGTGCCGGTGTTCCTCTGGCTGCTGGCGCGGCGTTGACATCAAGATGACGCGACCATGAACGCCCTGCCGCTCGATGTGATCGACGTGCGCAACCTGCGACTGGACGCCGGCACGCGCACGCTGGTCGAGCATCTGACGCTCACGGTGCGTCGGGGCGAGCGCTGGGTGATCCTCGGACCCAACGGTGCCGGCAAATCGAGCCTGCTCGCCGTGCTCGCCGGCCTGCGCTGCGCCGACGTGGGCGAGGTTGTCATCGCCGGGCAGGGGTTCAGCCACTGGTCGGTCGATGCACTGGCCGCGCACCGGGCACTGGTGACCGATCGCTGGCTCGATCCGTTCGCCGCCACCGCCCTGGAGACCGTGCTGACCGCCCGCTATCGCTTCGGCGCCGACGATGCAGACGGACCGGCGCGCGCCCGCGAGGAGCTGGCCCAACTCGATTGCGCCGACCTGGCCGATCATGACGTGCGCACCCTGTCGCGCGGCGAGCGGCAGCGGGTGGCGCTGGCCACCGCGCTGGCGCAGGACACGCCGCTGGTGCTGCTGGACGAGCCCACCTCGCACCAGGACCCGCGCCATCAGGCGCTGGTGCTGCAACGTCTTGGGCAACTTGCGCAGCGCACGCTGGTTGCATCCACCCACGACGTGAACGCTGCCGCACGCTTTGCCACCCATGTGCTGCTGCTGTCTGGCCAGGGTCACTGGCGGGCGGGTTCGGCCACCGACTGCCTGACTGCCGAGGCGCTGAGCGAGTTGTTCGGCGCCCGTTTTGCTGCGGCGCCCACGGCGGACGGCCCGCTGTTTCATCTGACCCACGCCTAGGGCGGATCGGCGACTCGCCCCTGTGCTGCGCGCGCCGGGCGCAATAGACTGCGCCGGTCCTTCCCGTGGAGGTGCGCCGCGATGCCCGTGGTCCTGATCGTCAATCCGAAGGGAGGCGTCGGCAAGAGCACCGTCGCCACCAACCTGGCTGGCTTTTTCGCCGGCCGCGGCCACCCCACCATGCTCGGCGACCTCGACAAGCAGCAGTCGGCGCTGGGCTGGCTGGCGCGCCGCCCCGCCGCGGCGGCGCCGATCACGAGCTGGAACGTCGATGCTGACCGGATCGCCCGACCGCCACGCGGCGTGACCCACGTGGTGCTCGATTCGCCGGCCGGCATTCACGGCCATCTGCTCAAGGACGCGCTCAAGGTCGCCGACCGCATCATCGTGCCGCTGCAGGCCAGCCTGTTCGACATCTACGCGACCCAGGCCTTCCTCGAGAAGCTGCAGGAGCGCAGCGACATGAAGGACAGCGGTCGCGTGGGCGTGGTCGGCATGCGCGTCGACCAGCGCACCCGCTCAGCCGAGCAACTGCAGCGCTTTGTCGAAGGCCTGCAACTTCCGGTGCTCGGCTTCCTGCGCGACACCCAGAACTACGTGCAGCTTGCCGCGCACGGGCTGACGCTGTGGGACGTGGCCCCCAGCCGGGTCGAGAAGGACGTGGCGCAGTGGCAGCCGCTGCTCGGCTGGGTTGCCAGCGGGGTGGTGCCGCCGATCGTCGAGGCAGTGGAATAGCTGATGATCGATGCCGAGCACTGTCAGCTGTTCGCCGCCTACAACGGCTGGATGAACCGCAAGGTCTACACCGCCACCGCCCAGCTGACCGATGCCGAGCGCAAGGCCGATCGCGGCGCGTTCTTCCGCTCGATCCACTCGACGCTGAATCACCTGCTCTGGGGTGACCGCGTGTGGATGCCGCGCTTCAACGGCAAGACCTACGACACCGGCAAGATCGGCACGGACCTGTACGACGACTATGCCGAGCTGCTTCAGGCACGAAGATCGATGGACGACGACATCGGTGCCTGGGCCGCCAACGTGACCCAGGCGCAGCTCGCCGCCGCGCTTACCTGGTTTTCAGGCTTGGCGCAGCGCGAGATGTCGCGCCCCGTGTGGCTGTGCGTGACGCAGATGTTCAACCACCAGACCCATCATCGCGGCCAGGTGACGACGCTGCTCAAGCAGGCGGGCATCGACCCCGGCATCACCGACCTGCCATGGGCGCCGTTCGTGCGCGACGCGCAGGGCCGCATTGTCCTGGGCGACGAGTACGCCCTATAAGCGTCTGCCGAGTCAGTGCCGGTGGTGGCCGATGCGCAGCGTCTGCGTGGCGACGTAGACCTCGCGCAAGAACGACAGCAGGCCGACGATCAGGGCCAGCAGCGCGGCGGCGAACAAAGCGGCCAGCAGCTTCGTGAGGTCGGGCGTCCACGCGTAGTACGCGGTGACGAACAGCCCGACGATCACGGCACACACCAGCAGCGCGGCGATCACGTGCAAGGTGATCGCCCAGTTGATCAGACGGGCGCGCCGCTCCAGCTCGGCCAGTTCCTGGTCGAGGCGCCGCCAGCGCGCGTTGCGGCTCCAGGGCACGGGCGCGGTCGACGATGCGTGCCATGCGATTGGTCATCACGCCCAGCAGCGCGCCGATACCGGTCAGCAGGAACACCGGTGCCACGGACAACTGGATCACGTGCGAAATCGGATTGAGGTCGGCGGCCAAGGAAGTTCCGGTCAGCGTGATTCAGCGTGGAAACACAGCGTGCAAATTCAGCGCGGAGTATGGGCGATCACCCGGCGCGCGGTGTCGATGCGCTCGCACAGCGTGCCGATCTCCTCGGCCATGCGTGGCGAATGGCGGTTCAGCTTGTTCGCGTCCAGCGTTACAAGTTGGTTGGTCTTCACCGCGGCGATCGTTGGAAAGCGCTTCCAGCCATCGAGCGCACCGGTGGCTCGCGCGTCCGGCTCGGCGGTGGCAATCAGCTGCGGATCCGCGGCGAACACCGCCTCCAGGGAGACCTGCGGCGCGATCGGCATCAACGCGTCGAACACGTTGCGGCCGCCGCACAGACGGATCGCTTCGCTGAGCACGTGGCGCCCGGACAGCGTCATCAGCGGCTGCTGCCAGATCTGATAGAAAACGCGCACCGGCGCGCGCGGCTCGTACTTCTCGCGCAGGGCGGCGATCCGGCTGCGAAACGCGGCTGCCGCCTGCGCGGCGCTTGTGCTGCCGGTGAGCGTGCCGAGCCGCTCCATCGAGCTGGCAATGCTGTCGAGCGCGCCGGGTTCGTTGACGTAGAGGGCGCTGCCGAGTCGTCGCAGTGCCTCGATCGTGGCGGGCGGAAAGCCGCTGCCCCAGACCACGATCAGGTCCGGCCGGCTGGCCGCCACCCGCTCCAGATCGACGCTGTGTGCGCGCGCCACGCGCGGAATCTGCGCCGCCGCCGGCGGATGGTCCGCGTACTCGGTGGTGCCGACAATGTGGCTGCCTGCACCCACGGCGAACAGCTGCTCGGTGATATGGGGACCTAACGCCACGATGCGCCGCGCCGGCGCCGGCAGGGTGACGACTTGACCGGCATCGTCGGTCACGCTCACCGCTGCCCGGGCGGGGACGGCGTTCAACAGCAGACCGCACGCGACCAGGAGCGCCAGACAGGCGCCCGCCGGTCGTGGGCTGGCAGCGATGCGCAAGCGCGCGTAGCCCGACTGTTGCGTCATCGTGCTACCGCGCTACCGCGCGGCCGGCGTCGCAGACGGCGCAGCTGTGTTGTTGGCCGGCGGCTCGGTCACGAAGCCGATCCGCGTGAGTCCTGCCTCCTGCGCCGCACTCATCACCTGCGCCAGCCGCTCGTAGCGGGTGGCCTTGTCGGCGCGCAGGTGCAGTTCCGGCTGCGGCCGCGCCTGGGCGGCCTGGGTCAATCGCTCGGCCAGCGCGCCGTCCTCGATCAACTGTTCGTTCCAGTAGTAGCGGCCGTCGGCATCGATGGCGAAGTTGATCGTCTCGCTGGTGGCGGCGGCAGGTGCAGCTTTCACCTCGGGCAGGTCGAGCTTGATCGCCGAGGCGAGCAGCGGCGCGGTAATGATGAAGATCACCAGCAGCACCAGCATCACGTCGACCAGCGGCGTGACGTTGATGTCGGCCATCGGTTGCGATGGCGCGTGGCTGCGCTCGAACCCGCCGAAGCTCATGCTGGTGTCTCGGGACAATCTTCGCGCAATGCGCTCAGGAATTTGACCTTGAGGCGGTCCGGCGGGCTCATGCTTCGTCGGCCGGCCGGGCACCGACCGTGAAGAATGCGTGCAGATCGTGGGCAAAACCGTCGAGCTGCGCCAGCACCAGCCGGTTGCTGCGTGCGAAGGCGTTGTAGGCGAGCACCGCCGGGATCGCCACCGCAATACCGAAGGCGGTCATGATCAGAGCCTCGCCGACCGGACCCGCCACCTTCTCGATAGAAATGCTGCCGGTGGAGGCAATGCTGATCAGCGCGTGGTAGATGCCCCAGACGGTCCCGAACAGGCCCAAAAACGGCGCGGTCGCACCGACTGAAGCGAGGAAGGTAAGGCCTGCCTCCAGCCGCGCCGATGCCTCGTTGATGCGCTGGCGCAGCACGCGCGTCAGCCACTCGGAGCGGCTCATCTGCGCCGACAGGGTTGCGTCATCGGTAGGTCGCTGCGCGGTGGCGGCTGCACTGGCGGCCAGGGGCACGAAGATCGCCTCGCCGTCGATCGGCTTGAGTTGCGCAATCGCCTCGTCGATCGAGCGCGCCTGCCAGAACGCTTCCAGCGACCGCGCCGCGGCGCGTACCCGCCACCACGCCCAGGTCTTCCAAAGGATCAGGAACCAGCTGCCGACCGACATCGCCAGCAGCAGGTAGGCGGTGGTACGGATCAGCGCATCGGCCTGTGCCCAGAAGTGGCCCAGCCCCAGTGTCGCGCCGCCGTCCATCACGCTGGCCCTGCGGTGAAGCCGAGCACGTCGTTCATGTCGAACAGGCCGGTGGCCCGCGCCGCCAGGTAGCGCGCAGCGCGCAGGCTGCCCAGCGCGTAGGTCATGCGGCTGGACGATTTGTGGGTGATCTCGATGCGCTCGCCGGTGCTGGCAAACAGCACGGTGTGGTCGCCGACGATGTCGCCGCCGCGCACGGTGGCGAAGCCGATCGTGCCCGCCTTGCGCTCGCCCGTGTGGCCTTCGCGCGCGTAGACCGCCAGTTCATCAAGCGGCCGCCCGAGCGCGCCGGCAATCACCTCGCCCATCTTGAGCGCAGTGCCCGATGGCGCATCAACCTTGTGGCGATGGTGTGCCTCGATGATCTCGATGTCGTAGCCGCTGTTGAGAATCGTGGCGGCCACCTCGAGCAGCTTGAAGGTCGCATTCACGCCAACGCTCATGTTCGGCGCGAACACGATCGCGGTCTGCGCCGCCGCCGCACGGATCTCCTGCTTGCCGTGGTCGTCGAAGCCGGTGGTACCGATCACCAGCTTGACGCCGTGCTCGACGCAGGCGCGCAGATGGGTCAGCGTGCCTGCGGGGCGGGTGAAGTCGATCAGCACGTCGCAGCCGCGCAAGGCGGTGAGGTCGCTGGTGATCGCCACGCCGGTGTTGCGGCCGAGCATGGTGCCGGCATCGCGGCCCAGGCCCGGACTGGCGGCAACATCCAGCGCTGCGGCGAGCGTCAGGTCCGATGCGGCAAGCGTCGCCTCGATCAGCATCTGGCCCATGCGCCCGGTGGCGCCTGCGATCGCGATCTTCTGGGTCATGGGTGGTGCCTGGGATCGATGCGTTGCCGCGGTCCGGCGGACGGTTCGGTCATGTCTGCGCTGCGAGCGGCTGACGCTCGCCTGCGGTTGTCAGTAGATCGGGCCCGGCGGATTGGTGTTCGGATCGGACGGCCGCGTCGGCGTCGTCTTCGGCGGCGCCTTGGTTGCATCGCGGCCGAGGATCAGGTTGTCCGCCATGGCCTCAGGCGGCATCTCGTCCGCCTTGAACGACGCCAGCCGGTTCTCCTTGAAGAACATCGTCAGGCGGCGCGTCGCCGTCTCCGCACCCTTGCCGCGTCGCAGGTGATAAACGTAGTCCCAGCGGTCGCCATGGAACACACTGACCAGCATGGGCGAGCCGAGCAGGAAACGAACTTGCTCGCGGGTCATGCCCTCGCGCAACTGCTCGACCATTTCCCGTGTCACCACGTTGCCTTGCTGCACATCGGGCCGATACGGCTGGATCAGCGGCGGTGTCCAGCTGCGGATCGATTCGCAGCCGGTGAGCGTGACGAGCGTCGCAGCGATGGCAATGGCGAGGCCGCTGATGGGCCGTGGCGGACGGGAGGGCGACGACATTGACGGTGCAGCGGGTAGGGGCATCATGGCCGGCGCGAGCGCCGCAGTTGGCTGAGAGCGAGCGTTATCATACTCAGCGCTTTGGCGAGGCCTCTCGATCTGCATCTTGCGCCGATCCAGCGGACCCATCTTTCTTCCACCCCTCCAGTTGCACTTCCATCCAGGCAGGACGCCACCATGCCGAGCCGTGCCGGTTCCGGATCCAGCGAGCTCAAGAGCAGCGGCCTGAAGGCCACGTTGCCGCGGCTCAAGATCCTCGAAGTGTTTCAGCGTGCCGCTGCCGCCACCGGTGCCCGGCACTTGAGTGCCGAAGACGTCTACAAGGCGCTGATCGCAGAAAACCTGGATGTCGGCCTGGCGACGGTGTATCGGGTGCTGCAGCAGTTCGAGCAGGCCGGCCTGTTGATGCGCAATCACTTCGAACAAGGCCGCGCGGTGTTCGAGCTGAACGAGGGGGCGCACCACGATCACCTGGTGTGCCTGACCTGCGGCCGCGTCGAGGAGTTCATCGACACCGAGATCGAGCAGCGCCAGAACAAGATCGCGCAGGCGCGCGGCTTCCAACTGCAGGACCACGCGCTGGCGCTGTATGGCGTGTGCACCAAGCCCGCCTGTCCGCATCGGCCCAAAGAAGTCTGACCGCACTGGCTAAAGGAGGCCTCGCAGCGTGAAGCGTGCTGCGCAGAACGCTCAGCGCGCCCGGCTGCTTCGGTCCATCAGTCCCTGCACCACTGCTCGCGCCGCACCGGGCTGATCGGCGAACACGCCGTCCAGCCCGGTGGCCAGGAAGCGCTGCAGCTCTTCATCCGGCTGCGACTGCAGATCGGCCGGCAAGAAGCTGGCCTCGCGCCGAAAGGTCCACGCATGCACGGCAAGCCCCAGCGCATGGGCGCGGGCGACCAGCGAGGTCGGCGCACCGAGCCGGCCCTGCTCGTCGCGTGCGATCACCTGCGCCTTGGCTGCGCCGACCGCCTGTGCGTACTGGGCCACGCTGCGCAGTGCGACATCGTTCAGGGTGAAGCGCTCGCCCGCCAGTTGCACCCGGCGCAGCGCTGTAAGCCCCGCCAGCGTGCGCAGGCTGTCGGGGTCGAACGACTGCAGCAGCACCGGCGCCGAGGCGCTGCGCCAGCCGGCGCCATGCAATGCGTCGACCAGCCTGCCCTCGAGCGCCAGGCCGAGCGCGGCAAAGTGACGCGGGTGCTTGGTTTCCGGATACAGGCCGATCGGTCGCCCGCTGCGCCGCTGCGCTGTCTGCACCAGCTCGATCACCTGCTGCAACGATGGCACCCCGAAGCGGCCATCGAACGCGGCTGATTGCGGGCGAAGCTCAGGCCAGCGCTCGCGCGCGCGCAGTGGCTGCAGTTCCTGCCAGGTGAAGTCCTCGACGAACCAGCCGGTCATCGAGGTGCCGTCGATCACCTGGGTGCGGCGGCGCGCGGCGAACGCGACGTGCTGCGCTATATCGGTGGTGAGTGACAGGTCGGCGTCATGGCGGGCCACCAGCACGCCGTCGCGCGTGCTGACGAGGTCGGGTTCGATGTAGTCGGCGCCCTGGTCGATCGCCAGCGCGTAGGCGGCGAGGGTGTGCTCGGGTCGCTCACCACTGGCGCCGCGATGCGCGATGACGATGGGCGGCTGCCCGTCCAGCGTCGCATAGGGCCAGGCGCCGGTCGGCGGGCCGGCCGAGGTGCGATGGGCGCAGGCGGCCAGCAGCGGCAGCGCCGCACCACCGGCGAGCAGCCGGCGTCGCTTCATGCGGCGAGCATCTCGCGCGCGTGTTTGCGCGTGGTTTCGGTGATCTCCACACCACCCAGCATGCGGGCCAGTTCCTCGACGCGCGCCTTGCGTTCAAGCACGGCGATGCGCGAGACCGGCCGCGCGTCGACCATCGCCTTGCTGACGACCAGGTGCTGGTCGCCGCGTGCCGCCACCTGCGGCAGATGGGTCACGCAAAGCACCTGGCGCTGCTGGCCGAGCTGCTTGAGGAGGCGTCCGACGGTTTCCGCCACGGCGCCGCCGATGCCGGCATCGACCTCGTCGAAGATCAGCGTCGCCACCGGCGTGGCAGTGGCGGCAATCACCGAGATCGCCAGGCTGATGCGCGCCAGCTCGCCGCCCGAGGCCACCTTGGCGAGCGGCTTGGGCGACGTGCCGGCATGGCCCGCGACCAGGAACTCGATCCGCTCGCTGCCGCCGCTGCTCGGCTCGGCCTCGGTGATCTGCACCTCGAAGCGACCGCCGGCGAGCGACAGGTCCTGCATCGCACGTGTCACCTCGCGGCTCATCTGGGCGGCGGCCTTGGTACGCGCCTTGGACAGCGCGGCGGCTGCCTTGTCGTAGGCCGCGCGGGCGGTTGCCTCGGCCGCCCGCAAGCCGGCCAGGTCGCTGGAGGCGGTGAGCGCTACCAGCTTGGCCTGCGCGCCGGCGAGCAGGCCGGAGAGTTCGTCAGGCGCGCACTTGAACTTGCGCCCGGCGGCATGCAATGCAGACACGCGCGCCTCCACCTCAGTGAGTCGCTTGTCGTCGATCTCGGTGCGCGACAGATAGCTCGACAGCGCACGCGCCGCGTCGTCGACCTGGATGCGCGCGTTCTCCAGCGCTTCCAGCACCGGCTTGAGCCGTTCATCGACGGTGGCCAGCTGACCCAGGCGCAGGCTCACGGTGTCGATGCGCACCAGGGCGGCGTCGTCGGCCTCGCTGAGCGCGTCGATCGCGGCTTGGGCCCCTTCGACCAGGCTGGCGGCGTGCGACAGCCGGCTGTGCTCGGCCTGCACCGCAGCCCACTCGCCCGCCACCGGCGCCAGCTCGCCCAGCTCGTCGACGACCCAGCGCAGCCGGTCCTGCTCCAACTGCGCGCTGCCTTCCATCGCCTCGGCGTCGGCGCGCGCCTTGCCGGCGCGCCGCCACGCAGAGAAAAGCTCGGCGACGCCGCGGGTTTGGATAGTGAGGCCGCCGTGCTCGTCGAGCAGTTGCTGCTGGGCCACCGGCTTGAGCAGCGATTGGTGGGCGTGCTGGCCGTGGACATCGAGCAGCAGCTCGCCGAGCTCGCGCAACTGCGCCAGCGTGACCGCCGAACCATTGATGAAGGCCTTGCTGCGGCCGGCGGCGTCGATGGTCCGTCGCACCAGGGTGCAGCCGGCGTCCTCGCCGGTGAGGTCATGCGCATCCAGCCAGTGGCCGGCGGCGTCGCCGACGCGAAACTCGGCGCTGATCTCGGCCCGTGCGGCGCCCTCGCGCACGACGTCGGCATCCGCGCGCTCGCCCAGGGCCAGCAGCAGTGCGTCGATCAGGATCGACTTGCCGGCACCGGTTTCGCCGGTTAGCACCGTGAAGCCGGGCGCGAACTCCAGGTCGAGTTCATCGACGATGACGAAGTTGCGGATCGACAGGGCAAGCAGCATGGGCGGGGCGTGGGCAGGGCCGGGATCGCGACGGCGCGCAGTGTAGAGACTTCGCCGTGCCGCTCACCGGCGGGCGGAGCACGCGCGGGTCGCGCCGCGCCGTTGTTCCGGTGGCGCGGCGGTCGACTCAAAACCGATTGTGCGACTCGCTCGGCATCACGTTCCAGTGCAGCTTCTGCCGCAGCGTGGCGAAGTAGTTGTAGCCGCGCGGATGCAGCAGGGTGGCACTGTCGCGGCTGCGGCGGGCGCGCACCACGTCGCCCGGCGCCAGTTGCGAGTAGGTCTGCATGTCGAAGTGCGCGGAGGCGTCGCGCACATCGGTGATCTCGATCTCGATCACGCAGGAGT
>LNFM01009473.1_pt1 | contig 14152 bp, 12 predicted proteins | sample 596031 | NCBI WGS metagenome assembly LNFM01 (sample SAMN04254537, study PRJNA301005) | activated carbon metagenome | isolation source: dual media filters at the Ann Arbor, Michigan drinking water treatment plant | place: USA: Ann Arbor
ATTGCAGCGCTCTCCCATCTGAGCTACGGCCCCCCGAGGTTGGGTATGTACGTTCCCGCGTATCGGCTTGTCAAGCAAGCCCGCTGAGGCGTTCTGAGGCGTTGAGATCCAACTAAGCGTGGCCGACCGAGGCTGAACTTCGTCGATTTGCAGAATGCCATTGAAACCGTCCATCAGCCTCGCGGCATACTCTCCGCCTCCGCCCGGCGCGTAGGAGCAGGCAACCGCCGGCGGCTCGCTGCCTTCCCATGGACGATCGTCGCGGGTGATCGCCAAGATATTGCTGGTCTTGGTCTTGCCGGGCCCGGATCGAGCACTGGTCAACGCGTCTCGTCGCAGAACAGCTTCGGTGATGCCTTCAACTGACGAACCAGATGATCGTGGTCCCGATCGATATCCTCAAGCTCTAGCGCCAACGGCTCCTTCCCCAATCCGCCGTGGACATCCGGCATCGACAGGAAACAAGACTACGGCGTTTGCTTCTCTGGCTCCATCTGATAGCGCTCAAAGGGTCTGGCTGTAGACACGATATGTCTTCGCCGGGGCGCCGGCGGCCAACCGTGCGAGCTTGTTCATGGAACGGTTGGTCTCGAGTACCCACGATAGCTCGACCCAATCCAGAGCGTAGTCGCGCGACTCGTCCAAGAACTCGGCTACCAGCAGTGCCAGCATGGCCGGTGCGGCGGCGTCGCCTCTCAGGCGCTTACGGAGGCCGAGAAGCGGGATGCGGGCGGTTCGCCAGCTGTCCCGCCAGCAGGTGCCCAGAAGGCGCATCCAAGCCGTTGGCAACAAGCGGCCTTTTGATCCTTTCGTCACCTCGTTGAGGTCGGGAAGCGCAAGCATGACACCGACCGGCTCCCCGTCGAGCAAAAGGAAGCGGCCGTACTTGCCGCGCAGGAGAAACCGCGTCTCCGATATCAGGGCGTCAATCTCGGTCCTGGCGAACGGTACAAAACCCCAGTTGTCGGACCAGGCGTCGTTGAAGACATCGATAAGAGTCTCGATCTCGGATCGATAGTTGCGCATGTCGAAACGCCTGACGCTAACGCGTCCAGACCTCGTTGCTAGCCCCGCCAGGCGCTTGACTGCGGCCGGTACCTCCGACGGCCTAAGGCGGTAGGCAAGAAGGTCGATTTCCTTGGTGAGTCCTGCTTGCTCGAGAAGGGCCGCGGACCAGGGTGCCGTATGCCCCATTAGGAATGCGGGTGGTGTGTCGAAGCCATCGACTAGAAGCCCGACTTCCTCGTTGATCGAAAAGCTGAGGGGCCCCACCATCCGTCGCATGCCTCTTTCACGTAGATAAGACCCAGCGGCCTGCACGAGGAGCCGTGCTGCCTCGGGGTCGTTGGCGCAGTCGAAGAAACCGAAATGCCCCGTGGCATCATCATGGTGGGCGAGATGTCTGCGATTAACCTGGGCCGAGATGCGTCCAACGGCGGTATCGCCACGCCAAGCAATGAGCAGTTCCGCCTCTCCGAAGTCGAAGAACGGATTGCCTCGCGGCGAGATTCGACGCCTTTCTTGGATAGCCAGTGGTGCAATCCAACCCGGATCATCAGAGTGAATGGTCGCCGGGAGACCCAGCCATGCCGCGCGGTCGCGGGCCGTCAAGACTGCTCTAACCTCAAGGCTTGGCGGCCGATCCCTCACCGGCGGTCGCCCAACGAGGTGAGGGCGGACATCAGCCGATCACCGACCGCGTGTGGCAACCAGCGATCGAGGCGCGAAGCCAAGGCCAACGGCCACGGGAAAGCCACCTCAGCGGCGCGGCGCTCGATAGCCTTGGCCACTCGGCGCGCGGCCTCGTCTCTAGGAACAAGAAACGGTCGGGACATCGGCAAGGACGCACTCATAGGCGTGTCGATGAATCCGGGACAGACGATCGTCACACCTACCCCCGCTGGTCGCAACATTCGCCGCAGACCCTGACCATAGATCCGAACGGCCGCCTTCGATGCCGAGTAGATGGGCGCCTGAGGGAGCCCGCTGTAGCCAGCTAGCGAGCTGATGAGGACCACATGGCCGAAACGGCGCTTAACGAAACGCGGCAACATGGGCGAAACCGTGTTGATCAGACCCAGGAAATTCGTCTCCACGAGATCATGGGCCGCTTCGCGCAGTTCGCCGGTCGCTGGCGACAGAGCCGCGTTGCCGCCAATTCCGGCATTGGCGATCAGCACCGTCACCGCCGCCCGGTCGTCGATGGCTGCGAGCGTTGCGCCCATCGCTTCCGCGTCGCGGACATCGCAGAGGTCAGTCGTGACACGGCCGCCAAGCGACGTGCAGCTTGCCGCGACGGAGCCGAGGCGGCTGCGGTCGCGACCCAACAGACTGAGTTGCATGTGTCGTGCGGCGTAGTACTCGGCCAGTGCGGCGCCAAGGCCGCTGCTCGCACCGGTGATGAGGATGTGTCCGTCGGGTGCGGGAGAGCACGCTCGCTGCATCGTCCTGAAGACCTCAAGTTACCAATTCCGCCGATGCAGCGTCGTTCAAAATTCAGCTCCACGCGGACCCATGCATCCACAAGCGCGTGCGTCAAGGCATCACTCAGTCAACGCCAATCGATGTGACTGAATGTCGTCGAATTCGAGGAGCATGATTCCTACACGGCGCCGACAGTCAGCCCCGGTATGGCAGGGCTAGTCGCTCCGTGATAACGGAGGGCAGTCTCGTGCCGACCGATCAAGGCCGATACGTGAGCTTTCACAGCTGATGCAACGCTTTTGACCGGAAAGCACAGTCGATCATGACCAGCGTCGGTGTCGATCGGTCAGAACAAGGGCGAGCCGCGCACATGCCCGCATCGGTGACGGAGAAAGGCCGCTCGGCCAGGGTCGCGCTGTCGACCTACCTGCGCAGGCTGCTCTTTATCTCGCCGAGCCTGCTTGTCGTCGCCTATTTCGGCTTCATTGCTCACGATCGCTACGTGTCAGAGGCTCAGTTCGTCATACGAACGGCGTCCCGGCCGGTGGGAGGCGGGTCGGGATTGGGCAACTTTCTACAAATGGCCGGGCTCGGGCGGTCCCAGGACGACGTCTTCTCGGTGCAGAGCTTCCTCGGCTCCCGGGATGCGGCACGCCTTCTGGCCGAGAGACTGCCGATTCGCGAGTTCTACGGCGTCGCCCAGAGCGATCCAATTGCCGTCTATCCGTCCATCTTCTTTGGAACGTCACTCGAGGAATTGCACCGCTATCTGTCCTGGATGATCTCGACAGCCTTCTCCAGCAATACAGGCATCATGACGCTCAGGGTCGAAGCGTTCCGCTCCGAGGATGCCAAAGCGGTTGCGGATACGATGCTCGAGCTGAGCGAGCAGCTCGTGAATCGCATGAATGCGCGGATCAACGCCGATGCCGTGCGTCTCGCCGATGAGGAGGTGAAGCGCAACGAGGATCGGCTCGTTCGCTCCCAATTGGCGATAACGCGGTTCCGCAATGCCGAGCTTACGATCGATCCAGCCGGCTCATCGATCATTGTAACGGAACTCGTGGCCAGGCTCTCCTCGGAGTTGGCACAAGCACAGACGCAGTTGCGCGAGATGACGGCATCGGCACCGGATGGACCTTTGTTAGCCCCCATGCGGCGCCGAGTTCTCGCGCTGGAGAATCAAATCGACGTCGAGCGCCGCAAGATTTCGGGAGAGAGCGGCGGCCTCGCGCAGAAGCTCGCCGACTATGAGCGACTGGTGCTGGAGCGCGAGTTTGCCAAGAACGCACTTGCTGGCGCTGTGCGCTCGCTCGAGGCCGCTCGCACGGAGGCACGGCGGCAGCAACTCTATCTCGAGCGTATCACGCAGCCAGCCGTCGCCGATTACCCGATGTCGCCACAGAGGTTGCGGCTGTCACTCACGGTCATTGCCGCGAACCTGCTCGGTTTGTTGATCGGCTGGCTGATTTTCGCTGGTGTCGACGAGCGGCTGCAGGAGCGGCGCCGTGGTTGAGTGGTCCATCCGAAACCTGATGACCGGTGCTGGCGTGCAGTTGCGCATCGTTCATGGCCTCATGGTGCGGGATCTGATGTTGCGCTACGGGCGTGACAACATCGGCTTTCTGTGGGTGATCGTGGAGCCAATGATCCTTACTGGTCTCGTGTTGTTCATGTACGCCCAGTTCAGAGCGGGCTACACGCAGCGCACGAATGTAATCGCAATGGTGCTGACGGGATATATGCCGCTGACCCTTTGGCGGCACACGTCAGGCGTAGGCGGGCTCCTGCTCCGACGCAGCGTAAATGTGCTCTATCACCGCCACATCACTTTGCTCGATGCCTTCCTGGCGCGCATGATTTTGGAAGGGATCGGTACCACCGCAGCATTGCTGATGGTCTACTGCATTCTATGGTCTGCGGGTGTCGTCGGGACGATTCATAAGCCTGGTCACCTCCTTGCAGCTTGGCTGCTACTGTGGTGGCTCGGCACTGCTGTCGCGCTCATACTTGCCGTTATCACGGAGATAAATGAGGGACTTGAGAGGTTCATTCAGCCGCTGCAGTACATGGTCGTGCCGTTGTCCGGCGTATTTTTCATGGTCGATTGGATGCCGCTTCAGCTACAGAAATGGCTTGTCTACAATCCGCTGACAAACTGCATCGAGTTTTTCCGGGACGGCTTCTTCGGCAACGACGTCATGACACACTATTTTCCTTGGTATGCTGTAAACTGGGCACTTGTGCTTACATGGTTGGGACTCGGCATGCTTGCACGGTCCCGCGGAAGAATTTCGCTTTCGTAGTACTAGGCGGGGGTTGTCGATGCCCTCGGGATATTGACACGCCGCAAGCGGGACAGCTGCCCCAAGTTGGCGGCAGGCCAAAGCGGCTCTTCGGCGTAGGTTTGTGGAATAACGGTAAGCCTGCGGTGAGCGCCGCAGTTGCCGTCGGTTTCAACTCCAGCACCAAGGCGCGGCGGCAGGGGTTCATGATCGGCACCGGGCATGGGGTATGCAACCCGCGTTCAGGCCTTTCAGGGCCTTCCATTCTTCATCGTCGCCAGAATCCCACCCCGTGGACTGACCTCGAGCGGTCCATGCGCAGAGTCAAGGCGAGCAGAAAAGTTGGGCACATGCGGCGCGGCCGTGGTCCGGCCTGCGGCAGATTGGTGCCATCTCCCACTCACAGATGTTCCCTAGGCGTAACCTGGAGGGTTTGTCGTGTGAGGCGGCGTGGGAGCAAGTGGTTGAATAAATTGGCGCGCCCGGCAGGACTCGAACCTGCGACCCTCTGCTTAGAAGTCAGAAGCTCCTAGCCCTCACTGGTCCTCGCGACTCCGCATAAGCATCTGATTCTATGCTTTCTTCTGAATGCTTAGCCCTCATGAGCCCGCATCAGTACGCAAGCGGGACGGTTCAAAAACGGTTCGGCAAAAGCGGCTAGACGGTTCGCAATCGGGATGGCACCCATACCCCAGCCGCGCGGCACTGAAGCCATCGCGACGCTGCCCCTTCAAGTTACCCGGGAGTTCCTCGATGTCGAAGACCGAGCCGCGCAAGTTGACGGCAGCTTATGTGAGTTCCGTGCCGCTCGGGACGCCGATGCTCATTCGCGATACCAAGGTCACCGGCCTCATGCTGGCCGTGAACAAGCGCTCAAAGACCTACAAGGTTCAGCGAGACCTCTGGCAAGGCCCCCGTGGCCGCCGCACGCTGCTGAAGACCGTCCGCCATACTCTTGGCACGACTGACGAACTGACGCTCGACGAGGCGCGCCTCAAGGCCGAGGACGTGATCCGTCAGATCAAGCGCGGCATCGATCCCAACGGATCAGGGCAGACCGACTCCGCTGAGGCTTGGACTGTCGGCCTGCTCTACGACGAGTACGCCGCAGATCTGCGCTCCCGCGACAAGTCCAACGTCACCATCGAGGCGCTGCTCTACAATCGCGATATCTATCTGGGTGACTGGCGCAATCTTCCTCTCGCGGCGCTGACGCGGTCCATGGTACGCGCGCGCCACCAAGACCTCACGAGCAAGCGCGGCAAGGTGATCGCGAACCGCGTGATGCGGGAGCTTCGCGCCGCCTACAATCTGGCACTTCGCGTCGTCGACAATCCCGACCTGCTACCTGACAATCCGGTCAAGGCCGTCACCTTCAACAAGGAGCGTCGCAAAGGCGCCGTTATCATGCCAGATGACCTCGCCGACTGGTGGCACAAGATCCAAGCCCTCCGCAATCCAATTCGCCGTGCCATGCACGAGCTTGCCATCTACTCGGGCCTGCGTCCCGGTAAGCTAGTTGCGCTGCGACGCGATTGGGTCAAACTAGAGGAGCGCGCCATCAGAATTCCGACGATGAAATCGGGACGCTCGTTCGATCTGCCCCTCTCTGGGCACATGGTCTGCATTGTCCAGCGTGCACTTGACCTCGGAGACATGCTCTATCCCGGTGCTCCCTGGCTGTTTCCATCGCGCGCCCAGAGCGACGACGCGAAGCAAGGGATAAAAAAGGGGCAGGTGATCGCCACACAGGTTTGGCGTGAAAAGACGCTGCCAAGCGAAACCGGACACTTACTGCGGCACACCTACCGCACGATCGCGCAGCGCATCTGCATCGACAAGATCGAAGCCCGGTTGCTCATTGATCACACGGTCCCCGGCATCGACGGGGTGTACATCCATGAGAAGGCACTCTTCGATCGGCTCCTGCTGACGCAAGCGAGGATGACAGATGCCATCAAGGAATTGCTTACGCCGAGCAAGATCATCTGCAGCGTCTGACTGCAATAGGAGGCAAAGCGACTGGAGCGCACGGCCTTCCATGAAGCGTTCCGCCCTTATGTATGGCTATCGAACCTAAACGTTGGACCACGATGGGGAAGAAGAGACACAAGCAGGACGATATCGGCACGTAACTTCGTCAGGTAGGAGCGAGTGAATAATGACAGAAGAAAAAGGACGCGCTCTCCAACGAGAGCAACTGCTTAAACATCCAGCGTACGCCGAGATAATCCACGGTCAGGATGTCACTGATCGCCTGCCGCGAGGTCAATCGGGCAATGTATACAGGGCTTGGCGCGACGCTGTTTGGATTTACCGGCAAAGCCTCCAGGGCAAGGCCAGGTATGCCCATTCTTTGAGGCACTCAGAATGCGTGTTTCATGCACAACGAGCATCGCTCGCGGCGAAGAAGGCATTACTACTCTTGGCCAGAAAAACGCTTCTCTCAAAAAAATTGGCTGCAGAATTAGAACTTGTTAATCGCCACATAATATGCCTCTATCGAATAGATCCTCTAGCACTTTCCTTCGAATATGCAATGGATGAAATAACGCTGCAATGGGTTCTTCGACGCACGCCACCGCCGTGTGGAACGCGATGCGTGGTTTCCGCGGCGGATCCCTTTTGTGCTTGTGAGCTAGGCGTTTCGAACTTGGACCCATTAATATTCAAGACAACCGAAGTTGCGGACGTCTCAGCCTTTAATTTGACTGGACTCTCACCGATCGACCGAGTTGGGTATCTTCGACTATTTGCTGCAAGGCTATCCGTTGATTTTATGAAGAGGCGCGGTCCGAAATCCGATGAGGAAGCTCAAGATCTCATTAATGCCATGTGCGGGGGATACGAAGATCATTGTAATAAAACGGCTGATCATACCAATGTGAAGCTTTTGGAACTTATATCTGATTTCCTGTCCGTGCACAAAATAATGGACATCAACATTGACTATAGAGTAAAACGATACGTAGCGTACCGCTTGGAAGGTATTAAAAAGAGGAACGAATTCATGGAACAATTCGTTCAACAATTTGGTGACCTCCGTAAAATGGCCCCGAAGCCACCTCCAGGATGGGACCACTGACCACAGTTTGCACGAGTGCCGGCGCTTGAGGGCTTCGGCCAATCGCCAACTCGGCCTTGATTTTGGATCGCCACCCGAACAGTTGCTGGGGACTGTGTGTTGCCGTGCTGCCGCGCAACCCCCGAGATGGCCGTACCCTCGGCCATGCTCTCGGTGACGATCGTCAGCTCCTCCTTGGTCGTCCAACGCTGGCGCTGTTCGACCACGGTGATGACCTCAACGCGTCTCAGTCGTGCCAGTTTGGAGACGTCACTATGATCAACGCTAGGGTCAAGCCAATCGCGCTCCATGGCGCGAAAGATTAACGCGTGTGAAGTATAGCACGGCGTGCCGCGCGGCAATCAAGGTGCGAGCCAGCGTCAATCAGGATGAGAGTGTGCCGGGGGTGGTTTGACGGCGGGAGGGCGAGAGCCCGAGCGACGGCGGACCACCCCCGGCGGCGTGTTTCTTAAGACCCCGTCTGGCGGCTGTGAGCAGCCGGGTCAACTCACTCGAGATCGTCAGGCCCAATCAGGTCTGGGCGATGGACATCACCTACATCCCGATGGCCAAGGGCTTCGTCTACCTCGCGGTGGTGCTCGACTGGTTCTCCCGGCGCGTGCTGTCGTGGAAGCTGTCGATCACGATGGAAGCGGCGTTCTGCGTCGAGACGCTGGAGGATGCCCTGGCGAACCACGGCAAGCCCGACATCTTCAACACCGATCAGGGCTCGCAGTTCACGTGCCCTGCCTTCACTGGCGTGCTGGCCAAGCACAATGTGCGGATCAGCATGGACGGCAAAGGAGCTTGGCGGGACAACGTGTTCGTCGAGCGCCTCTGGCGCAGCGTGAAATACGAGGAGGTCTATCTGCACGCCTACGACAACGTGAGCGCGGCACGCGACGGGATCGGGCGCTATCTCGATCTCTACAATCGCCGCCGCCCGCATTCGAGCCTTGACGGGCAGACGCCCGACGCGGCGTACTTCAGACACGAGAGCATGCCGCCGATCCGCTTGGCGGCCTAAACCCGGCAGACGATCCACTTATCCAAGCGGAAAACCTGTCCGAAGAAGCGGGACCGCCTCAGTCTTCGAAGGTTCCCTTCGATCTTTCCCGACAGGTCTCGACACAGACTCTCGACATTCTGCGCCAGAGCGGCGTCGACGCAAGCGCAGATCCCGGCCTTGTCGCCAAACTCAGAGGGCTGACTTGGGACGCCTGGATGATCGAGGCTCAGACAGCGCGCACCCACAAGGAGAGTGTCGACTTGATGCGGATCGGCAAGGCTGAGATAGAGGCCACTCCCGACGGCATTGCATTAGCAGGCTGTTGAATTTCTCGCCTGCTGACAATCGTCGGCGAATATGATTCCTCCTTCGCATCCTGGGCAAAGGGGGCTTGGATGCGGGGATCGGATCGGACGTCGGGCTCGCTGTTCTCCTACGTCGACATCGAGGAGCGGATACCGGCGAAGCACCCGCTGCGCGCCATCCGCGCGATCGTCAACGATGCGCTTGCCGCCCTCGATGCCGAGTTCGAGGCCCTCTACGAAGGCACTGGGCGACAGTCGATCGCGCCTGAGAGGCTGCTGCGCGCCTCGCTGCTTCAGGCGTTCTACTCGGTGCGCTCCGAGCGGCACCTGATGGAGCAGATCGACTACAACCTGCTGTTCCGCTGGTTCGTCGGCCTCGGTATCGACGATGCGGTCTGGGACCACTCAACCTTCTCGAAGAACCGCGACCGGCTGCTGAATGCCGACGTCGCGGCCAAGTTCCTGGAAGCTGTGCTCAGCCATGCAAAAGTGAAGCGCTTCCTATCGGACGACCACTTCTCGGTCGATGGCACCCTGGTCGAGGCCTGGGCTTCATTGAAGAGCGTGCGCGCCAAGGACGGCTCGGACGAGCCGCCGTCGCCAGGCCGCAACGGAGAGCGCCAGTTCCACGGCGAGAAACGCAACAACGAAACGCACGCCTCGACGACCGATCCGGACGCCAAGCTCTACCGCAAGAGCAGCCATGCAGCAGGCAAGCTCTGCTTTATCGGGCACGCGCTCGCCGAGAACCGCCACGGCCTGATCGTGCAGGCGGATGCGACGACGGCAACGGGCCAGGCCGAACGCGAGGCCGCCCTCGACATGATCGAGCGGCATGCTCCTGGCACGACCCGTCGCCTGACACTCGGGGCCGACAAGGGCTACGACACGAAGAACTTCGTCGGCGAGTTGCGCCGCATGTGCGTGACGCCGCATGTCGCCGCCAAGATCCGGCACTCGGCGATCGACGGGCGCACAACGCGACACGCGAGCTACGCCGCCAGCCAGCGCAAACGAAAACTCGTCGAGGAGGCATTCGGCTGGGCCAAGACGATCGCTGGCATGGCAAAGGTCAAGGTGCGTGGGCTGCCGCGCGTGCGCGCCCGGTTCACGCTTGCGATGGCCGCCTACAATCTGATCCGGATGCCGAGGCTGCTCGCCGCGGCGGCGTGAGGGCCGAAGACCGTGGGGAGTGCCGTCGGCGACATCTCCGAGCGATCGTCACCGCAACAACGAAACAACCGCCCGACCCGCCCGAGAGAATACAGTTCCCCTACCCCGCGAAGTTCAACAGCCTGTTAGGTGGCGCAATGATCGAAGTCCAAGCGCTCATCGACCAAATCAGTCGCAAATCTATGGCCGATCCGTCGACTTCGGCCTTCAAGGCCGGGATCGACAAGTATCGCCCGATCATGGCCACCGCCATGGGCTACGCCTGGATCGTCACGACAGGAAACTCTCGACGCGATCAGCTGGAAGCGGGCCGGCGCTATGTGCGGATGAACCTTGCTGCAAATACCGCTGGCCTTTCGGTGCATCCCGCGAGCCAGGCCCTGCAGGAGTTCGCCGAGATGCGGGAGCAACACAACGCAGTGAGGTTTCATCTCGCGGTGGCGAACGCTTCGAATTGCGCGCCGATCACCCCCGAAGAGGGGTCAAATTTGCACGCCGGTTCACACGTTTTAAGCACGAACCCAGAACGCCGACGCGTTGCCCTCAGCTCCGGACTAACGGCGCCGGGCGTACGATCGACGAGGAGGGTCATGATGATCGATGACGGCATCATGGCGGCATTCACCCTGCTCATCCGGAACCGACCGTCGGTCGCTGTTCGTTCCGACTTAGTCAGCTGGTCACCCAGCTTCAAGCATGCGACGGTTGAGACGCGACGAGTCCATCGGGCCAACAGTGAGCATCGAAAGCTCGATCGCGACATCGGAGATCCGCGTCTGGAATCGGCTATTGTGCGTGTGCCTTGCGCCAAGCGTTTCTCCCAGAGTTCACTATGCAGCGCTTCACGACGATCGTCTTCGACACGGATTGCGTGTTGTGCAGCGGGATGGTGCACTTCGTGTTAAGGCACGAGCGCGCGCCGACCATCCGCTTCGTTGGCGCCTGGTCGCAGACGGGCCTCGATCTTGCTGCCGAGCACGGCCTTACGCGCGCCGACCTCGATGAAACTTATCTCGTTGTCGAGAACGGACGCGGCTTCACCAAGTCTGACGCCGGGATCGTGGTCGCCCGCCACCTGAAGGCACCCTGGTCATGGCTCGGCCTGCTGCGCGTCGTTCCGCACCCCTTGCGTGATGCGGTCTACTCGATGATTGCCCGCCGTCGCTATCGCTGGTTCGGCCACAAGCCGAAGTGCTTTCTGCCGCCACCTGGAATGGCCGATCGCTTCATCGATCACTGATCGGCGTCACCGCCGACGCCAGACCATCTGCAGCCCGCCATGTGGGCGTAATGAAAACTTGGCACTGGGTGTCGGCAATGCTGCCAGCGGCGCCGGTGCCCACGTCTGCAGGATCGCGGCCGCAGCAAGGCACGCTTCCATCAGCGCGAAGTTCTGCCCGATACAGACGCGCGGCCCGGCGCCAAACGGCAGGTAGGCGAACTGCGGCCAGGTTGCCTCGCGCCGGAATCGCGACGGCATGAAGACGTCGGGTGCATCGTACCATCGGGGATCACGATGGAGCGCAAAGGGAACGATCTGCACGTTATCGCCCTTGCGGATCTCGACGCCACCGATCCGGACTTCCTCCGTCGCCTGCCGCAAGAAAAGTGAATAGGCCGGAGGAAAGAGGCGCAGCGCTTCCTCGACGGCAGCTCTCGTCGCAGGCAGGGCACGGAGATCAGCGACGGTCGGCAATCGCCCCTGCAGCGTGCCGTCGAGTTCGGCCAGCACGATCCGGAGTTCGGCCTGGTCGTGGGCGAGGCATGCGAACAACCAGCTCAAAAGAGCGCCCGACGTTTCATGCCCCGCGATCAGCAGGCTCATGCTGTCGTTGCGGATTGCGGTTGCGTCACCCTGGTGCTGCTCGACCAGCATCGACAGGAGGTCGCCGCGATCACTCGTATCCCCACGATCGAGGTCGTCGAGGCGGCGGCGCACGAGCCCGGTGACCGTACGGTCCATGAGATCCATCGCCCAGAGCTTGCGCCGCTTCGATGGTAGCGGCAGCCGGTCGGGCAGCACGAAGGGCGCGGTCGATTCGTGGAACGCCGTATCCGACAGCACCTGGATCGCCGCCTCGATGTCGTCACCATTGTCGAGCGGCTCGGCACCGAACAAGGTCGTGGTTGCGATGTCGAGCGTCAGTCGGGCCATCACGGCATCCGTGTCGATCGCGATCTCAGCGCGACGGCCGACGTCACGCGCCCATCGATCCGTCAGCCTGTGGGCGTGATCGACGGCGGCCGCGCCGTAGCCGGGCATGCGCTTGCTCTGGAAGGCCGGCATGACCTTGCGGCGTCGCTCACGCCACTCGTTGCCTTCGGCAAGCAGCAGGCTTGGACCGTTCCACTGCTTGACGACGTTGGTCAGCTTCTCGAAACGAATGAAGCTCGCTGAGGCGCGCGTCAGGACCGCCTCGATAAGGTCGGGATGGAACAGGATCCAGGTGCGGTAGGGTCCGAGACGCAGGCGGACTGCGTCGCCATGCCGGTCGCGGAGCCGGCTGTAGAACGCGAGTTGATCGCCACGGATGCGAAGCAGGTGGTCGACACCGAAGAGCACGGTGCACGGTTGGCGTTTGCCGAGTTCCGGAGGTGGCGTCGATCTCAGCGCGTCAGTCGGCACGATCGATCCTTGCGAGGAATGGGGTGACGGCGCCACCAATGGGCAGGACGATCAGCAGTATCGCCGCTCCCGTCAGCGCGCCGAGAAAGTGCGTGTGATGGAGGGCCATGGCTGCTGCGGCACTGGCGGACAGCTCGTCGACGCCCTCTGCCGGGCAGGCATAGCGCAAGGCGCCCGGCGCGGTCTCGATGGCGAGCCCCGTCGTGCCGAGGCGCTCGAGGCATCGCACGATCATCGCCTGGTGGGCGCTCGCGGGATCGTGCGTGAGCGTCGCCGTGTGCTTGAACCAGGGCCGCCAGCGCGGGCGCCATTCCCCCACATGGGCGACGTACTCGGTCCAGCCTTCGGGAAAGCGCAGGAGCAGATCATAGCGGTGATGCCATCGCACCATGCCCGCGACGAACACCCAGGCCATCAATGCCGCCGACGCCACCCAGATGCTTTGCAGCACACACCCGAGGACGATCCAGACGAGCGCCGAACAGAGCTGCATCGGATTGCGCACATAGGCGAAGATGCCGACGCGAACGAGCCGCTCCGTCGGGTCGAGCGGGATGGCAGTGCCATTGCCGTAAAGCGCGAACATCTGCACAGCGGCGAGGCCCGGGATACAGCAGACGCCGATCACGAGCCCGCCGATTGCGAGGACCCACGGCGATCTCTCGAGCAATGCCCATTCGCCGCCCATCGCCTCCATGATTGCCGAAGGCAGCACAGCAAAAGCGAGGCATCCGAAGCCGACAGCCAGGATCGCCGCACGCCAGGGCAGGTGCCGGTGCTCCGCCGTCCACTGCGCGAGGTACAACGCCGGAAGGTGCGCGGTGACGAAGACGAACAGCACGCCGAGGAACCAGTTCGAACCGGGATAGAGCAGCGGCGGCAGTGACAGGAACAACACGCCGTGCAGACCGAGAACGATCGGCATCAGCAAGACCAGCGGCGATATCCTCGGGAATGCGAACGACAGCACGGGACCGAACAGCAGCGCACCACCGATCCAGATGTCGGCGGGTATGTCGCAGAGCATTAGCGTCGCGCCGCCATAGCGCCACCAGCCGACATGAGCGGCCAGCTGGTGCGTCACGAAGATGGTGCCGAGGCCGTACAGAAACGCAAACAGACCGCCGATCAGAACGCGCTGGTCGCCGCGCCGCCGGTGGGCAAGGACGAGCGTCGCAGCAAGCGGTCCGAGGAACAGTCCCCAGCGCAGGAGCCAAAGCAGCCAAACGGGCAGGGAGAGCTCGATCATTGGACGACGAGCCTCGC
>LNFM01009474.1_pt1 | contig 14147 bp, 18 predicted proteins | sample 596031 | NCBI WGS metagenome assembly LNFM01 (sample SAMN04254537, study PRJNA301005) | activated carbon metagenome | isolation source: dual media filters at the Ann Arbor, Michigan drinking water treatment plant | place: USA: Ann Arbor
TGGCAGCCACCGGCGACGCAGAGCGTCGCCGCCTGAGCCGTCACCGGTCAAGCCGAAAGTGAAACCGGCGCCGTAGTCCGCAACCCCCGCTTACCGGCGCTTAACCGCCACATACCGTCAAGGACCACTGCCCATTGCTTAGCGGTCTGCTAAGGCGCCTGTGGCAAGGTTCGGGTTTCGCGGATTTTAGCCGAGAGGCCCTTGCAATGGACCACGCGAAGCCACCGGCGCCCTGGTCGATTGATCGGGGTGGGCTCGGTGATGGCGATCTTCTGCGGATCGGCGCGCGTCAGCTCAGGCTCGGCGATGTGCGGAGCTGCGAGAGCGTCGTCACGGCAGAACTCACCTCTGACGGCCACGTCCTGGCCATCGGCGTCTTTCTCGGGGCCGGCGTGCTGCTGGTGCTACCGGTGGCCATGCAACTGCTCCATCCCCGGTTCCTGGCCGGCGGGCTGCTGTTCATCGGCATCGGGCTGATGGCACTGGCGGACATCCTGCAGGGGCACCGGTTGATTGTGCATCGCGTCCTGATCCGGATGGCCGACGGCCACACGGAGACCTTCGCAAGCCCCCATGCCGACCAGTGCCGTGGGCTCGTGGCGGCGCTCGAGCACCGGACGGGGCGCGACGCAGCCTGAGGCACGAGGCTCGTCAGGACGGCAGGGTGCCTTGCCGTGTTCTGTCCGGCGAGCCCTCGTCCGCTGGGTCTAGCGGGCTCTTGCGCATGAAGATGACGGGAATGCCATTCTCGGTCCCGACCGACTGGACGCCCTGCGCAGACCTGGAATAGCCGACAGCCTCGAAGAATCCGACGGTCGGTTGAAATGCGCGCGCCGCATAGGCGTGAAAGCCCGCGGCAGCGGCGCGAGCCTCGGCTGCGGCGACCAGGCGGCTGCCTATTCCGAGGCGGTTGAAGAAGGGGGACACGTAGACGGATGTGATGCGCGCAGACTTGGCCCGGTGGTCGAATGGGACCCAGCCCGCTGTGCCGATCGGCCGCTGATCGAGCCAGGCGACGAGCAGGTCGTGGGTCTGCAGAGAGACGGTGTAGTCCGGCTCATAGATGCGTTCGATGAACGCGGCCGACTGCTTCGGCTCGATGGCGCGGCTCGTGACGGCGCGGAAAGACAGGGCGTGCAGGTGTCGGATCTCGGCCCAATGGTCCAATCCCGCGCCCCGGATATCGAGGCGTTGCAGACTGCATTCGGAGGTCGTGAGGCTGGACATGCCGAATCGCCGTGACGAGTGGTTGGCCAATACCGCCAATCTTATACTCGATTACGGTGACATTGCGCGGACAGACTTTCAGGTGAGGTGACCAAATCTCAAGTTGAGCGCATTGGTCGATGCAATTTTTGCGGAAGGGTCATGGGCGACGGGCCTGCTGGCGAGACTGCGACGGGGCCTCGACCTTGCGATCCCCCTGGTCGGCTGGGGACGGTGTGTACTCCGCCTGCTTGCACGAGCAGCCCTGCACGTATTCCTTGCGGTAGCGGAATGCCGTTTTCAGGCTCGTATAGGGCCGGCGATCGGTGACCGACATGGCCTGCTCCATGGTGCCGCCAGGGTTCTGATGGAAATAGAGGTCAACAGGCGCCGCGCACTTCGACTGGCAAGCCTCGATATCCCGCGCGAAATGATTCTCGAGCGTCGAGAAGCTGACGGGGAAATAGTAGCCGTCGCAGAGGCGGACACAGACCGTGCGATAAGTCGCGAAGGGGAGGCTGCGGAACTCGTTGCCACGCCCGCCTTGCTGGCTGTCCTCATCCTGCCAAAGCGACGAGAACGGGCTGGAGCTGCCCTCGCGGCGCGTGGCTTCCTGCTGGTACTGCGGTCCACAGCGGTTGCGCGCGAGTTCGCGGATGAGGTCGTCCTGGTAGTGGCGGTCACGGGAGCCGAGACCGAGCAGTTGGCGCCGCTGGGCGTCGAGTTCGGCCATGCGGCGCCGGCCGCTCTCGAGCTGGTTGGAGAGGTCGATGCACTGACGCGTGCGGCGCAGCGACTTCGAGAACAGAAAATAATCGTAGCAGTCGGAGCGCTCCAGCTGGCTCTCGCTGGTGCGAACGGTGCGCTCCAGCTGGCGTATTTCGGCTTCGATCGCCGGCAGCTGGGACTGCGGCTGGGCGTTGCCGCGCTGGAAGTCGACGAGGCGCTGCTCGAGTTGGAGGCAGACCGAGCCGCGCTGCGCGGGAGCCTGAGTGCCGGCCTGGGGCCCGGCGTCGGGCGGGCGCCAACTCGGCGTCGGCTCACGGCGCACTGGCGGTGGTCGCGGAGCGGGCCCGGTGTCCGACGACCAGGGCCACCAGCCGGATTGGGCCGCAGCCGGCTCGACGAGCGGTCCTGCCATGGCGAGCACGCCTGCTGCGACGGCGAGCACACCACCAAGCCAGAACCTCGAGCGCTTGCCCAGTCTCGCCACCTCGGTCTTCCCTTCGCTCGCCCGTTGGCGCACCACGCTTGCCTCAGCCGGTCTCGCCGCGAGGCTAGACACAGCTCTTTGGCAGCATCATGGTCATGGGTGAAGCGAGGTCAACGACCGGCGACATCATGCCTGTGGAGGCGTGGCGGCCGGGCACCGCGCATGTGGTGCACGAGGACCCGGACAACCAGGAGACGACATGACGCCAGACGCTGCGACGAAGGCTGCCGGAGAGCTGATTAAGGCCCGGCGCAACGGCACGCCGATCGCCGGGATTGCGGTGGAATCCCGGCCCGTGACGGCCGAGGACGGCTACGCAGTCCAGAAGGCGTTCATCGCCGGATGGGGCGGCGCCGTCGGCGGCTGGAAGGCCGGGGCGACACTCAAGGCCGTGCAGGATCGATTCGGGCTCGCGGAACCTTTTCTCGGGCCGATTTTCGCGTCGACGATCATGCAGAGCCCGGCGACGGCCAAGGCCGCTGCATTCGACCTGAAGGCGCCCGGCGCCAACGGGAAGCGCAGCGTCGCGGTGGAGGTGGAGTTCGCGTTCCGCCTTGGTCGTGACCTGGCGCCACGCGCCAGTGGCTATGCCGAGGCCGACGTGCTGGATGCGGTCGAGGCGCTGGTGCCGGCGATGGAGATCATCACGCCGCGTCTCGATCCGATTCCGGGCGGCGTGCCGGGGCAGGCGCTCGCCGATTGCGGGCTCAACGGCGGCATCGTGCTCGGCGAGCCGGTGGCCGACTGGCGCGGCATCGATTACCCAGCGCACGCGACGAAGCTGGTGGTGGACGGCAAGACGGTGGTCGAGGGCACGGGCGTGCTGGTGCTCGGGCATCCGTTCAAATCGCTCGTCTGGTTGGTCAACAACGTCGGGCGGCTCGGGCATACGCTGACGAAAGGCCAGGTGCTCACCACGGGATCGATGACCGGCATCTATCAGGTGGAGCAGGGCGCGGAGGCGGTCGGCGACTTCGGACGTCTCGGGCGAGTGGTTGCGCGCTTCGCGTGAGCGCTTGACCACGCGCGCGACGCGGCTCATAAGGCGGGCATGAAGCGGAACACGCGGAATCCCGCCGTCAACATGTGTTGCGGCATCATTATCACGAGCTAGCTCATCGCTGGCGCGCGGACCGCTTCTTTGCCCGTTCATCGACAGAGAACCGCCCCTCGCCAGCCGGCCGAGGGACTGTCATGTCGTTGCAGCTCTACAATACGCTGACGCGCAAGAAGGAACGGTTCGAGCCCATCGATCCGACGAACGTGCGCATGTATGCGTGCGGGCCGACGGTTTATAGCTACATCCATATCGGCAACGGGCGCATGCTGGTCGTGTTTGACCTGCTCTTCCGGGTGTTGCGGAACGCCTACGGCGCGGGGCATGTCACCTACGCACGCAACATCACGGACGTTGACGATAAGATCAACGCGCGCGCAGCGGAGGAGGGCGTCTCCATCGCTAAGGTGACCGAGCGGACGACGCGGCAGTTTCATGCCGACGCAGCGGACCTCGTATGTTTGCCGCCCACTATCGAGCCTCGAGCCACGGGCCACATCGACGAGATGAAGGCCCTGTGCGAGACGCTGGTCGCGAAGGGCCATGCCTACGTCGCCGCCGACCATGTTTTGTTCAGTGTGCCGAGCATGCCGGACTACGGCCGCCTGTCCAATCGGTCGGTCGAGGAGATGGAGGCCGGCGCGCGTGTCGACGTAGCTCCCTATAAGCGTAGCCCCATGGATTTCGTGCTCTGGAAGCCTTCGAAGTCAGGTGAGCCAGCGTGGGCGAGCCCATGTGGAATTGTGGGGGCAGGACGGCCCGGCTGGCACATCGAGTGCTCTGCGATGGCAGGAAAGCATCTCGGTAATGTGTTCGATATTCATGGCGGCGGAATCGATCTCGTCTTTCCGCACCACGAAAACGAATTGGCGCAGTCGCGTTGCGCGCACGGCACGCACGTGATGGCGAACGTTTGGATGCACAACGGCTTTCTGGAGGCCGAGGCTGGCGAGAAGATGTCGAAGTCGCTCGGCAACTTCATCACGGTGCGCGAGTTGCTGGATCAGACGCCGGGCGAAGCCGGTCGGCTGGCGTTACTGTCGTCTCACTATCGCCAGCCCTTGCCGTGGACGGAGCGGCTGGTGCAGGAGTCGCGGCGCACGCTTGATCTTTGGTACGAGTTGGCTGCGGATGCCGACGACCATGGGGAGGTCGCGCCGGACGTGATCGATGCTCTCGAGGACGATCTCAATACGCCGAGAGCGATTGGCGCGCTGCATGCGCTGCGCGGAGAGGCGGCGAAAGGAAATTCCGCTGCCAGGGCCAATCTCAAGGCGTCAGCGCGACTGATGGGTTTTCTGCAGTCTTCGCTCGAGGAGTGGAAGACGTGGCGCCCGGCGGGTGTCGCGATCGACGAGGTCATGGTCGATACCCTCATCACCGCCCGCCTCGACGCCCGCAAGCGGAAGGACTTCAAGGAGTCCGATCGCATCCGCGACGAGTTGGCCGCCATGGGCATTCAGCTCAAGGACGCAAAAAACAAAGAGACCGGCGAGATCGAGACGAGCTGGGAGGTGAAGCGGTGATGGTGGTCCAGGGAGCCTTGCCGCACTCACAGTGTCATCCCGGGCCTTGTGCCCGGGACCCATGGCTCCGCTTGCTCCGAGGCCTGTGGCGTGTCCATGCGGAGCCGCTTCGCCGAGCGGCGACCACCACGCCAAGCGGTCCGATGGGTCCCGGTGACAAGCACCGGGATGACATCTGGCGCAAGATCGAGACCACATGGGAGGTCAAGCGGTGATGGTGGTCCAGGGAGCCTTGCCGCACTCACAGTGTCATCCCGGGCCTTGTGCCCGGGACCCATGGCTCCGCTTGCTCCGAGGCTTGTGGCGTGTCCATCCGGAGCCGCTTCGCCAAGCGGCGACCACCACGCCATGCGGTCCGATGGGTCCCGGTGACAAGCACCGGGATCACAGCGAAGTCGAGGCCACGACAGAGGCCGGCCAATGAAAGCGCCACACCCCCTTCGGCCGTATCTGCCGGCTGATACGATCCGGTTGCAGGATCTCTTTGCGCAGTCGATCGAGGAGCTGACGCAGGAGGACTACGACGAGGACCAGCGCCTCGCCTGGATCTCGCGGGCGGCCGATGCGACCGAGTTCGCCAAGCGGCTGTCCGACAGCCTCACTCTGGTCGTCGAGCGCGACGGCGAGTTGCTCGGCTTCGCCAGTCTCAAAGACAACGCCGAGATCGACATGCTGTTCGTGCATCCGTTCGCGGTCGGCGAGGGCGTGGCGACGACGCTGCTCGACGCTTTGGAGCGGTTGGCTATGGCGCGCGGCGCTAAGACTCTGACGGCCGACGTCAGCGACACGGCACACGATTTCTTCCACGGTCGCGGCTACCAGCCTGTCAGGCGCAACAACATTCCGGTGGACGACGTGTGGCTCGCCTCGACGACGATGACGAAGGATTTGGCGGGCAAACGGGCTGAGGAAAAATCCGGAGGACGGCCGTGACCGAGGTGCGGACCGGCGGTTGCCAATGTGGTGCCATCCGCTTCCGCGCGACCAAGCTCGGGCGCGCCTCGTTCTGCCATTGCCGGATGTGCCAGAAGGCGTTCGGCGGCGTCGGCGGGCTGCTCGTGCTGGCCCACGATGTCGTGTGGACCCGCGGCGCGCCGAGCCACTTCCAAAGCTCCGATCAGGTGAAGCGCGGATTCTGCCGCGACTGTGGAACGCCGCTCACATTCGAGACGGCGAACGGTGTCGACATCGCTGTCGCGGCCTTCGATCGAGCCGGAGACATCGTGCCCGTCGTCCAGCTCGACCGCGCCGGCCGGCTACCGTGGTTCGACGCTCTGCATCGCCTGACCGAGCCGACACCCGAGGAGGCGACGGGCAAGGCCCAGTGGTACGCGTCCATCGTCTCGCGCCAGCATCCCGACCACGACACCGACCACTGGGAGCCCGCCCCATGAAGCCGCCCGAGACACCGTTTCCGAAGCACTGGCTCTACTACATCGTCCTCAAGCTCGTGCTCCTCGCAGCCGCGTCCGCGCTGTTCTTCAAGCTCTATGGGTATTGGTGAAACATGACCACGCGCGAGCGCCTTTATCTGTTCGATACGACGTTGCGCGACGGCGCACAGACGCAGGGCGTCGATTTCTCGGCGGCCGACAAGCGGCGCATCGCGGAGGTGCTCGACGATCTCGGGGTCGACTACATCGAGGGCGGCTATCCCGGCGCCAACGACACCGACACCGAGTTCTTCGGATCGCCGCCGACACTGGCGCGCGCACGGCTAACGGCGTTCGGCATGACCAAGCGTGCGGGCCGATCCACTTCGAACGATCCGGGTTTCCAGGCGGTGGTGCAGTCGAGCGCGCCGGCCGTGTGCCTCGTCGCCAAGGCGTGGGACTATCACGTGCGCGTCGCGCTCGGCATCACGAACGAGGAGAACATCGCGGGCGTGAAAGAGAGCGTCGAGGCCGTGCGTGGTGCCGAAAAGGAATCGATGATCGACTGCGAGCACTTCTTCGACGGCTACAAGGCGAACCCCGAGCACGCGCTTGCCGTGGCCTGGACAGCATACGATTCCGGTGCCCGGTGGGTGGTGCTCTGCGACACCAACGGTGGCACGCTGCCGCACGAGATCGAGGCGATCGTGACGGAAGTGACGCGCGTCGTGCCGGGCGCGCATCTCGGCATTCACACCCACAACGACACGGAGCAAGCCGTCGCCAACACGCTTGCGGCGGTGCGCGCCGGATGTCGGCAGATCCAGGGCACGCTCAACGGCCTCGGCGAACGCTGCGGCAACGCCAACCTCACCTCGCTGATCCCGACGCTGCTGCTCAAGCCCGAGTTCGCCGATCGTTTCGAGATCGGGGTCAGCCCTGAGAAGCTGCGCAAGATCACGACGGTGAGCCGGCTCCTGGACGAGATCTTGAATCGCGCGCCCGCACGCCAGTCGCCCTATGTCGGCGAGAGCGCGTTCGCGACCAAGGCTGGCATCCATGCATCGGCAATTCTGAAGGAGCCGGAAACCTACGAGCATGTGCGGCCCGAGCTGGTGGGTAACCAGCGCCGCGTTCTGGTGTCGAACCAGGCTGGAAAATCGAACGTCGTGTCGGAGCTCGAGCGGCTCGGGATCAAGGTGCCGAAAAGCGACGAGCGCATCGGGAGGCTGCTCGACGAGGTGAAATCGCGCGAGGCGCTGGGCTATGCCTACGAAGGCGCCGATGCCTCGTTCGAGCTGTTGGCGCGGCGTCTCTTGGGCGAGGTGCCGGAGTTCTTCACGGTGGACAGCTTCCGCGTCATCGTCGAGAAGCGGCACAACGCGCTCGGCAAGTTCGTCACGGTGTCCGAGGCCTCGGTGCGTGTGCTCATCGACGGCGAGAGCGAGCCGCTCTGGTCGGTGGCGCAAGGTAACGGACCGGTCAACGCTCTCGATACCGCGCTTCGGAAGGATCTCGGTCGCTATCAGGAGCACATCCGCGACGTGGAGCTGGTCGACTACAAGGTGCGCATTTTGACCGGGGGCACGGAGGCCGTAACGCGGGTGCTGGTCGAGAGCCGCGACAAGGCGACGGGGATCAGGTGGTCGACGGTGGGCGTGTCGGCGAACATCGTCGACGCGAGCTTCGAGGCGCTCACCGACGCGGTCACGTGGAAGCTGCTCAGGGATGGTGCCCGGGCGACGTAAGGCCGGCAAAAGAGCCGCATGGCAACCGAGCGCGGCCCGCCCTTGATCGCGATCAAGGGCGATGGCTGGACATCCCTCTACCGAATAAACTTGAGCGGCAAGGTTGCCGAGATAGCGGAATCAGAATCGGAGCCCGGCATGTCGATCGTTCGCCTCGCAGTGTTCGCCCTGGCGAGCCTTCTGCTCGCCGCACCCGCCCAAGCCGCCGACGAACTCGGCTACCGGGTCCACGCGAAGACCGGCAAGTTCGAAGAGGTGCGCGACGACGTCAAGGACGCCATCGTCAACAAGGGCTTCGTCATCGACTACGTTGGCCACTTCAACGCCATGCTCGAGCGGACAGCCGAGGCGACCGGCAGCGTGACGGCGCTCGGCGCCAAGTCGCCGTACAAAAACGCCGAGTACATGCAGTTCTGCCCGTCGAAGCTCACGCACGAGGCCGTCAGCGCGACGCCGTATGCGATCGCCAACTGCCCGATCGCGATTTTCGTCTACGAGGTAGCGGCCGAGCCGGGCAAGATCCAGGTCGGCTACCGCCTGCCCGTCGCGACGCCGTCGAAAGTCATGCGCCAGGTCAACGAAAAGCTGGTGGCGCTGCTCGACGAGATCGCCAAAGAGGCGACGAAGAGGTAGGCGGTGCGAGGGTCCCATCGCCGTCACTTCGTGGCGCGCGCCTTCGCAAAATCCGGCTTCCGCTTTTCGAGGAACGCCGCGAACGCCTCGCGGGCTTCCGCGCTCTGGAGCAACTCCGCAAACAGCACGGCTTCGCGTCCCATCTGTTCGAGCGCACGATCCTTCATGCCCAGTTTCATCAGTCGCTTGGCGGCGATCAACGCGGCCCGCGGCTTGGCAGCAAGGCGGCCGGCAGCTTTCATCGCCTCGGCCTCGAGTTCATCCGCCGGCACGACGCGATTGACGAAGCCGGCACGCAGGCCCGCCTCCGCGTCGAACGGCTCTCCGAGGCACAGCAGCTCGAACGCCCGCTGGTGGCCCATAATCGACGGCGCGAGCAGGCTCGATCCGGCTTCCATCACGAGGCCCAGGTCCAGAAACGGCGTGCGAAACGAGGCGCGTGGGCTCGCGTAGACGAGATCGCAGTGGAACAGCATCGTCACGCCGACCCCGATGGCGAGCCCGTCGACCGCAGCCACCAGCGGCTTTTCCAGCGTCGGCAGCGTCTGGATCAGGCCCGAGGCACCACCGGGGCGCCCGAGGTCCGTGGCGCGCTTGGCGAAATCCGTGATGTCGTTGCCGGCGCAGAACACGCCCTCGCTACCGGTGATCACGGTCACGGCCACCGCGTCGTCGGCCTCGGCGGCCTTCAGCGCCCCGGTCACGACATCATACATGGCCCGGGTCAGCGCGTTCTTCTTCTCCGGCCGGCTCAGTCGCACGACCTGCACCTCGCCGATGCGCTGGATCTGGACCTCGTCGGTCATCGGGATCTCCCTTGTGGTTCGCGGCGCATGGTGCGTCAGGGTCGATGGCGTGTCGAGAGGCCCCCATACACAACCACCGCGCGCCGGGGCTCGCGGTGGTTGTTTCAGTCAGCCATCGTGACTGTCGTCTATCAGCACTGCCGATCGAACTTGCGGCATGCCCAGCCCTGGCCATCCTCGCAGCGATAGCTCAGCTGGCGACAGCTCAGACCACCGCCGCTGCCACCGCTGTAGTACTGGCGCTCGCCGCGATAGGACGGTCCCGATTGGCTCCTGGCGATCTCGTTCAGGATGATGGCGCCTGCGATACCTGCCGCGACGCCGCCGACGATCTTGCCGGTATGGTTGCGGCCGCCGCGGCGATGCCCACCGCCGTGATGATGTCCACCACCGCCGCGCTGCACGACGACTGGCCCGCCGCCGCCGCCGCCACCGCCTCGGCCCTGGAACTGGCGCTGCTGGGCTGAAGCGTCCGATACCTGTACGAACGCGACGCCGAACGAGAAGGCCAGCGCGAAAGCGGTGAAGGCCTGGAGGATTTTCTTCATTACAGAGTATCCCTTCCGTGGTTCCAACGGTTTGTCACGGCGCAACCCGCGACGCTGCGGGTCAGGTCGTAGAACGGGGAGGCGAGTGCTCGAATCCCAGATGTGCGAGTATCGCATGTCTGACGTCTTGCACCGAGAGCTTGTTTAGTCGCAGATTGAGAAATATCGCTGCCGTGTGGCCCGATTACGCGCTTGATGTACCGAGCAGCCACCAGATCAGCATCGCCAACATCGTCGGGCCGACCAGCACCACGCCGTAAAGCCAATAAATCCCGAACGTCTCCCAGGCTCGCAACCTCTGTACACGTCTCGACGCCGTGCGTTGATCGGTCTCGCCGAGCGCCCGGGCAGCCTCCCGATCCTCCTCGGCGAGAGCAATGTCGTGATCGATCGCGTCGTGGTTCACGTCGCAGATGTCGATCGCGCGCTCGTACTCGCGCACCATCTCGTCGAGCGTGACCTCGTCCAGCGTCGGGTTGTTGCGCAGCTTGCGGACGATCGCATTCACCCGTCGCCCGCACTCGTCGAACCGCCGCGAGCGCGACTCGTAGCCCTTGGCCTGCTCGACCAGTCCCAGCCCCAGCGACAGGGCTCCCGTGATGTAGCCATAGAACTCGAGCACGCTCTTGGTGTGCGGCGCGAGCGCGGGGCCGAACAGCTGCGTGTAGAACGGCAGCGCGATGCCCACCACGCCCGCCAGCGCGAAGGCCAGCGTGCTTGCGTCGTGCTTGCGCTCGAAGCGCTTGGCGGCGTTGAATCGCGCCCGCTTCACGATCGTCCAGTCGCGCAGATAGCGGGCGCGGGCGGCGAAAAGCTCGGCGCTGTACCAGTTCTGCGGTTGGGTCGTCGGTCGTTGCAGGCGCACGTCCATGCTGCCGTTGGTCGCCCGATTCGGGCTGCCCTCGCAAATGTCCGGCGTCATGTGGGCCCGCTCGGGTCCAGCTGCGTGACCGCCGGGCATCGGCAGCGCGCTCATGCAACCTTGCGCACCTCGCCCGCTCGCCAGCGGCGGACGTTGCCCTTGGCCTCGAGGCCCTTGCCTTCGACCAAGGCGTAGACGCGCTGTGCCACCGCCTGCCCGGACGTGTCGATGCCTCGCGCCTTGGCCGCGTCCACCACCTTGGCGATAAACACCGCGACCTTGCACCACTCCGCATCGGCGGATTGCAGGATCAGCGCATCGAGCGCATCGGGGTCAGCAGGTTCTGGCGGCGTGGTCACGATATGGCTCGTCTCTCATCAGGTGTGGGGTGGGTTATAGCTGCGTGGGCTGCTTTTTCCTCGGCAATTCTCCGCCCCACGGCATTGCCGGCGCAAACGCTGCTGATGCAACACCGGGCGCGAGCGGGGCTGGCCTCCCGCCTTTGCACGTCTCGGCTCCGTTCCGAGAGGCCTGCTCGAGGGCCATCTCTCTCCGCAACACCATAGGCCCTTCGTCGCTCCCTGTTCCGCGTCGCCGCGCGAGCGCATTCGTCTCCGCCGTCCGGTTGGACGCGGAGCGTGAGGGCCCAGAGCTTGAGGGCCCAGAGCTTGAGGGCGCGGAGCGGGTGGCCTCGCTCTTTTGCATTTGGATTGGGATGCGGCCAACACCGCCCCGTTGCGCATGACGGGGGTGGTCCCCCTGCGGACGACACGCGCCCTGGCCGAGGCCGAGGCGCGCTGGATCTGCCGCGGGCGCCGCGCATCCGTTTTCGAACGGCGACCCTTGCCGCGCCGGGGCGTCTCACGACGGCCTTGGCAGCTGCGGCGTCCTCCGGCGATGGCTGAGTATCGCCTACGTCGATCCGACGCGCGCCCGTCTCCCGCAGTCTCCCAGCTCGAGCCTGAGTGCCCTCGCGAGACGGACGAGCGGAGCATAGGCGAGCCAGGAGGGGAGGGGGATAACTTTTGTCGCGACGCCGCGCATCGGTCCCCGCTCGCGATAAGTTTCGGAGCGCCAGTCCACGTCTAATCCCTCACTCCAACTTGAGGTTCAGCGTCTTTACCAGCTTGCCGTAGTAGTCCCAGTCCTGTTGGAGTAATTGACCGAACTGTTCGGGCGTTCCGGTGGCGACCCGCTGCGCAATTCCCAGGTACAAGGTCCGCATCTCCTCCGTCGCGGCGATCTTTGTGACCTCCTTGTTGACACGCTCGACGATCGCAGCCGGAGTTCCGGCGGGTGCGAACAGCCCGAACCAGCCGACGATCCCGATCTCGGGAAACGCCTCGGAAATCAGCGGCACATTCGGATAATCCGGGTGGCGCTCGCGGTCGGCGATGGCAAGGAGTTTCGCCTTGCCGGATTTGACGTGGGGCATGACATTCGGTTCGGAATGGATCTGCGTCACGCCTGAAAGGAAGTCGTTCAACGCATCCCCGCCGCCACGGTACGGGACGTGCAGATTGTCGATCCCGGCTGTACTCTTCAGTGTTTCGCAAATCAAATGGGTCAGTGTCCCGAGACCAGCCGAGCCGCAATTGAGCTTACCGGGATTGGCTTTGGCATAGACCTGCAACTCCTGGATCGAATTGACCGGAAGCGATGGGTTCACCACGATCGGCAGCATGTAGTCCGAAAGATGCGCGACCGGAACGAGGTCCTTGAAAGGGTCCCACGAAACTTTTCGCGCTTGTGGAACGACGACCAGCACGGGCGAGCCAGTCACGAGAAGCGTGTAGCCGTCGGGCGCCGAGCGAACAAAGCCCTCAACCCCGATGGTGCCGGACGCGCCCGACTTGTTCTCGATGACGAACTGCTGACCGAGAGCTTTTGAAAGTCGGTCGGCGAAGGGGCGCGCGGCGTTATCGGTCGAGCCACCCGGTGCAAAGTTCACGACAATCCGAACTGGTTTTTCCGGCCAGCTTGCTTGTGCGTGAGTATTCTGGAACAGCGCAACGAGCATCGCGGCGCCAAGCAGCAATGGACGCATGATAGTCCTCCCGAGACGGCGGCATTCTGTGTGCCATTTATTGACGGGACAATCGCAGATCGGGCGAGTTCTGGCCAGCGTAGAATGGCCAGATCGCGCCAAGGGCCCGCCCCTCGAGCCGTCTGGTTGGCCTGTGCGTTGCCATAAGCTCCCACCACAAAAGACGGGTGGTTTGGCGGGTGTCCCGCCAATGGGGCGCGGGGCTAGCCCTGCTCACGCCGGAGGCGCGACAGGTGAGGCCTCGCGGCTATGCTCGCTCGGCTCGGCGGCGCGTCTCGCGGCCCTTGTGCTGGACTCATGGTTAACGCCGGTTTACGGATTTCATCCGTGGGCTGTTGCGCGCCGAGTTTGCCGGTGTTGCGTGGTGGGGTTTGGGATGTGGGACGTAGTCGTTGAGGCTAGCAAATATGTGGTTGGCGTCACGGGAATTCCAGCCGAACCGTTGCCGTTGGCGATCGTGTTTACGGGCGTAGCGATTGCCGTCAGAGCGTTTTGGGCACTTCGGAAGTCTCGCAAAGAATTCAGGCGGATCGCCAGCGAGTTAAAGCGGTCGACGGATGTCATCTCCGGGCACATGCGCACGGAGTTCGACGGTCAAGTCGACAAGATGAACAGGCTACAAGCCAACGTGCAACGGACGCTGAACCGCCGATTCCAGGGCATGGACGACAAGTTCGAGGCCCTGCATGCGATGTTGAAGCCCACCGAGGCCGTCATGTCCATGGCCGCTGACGCCGAGATCACCGAGGACACGAACGGTGACAAGGAACTCCCAAAGACCCGCCTTGGGCTCTCGGAGACGGTGCGCAGCGCCGTCATGGAGAAGTGGCTGCAAGGCATGTCGTTCTCGCCATCGGCCCGCGATCCGAACATCTATGAGTTCGAAGGACATAGCGAGGCCGGCAGCACGTATCACATCACGCTCACCACGCCTTATCGCGCCAGCCTGGGTCAGGATGGTCGCCTGCCGTTCGCGCTCGACATCTGGGTCAACGGAAAAAAACATCTCAACTTCGAGTGGGACTCGGAAGGCAAATACGCACTGCGTGGTTTCAAGAAGGGCGAGTGGATCGAGGACGTGGCCGAGTGGCGGTTGCGGTTGGGGGCGGCGCAGCAGGTGGCGTGAGA
>LNFM01009477.1_pt1 | contig 14145 bp, 11 predicted proteins | sample 596031 | NCBI WGS metagenome assembly LNFM01 (sample SAMN04254537, study PRJNA301005) | activated carbon metagenome | isolation source: dual media filters at the Ann Arbor, Michigan drinking water treatment plant | place: USA: Ann Arbor
TGAAAGTTGGTCACATGGAAGTTAACTATGGTGATACTCACTTCCGCAGAAGTGATGGTGGCCAAACTATGTGGAACCCCTGGATTGAAAACAACATCATGGATCAATTTACCACTGAAATCGGTGCTGAATTATATTACAAGAACAAAGGTGTGATTGCCATGATTGGACTTACCGATGGTGAAATTCAAGGTAATGTGGCAGATCCTTCTACTCCTGAAGGTGCCAAACGCAAGCCTTCTCTTTATTTAAAAGCTGGGTTTGACAAACAGTTACAAGACAATCTTCGCGTACGTTTGACGGGATCCATGATGACTACCAAGTCTTCTGCAAGCAACACCATTTTTAGTGGCGACCGTACCGGATCAAACTATCAATATGTGATGGATAATGCGCCTGTTACCTTAACCGGTAACTTCACATCAGGTCGTTTTAACCCTGGCTACCGCGATAACGTAACGGCCTTTATGGTGAACCCATTCATAAAATTTGGCGGACTTGAGGTGTTTGGAACTTGGGAATATGCTTTTGGAAAAAATTCTCTTGAAAATGGAGAGGTTACTACCGGTACTCCATGGGGATCACCAGACTTTACAAATCGCCAGACTCACCAGGGATCTGGAGAAGCCTTGTACCGCTTTGGTAAAAATGAAAAATTCTATATCGGGGCACGTTACCAACAAGTTACCTCCAATTTGGCTGAAGGACAAAGTGCCACAAGCCCTGGTTCTCTATATGATGTAACTATTGACCGTACTTGTATTGCAGGTGGATGGTTCGTTACCCGCAACATCTTGCTTAAAGCAGAGTATGTAACTCAGAATTATGATGGTTATCTTCCTACAGGATCTAACAATAGATTCTATCAAGGAAAATTTGATGGATTTGTAGTTCAAGGAGCCATCTCCTTCTAACACTTGATATATTCAACACTCTCCGGCCGGCTCGTATGAGTCGGCCGGTTTTTTTTACCCGCAATTATGCAATACTGACGGTACTGTCAGTATTGCATAATTTGTCGAATGAAAATCAGCAGCTTACATGGAATATCTGGTTACCCTTTTGGTGATTTTCATTGTCAAGGTTAAACCCTGACAATCCTGACGTTTACGGTCAGGATTCGTCAATTATTTTGTTGTAACTATACCCTAATGCTTAATCTGGGTTTAACTTTGGTATCATTTTTATTGATACTATCCGGCATGAGGCTAATCTCCTATATTCTTCTTTTTTATATGGCTATTACCCAAACAGGGGGTAATGCCAATCTCGTTCACCGCCTGATCGTACTGCCGGCCAGCAAACTCTCGATAGACGGAAAAACCAATATCAATTCGTTCACCTGCGCCATCGCCAACTATTCGGGTACCGACACATTAGTTTTACACGAGGGTGGAAAAAATACCCGCCCCGTTTTTGTGAAAGGATCCGTTGGCTTAGATGCCTCCACCTTTGACTGCGGCATGAACATCATGACTTCTGATTTTAGAAAGACTGTAAAGTCGGAGGAGTTTCCCGCTATTATTATCGACTTCCTTTCGTTCGAGCGCACCCCCAGTTATGCCCAAAAAGAAGAAAGTTTTAAAGGGATTCTAAAAATTTCATTAGCCGGTGTTACAAAATTATTTGAGGTTGATTGCTCCATCGAAGCTAAACCGAATGGTATGATTCATTTGAAAGGTGGCCGTAAGTTTACATTCGCAGATTTCGGATTATCTCCGCCCTCGCGCATGATGGGCACTATTAAAGTTCAAGACGACCTGAGTGTTAATTTTCATCTGGTCTTAAAGCTTGATCCGAATTTGTAATATTATGCCGTCCTCTCCTCTTTCACTCTTCTCATGAATTATAAACTCTACATCGGAAAAGTTTCCGGGATTAAAATATTTATTCACTGGACATTTGCATTGCTCATTGCCTGGGTAGTTTATAATGATGTTAAAGCTGGATTGGGCACCACGGAAATTCTTTGGTCAATTGCATTTGTGCTTTCAATTTTTGTTTGCGTAACCCTTCATGAACTGGGCCATTCGCTTACTGCTCAACGTTATCACATTAAAACCCGCGACATCACGCTGTTGCCCATTGGAGGGGTTGCAAGCCTGGAGGGTTTTCCGGAAAAACCAAAAGAAGAACTTCTGATTACATTGGCGGGACCTTTAGTCAATGTGGCCATTGCCCTGCTTTTACTTCCGTTTGTGCACTGGAGCGAGGCTTCAGACGCTTTGCAAGAACTTGGCAATGTGAGCGGGCAGAGTTTTATTATGTCGTTGTTGAGTGTGAATATAACCCTGGCGGTATTCAATATGATTCCGGCCTTTCCGATGGATGGAGGCCGGGTACTCCGCGCGTTATTGTCATACAAGATGGACAGGGTAAAAGCCACCCGCATTGCAGCCGGTATCGGGCAAGCTATAGCTGTTGGTTTTGTGATCCTTGGATTTTATGGCAATCCGTTTTTAGCTTTTATTGGAGTTTTCATTTTTCTGGGCGCCCGGGGTGAGGAAAAGCAAGTTAAGAACCGTGCTTTTATAAATGGAGTAACCATACAGCAAGTTATGATGCGCGAAGTGCCATCGGTAGAAGCACAGAACACCATCCGAGAAGCTGCGCAACAGTTATTACACGGTCAGAATAAAAACTTTGTAGTTATCAGTAACAACCTACCTGTGGGTACTTTGTCGCATTCAGAGATTATCAAAGCGCTTGCGGAACAGGGCGAACAATCACTGGTAGAAAATGCTATGGATAAAGAATTGATTTATCTGGATGCAAGCCTGTCGCTCGAAGATGGCCTAAAGAAAATGCAATTAGCGCGCAAGCCCTTAGCATTGGTAACATCTGGTCAAGCATTGATTGGGGTAGTAGATGCACAGAATATTGCTGAATATCTATTGATCAAAAAGGCGAACAGCGGAAATTGAAATCCTTATTTAATATATCTTGAATTGTTGAAGCACTAGAACCACCACCGTAAGAACTGGAACTCGTATCGTAACGGCTAGAACTCGTACTGCAACGACTCAACTCACATAACTTATTTGCGAATAGATTTCACATTCATCTCAACAAATCCGCGGAAGCTGTTCTCCCGTAAGATAGTTCACCACGCGTTTGCCGCCAATACGGCTGGCCATTACCACCTGGCCGGGATGGTTTGAAACTACTTCACCAATAACAGCGGCAGATTTACCTATTTCATCCTTACGCATGAGTTCCAACACCTGATCCGCCACCGTAGCGTCAACAATAACTATAAACAATCCTTCATTGGCTACATACAACGGATCGAGGCCCAGCATTTCACAAGCACCTTCTACTTGTTCATCTACTGGAATATCTTTTTGAACCAGTTCTATTCCTAGTTTGGATTGACCAACCAATTCATTCATTACCGTAGCTACTCCACCTCGCGTTGGGTCGCGCAAAAAGTGAATGTGTTCGCCAGCATGATCTAAAAGTTTTTTAACCAGGTGATTCAGGTTGGTGGTATCACTTTCAATAGTAGTTTCAAATTCTAACCCTTTGCGTTGCGACATGATCGCAATGCCGTGGGTAGCCATCTTGCCACTGAGAATAATTTTATCACCGGGCTTTATCCGGCTATGATGAATATTTGCCTTGGGGTGAAGGGTGCCAATGCCTGAAGTGTTAATAAAAATCTGATCGCCTTTCCCGCGCTCTACTACCTTGGTATCTCCGGTAACGATCTTCACTCCGGCTTTATCGCTCGCCGTTTTTATCGCCAGTAGAATTTCCCAAAAATCTTCCATGCGCAAGCCTTCTTCAATTATAAAACTTAAAGAAAGATACTTTGGAATAGCCCCACACATGGCAAGGTCATTGACCGAACCATTTACGGCCAGCTCACCAATGTTACCACCCGGAAAGAAGATAGGGGAGATGACATAACTATCGGTAGAGAAAGCAATCTTTCCATGCAGTTCCAGAAATGCGCCATCGTGTTGTTGATCGAGGTGTTCATTCTTCAATAAGTCAAACACACCTGATTCTAATAATCGATGCGTAAGAAGTCCGCCACTGCCATGCCCCATGGTGATTACATCAAAATCTAATTTGGGTAGCGGGCAGTTTAATTGGATGGAGAGTTTATTTTTCATTCGAATAACTTCTTAGTGTTTCTTTGTGACGTTAGTGTCTTTGTGGTTCTATTCTTTGAACCACCGTGCAAAGACACAAAGTTTCATGAAGAGTAACTTACTAAATATTCTCAATAATTAAATAAAGTACGCTTTCCTGAATAATGAAAATGATTTATTCAATCAGCTTAATGACATAACTATACTCATAACGCATCGCCAACAACCGATATGGGTCATGCGGAAGGCTACCCCAACTATTATCGCCACCCACGCCACGCTGTGCCAGATCCACGTGAAGCCATACGGCATTACGCCAGGTAAGATCGGTTGGGTGTTGTTGTTTTTTCGTTGTGCCCGGATCGAAATCTTCTGACTTATAATTCAACGCACTCACACAAATCGGTTGCGCTCCTTCCACCCGAATTCCGATGCCGGATGCGTCAGTCAAAGTAAGCCAGCGCACATCGGTGCGATACCCATTTTCCTGGGGACGAATATAATTCGTGAACAGATTCTCAACGTTGTCTTTATGAAGTCCGAGGAAGGAGGCCGTATTGCGATCACTATAATTCTCCCACGGTCCGCGGCCATAAAAGTTAAACTGATTCAGCGTTGGTAGTAATTCCATACGCATACCAAAGCGCGGCAACTCGGGCAATTCTTTTCCTTCTAGATTGATGGAAGACGTTACTTTCAAAGAACCATCTGTTTGAAATAGATATTCAATCGTGTAAGGCAACTGACCTTCCGGCAAAACATACTCAACCCGAATGGGCAAGCCGTGATCGGTTTGTGCTTGCACGTCCACTTTTTTCACCGTGCGATTCACGTGTGCCGTGCGCCAGAAACCCAAAGTCTCGGGCATGTTAGCCCCAAAGTCATTGTCGGTGGGTGCGCGCCAGAAGTAGGGTTCGGGAAAGGTGGTAATCAACGTTTGATTGGCTTTTGAGAAGCGGATAACCCTGCCCTGGCGAACATCAAATTCAAACACACTATTGTCTGCCGTAAGGGTGAGCACATTTCCGGATTGCTTTGATGTAAATGTTCCTTTTGATGGTGTGGTGATAAAGTATTGTCCGGGAATCAAAAACTGCTCGCGTGCAATTTCATGATGCTTCGGCACGAGGCTGGTTTCCTTTCGCGTGTAGGCAAACACATTCAACGTATATTCTTCACCCGCTTGTGCGGCTGGTATGGTTACATCCAGTTTTACTTCACTTTGTTGATGCGGTTTCAACGAAACTTTAAACGGACCACTCTTCATCAGTTCACCATTTTTAAACAACTGCCATTCAAAATCGATATCGGTTAAATCAGTAAAATCAAACAGGTTGTGAATGAGAATCACACCGCGGTTAATATCCTGCGCCTTGAACAAAATATTTTGATATACCTTTTTCACCTCATAAATTCCTGGATGTGGTGTGCGATCGGCACCTACCAGTCCATTTGCACAGAAGTTCTCATCATTTTGTAAATGACGACCTCCTAAGTCGCCACCATACGCCCAATAGGTTTGATCATGTTCGTTTTTTGTTTTCATTCCCTGGTCTACCCAATCCCAGATAAATCCACCCTGCATGTGTTTGCTGCTCATGATCACATCCCAGTATTCCTGAAAGTTGCCGCTGCTGTTGCCCATTGCGTGCGCATATTCGCACATAATGAATGGACGCTTTTGCGGAGAGGATGCATAACGCCTCATATATGCCATGGATGGATACATCGGGCTCACAATGTCAGTGTTCCAGTCTTCACCGGCCTGCTCAAAGGTGACGAAGCGGGTTTTGTCGCGTTGACGAATCCATGTGTACGCATCGTAAAAAACTTTTCCGTTACCGCACTCATTGCCCATCGACCACAGAATGACTGACGGGTGATTTTTATCACGCTCCACCAGTCGCTCAATGCGATCGAGATGGGCCGGTGCCCATTGTGATAAGTAAGCAGGATGACGTGTAGTGTCTGGTATCCAGGGCATGCAGCCCATTCCATGACTTTCAATGTTGGCTTCGTCCACTACATACAAACCATATTGATCGCAGAGCTTATACCACAATGGATCATTCGGATAGTGACTGGTTCGCACGGCATTAATGTTGAACTGCTTCATCAACTGGATATCGCGAATCATCAGCTCACGCGAAGGAACGTGACCATTTATATCATCGTGCTCGTGCCGGTTAGTTCCCTTTACAAGAATGGGCATTCCATTGATCAGCAGTTGTGAGTTCTTCATTTCAACAGAACGGAAGCCGATCGCTTGTTGTGTAAGCGCAATGAGTTTATTCCGTTCATCATACAATGAAATGACACACGCATATAGGTTGGGATGTTCTGCACTCCACGCGGCTACATTTTTTATGATGCCCTTGATAGTCACTTGTTGCAAGGTGTCTTTGGAAGCATTCCCTGCTTTCGTTTGTTGAAAGATTACCTGATCATTTGCATCGTGCAGTTCCAGTTTAACTGAAAATTTCTTAGTGGTGGCTTTCGCAAACTTTCGCAGTGAAATAGTGGCATCAAGTAGTCCATCGCGGTAACGTGCATCGAGTGTGGATTGAAGGAAAAAATCCCACAACGTGAAGGAGGGCAACGCATGCAAATAGACATCCCTCTCAATGCCACTTAAGCGCCAGAAATCCTGGTCCTCAAGATAGCTGCCATCATGCCAGCGATACACCTCCACGGCTAGCAGGTTAGTGCCTTCATTCAGATACGATGTAATGTTAAACTCAGCTGGTGACTTCGACACCTTGCTCATGCCCACGCGCTTACCGTTGATATAGATAATTGCATACCCCGAAATAGAACCAAAGTGTAGCAACACTTGCTTGTCTTTCCAGCCCGAAGGGATCGTAAATGTTTTACGATAGGAACCTACCGGGTTGTGGTTATTGTCGATGAAGGGCGGGTTAGCTGGAAATGGGTAAATGATATTGGTATAGATGGGAATGCCAAAACCCTTCATCTCCCAATTGGAAGGTACTGGCAAATCGGTCCAGGCGGCATCATTGAAATCAGGTTTGTAAAATCCCTGAGGCTTATCTGCAGGTCTGTCAACATAATGAAATTTCCACGTGCCGTTTAACGATTGATAGTAGGGTGATGCTGTAGGTTCATCCTTAACTGCCTTTTGCGGGTCATCATATAGAATAAATGTGGTATGCGGTTTTTCTTTTCGCTCGTGGATCACCTCCGGCTTTTCCCAAGGCATGGGCGATTGTTGCGCAAAACCTAAAGTCGTGAAGAAAGTGCTCAGCAGAAATAGATGTGATCGTGATTTCATATCCTTAAAAATTTTAACGAGGTGAATGTACCTCGCCAGATTGGGAAGGACTATGACATCGATCATTAAACGAATTAATGTTTGAGTGATTAAAGATTTTCCGCAACCATATTGCTATTCGAATAATGGTAATAGGCTGCACACGCTCCTTCACTACTTACCATCGGTGCACCCAGCGGATGCTCCGGGTTGCACTTCGTTCCAAAGTTAGGACACTGCACAGGTTTCTTTAACCCTTTCATGATTGCACCTGAAATACACTCAGCATTCTCGGGGACTGATTCAAGATTGAGGTTGAGGTTGAATTTGGTGCGTGCATTATACACTTTGTATTCATTTTTCACTTCGTAGCCACTCATTGGAATCTCACCGATGCCACGCCATGTACGATTCGAAACTTCAAAAACTTCGCTTATCGTATTTTGTGCTAATCGGTTTCCCTCGCGTTGCACTACCCGTGCATATTGATTCTCCAGTCTGGCTACTCCTTTTTCTAATTGAATCACGGCCATCAAAATTCCCTGCAAGAGATCCACGGGTTCAAAACCAGTCACTACAATAGGCACGTTATATTTTTCAACGATGGGATCGTATTCTTCTGTACCCATAATAGTACATACATGGCCCGCAGCCAGAAAAGCATCTATGCGCGTTTCGGGATCGCTGAGAATCGCTTCCATGGCAGGTGGCACCAACACATGGGATGCAAGAATGCTGTAATTCTTTACCCCCAACTTATGGGCCTGCACAACAGAGAGCGCATTTGCCGGGGCCGTAGTTTCAAAACCCACTGCAAAAAATACAATTTCCTTTTCGGGATTATTTTGAGCCAGCGTAACGGCTTCGAGTGGTGAATACACAATGCGAACATCGGCACCCATGGCTTTTACTTCGAGTAAACTCTTTTTCGAGCCCGGCACACGGAGCATGTCTCCGAAGGAACACAGAATTACATTTTTGGTTTCGGCCAGATAAATGGCTTCATCAATAATTCCGAGTGGGGTAACGCAAACGGGGCAACCCGGACCGTGTACCATAGTGATTTCACGGGGAAGCATTTCCATAATTCCATTCTTCACGAGGCTGTGAGTTTGTCCGCCACAGATTTCCATGATGGTCCATGGCCTGGTTACAACGAGTCTTATGTCGTTGATCAACTCTTCAACAACTTTAGCATCGTGATATTCGGAAAGGAATTTCATTTTATTCTATCTAGGCGTCAAACCGCTTCGAGCGGTCAGACGCCTGTTGATCGGTTAGTATTGTTTCATCCGAATTCAATTCATTTAGTTCTCCTATTTGTCGAATGTATTCAAACGTTTTATGGGCCTCTTCTTCATCTACCAGACTAATCGCAACACCTACATGCACCAATACATAATCTCCCACTTTGGCCTCTGGTACCATCGAAAGATTTACATCTTTCATAATGCCCCCAAAAGAAACTTTACCAAACCGAAAAGTTTCATCCAGTTGGCCAGTGATTGCAGTTAGTTTTCCGGGAATAGCAAGGCACATATTTTCTAATTTAAATTAACTGTGTGCAACAACGACAGGTTTTCTTTCTTATTACCAAGCGCAACACACGCTAACTGACCTACGGCAATGTTTTCATCATTAGGCGAAAGTTCCTGATGTATAAAAATTCTTGAATCCGATTGGAGCTTTTTCCCGATCAGCTCGAGGAGCAATGCATTTTGAAAAACACCTCCACTCAAGGCAACCTGGTGAAATTTGTATTTATGCATTACTTCAGAAATCACATCAGCCAGGTAAGTGTGAAATTTAAAAGCGATTTCATCCTTAGGTACATGATGCCTCAGGTCTGCTAAGATTTGTTTGATTAAACCTTTTTCATCAATGATATCACCATGCCAATGAACCCGGTACTGCTCCTCGCACGAACCACTGGTTGCCAGGGTTTCCAATAGCATGGAAGCCTCGCCTTCAAAAGAATTGTGTTCACATAAACCGAGAAGCGCTGCAACGGCATCGAATAACCGGCCGACACTGGAGGTATGAAGCCGGGCCTTGGTTTGAACGAGTTTCGTATAATAACTCCATTCCTTGTCATTGAAGTACGTAGCTAACGGAGTCTCTTCTATTAAGTCTTTACACAGATACAAAGCCGACAAACGGGGCTGGCGAGCCATCAAATCTCCTTGCCATACCGGGATGTTATTAAAATGTGCTACTCGCTCAAGTTGATGATTCTTATAGGAAAAAAATTCTCCGCCCCAGATGTGGCGATCATCGCCAAAGCCGGTGCCATCCCACACAACACACAAAACCGGTGTTGGATTGTGAAGCCTGTCGTTTTCAGCAAGCACGGCATAGGCGTGAGCCTTATGATGTTGAACCTCTTGTACAGGTATCTGCCACTGTTGGGCCAGCTCTCTTCCTATTCGTGATGAAAAATAATTTGGGTGTGGATCGAGTACAATTTGTTCAGGTTTTACGCGCAACAGCTTTAGCATGTGATTTAATGCCTTGCGAAAACTTTCCTGGCTTTCATAACTTTCAAGATCTCCCAAATATTGACTTGTATAAACCCGACCATTTGCTTGGATGGCGAAAGAACTCTTCATGTCAGCACCCATCGCCAGCACACATTTCTTTTGTGTTGAAAAGACGTTACTTATATAATTAGGTGCATACCCTCTCGACCTGCGAACTATTATTCGTTGATTCTTATTAGTAAATCGAACCACACTATCATCCTGTGCAACCTGTATGTAACGATCGTTTACAAGAAACACATCCGCGATCTCCTTCAGGTTCTCTAATGCTTTTACATCGTCAAATAAAATAGGCGAGCCGCCTGCATTTCCGCTGGTAGCAATCATGGGCTTACCAAACGCTTTCAGAAGTAAATAGAATAGTGCTGTATAGGGTTGCATAGCTCCGATATGTTCCAGGCCCGGAGCAATATCCTCAGTACAAATTCCCGAAAGGGGTTCTGCTTTAATCTTGGTTAACACAATCGGGCATTGAATACTATTAAAGGCTGCTATTTCAGCTTCACTTAATTCAACATCCCCTTTAAGCGTTTTTAAATCCGGATACATGAGCGCAAAAGGCTTAGCCGGTCGGTGTTTGCGATCACGGAGTTTCTTAATTGTTTTTTCATTCGTTGCATCAGCCATCAACAGATATCCGCCAATGCCTTTTACCGCAGCAATCTCTCCGGCTTGTAATCTAACAACCAATTGCTGTAAGGCATCTGTCCACGAAAAGGCGAGTTGAACACCTTGAATATTCAGAAGGCGAATAGGTACTGTACAATCCGGGCAAGAGTTTGTTTGTGAAAAATGTCTGCGGTTTAATGGATTGTTATATTCCGCCTGGCATGCGGCACACATTTTAAATACACTCATGGAAGTGAGCGGGCGATCGTACGGCAACGATTGCATGATAGAATATCGCGGCCCACAATGCGTGCAGGTTGTGAAGGGATAATTAAAGCGTCTGTTCGTGGGATCGGAGATCTCTTCACGGCAATGTTCGCATAACCCCAGATCAGGTGTGATCAACAGAGTAGGTGAGCCATGCGCCTTGCTTTCTACTATTTGAAAATCATCTGTCTTCTGATCTTCTATTTGTTCGTAATAAAACTTTGTAATCTTTGATTCTTGCGGGGCATCGTCCTTGAGCAGGTAGGTAAACATCTCCAGTTGCTCAGGCGTGCCCCCGGCCTCTATATGCACCCCATCTACCCCATTGCACACAGTGCCTTTAATATTTAACCACTTGGCCAACTTATAGACAAACGGACGAAAGCCTACACCCTGCACCATTCCTTCAATATGGATGTGAATCCATTTCATACCAACATGGATTGCTCGTGAAGTTTTTCCTTTTTTAACCAATCATACCATTGCGAGAGTCCTTCGCCCGTAGTACATGAAAGTTCAATAAACTCCATGGCCGGATTTACCCTGCGGGCATATTGTTTTAGCTTGTCCAAATCACATTTTAAATAGGGCAACAAATCAATTTTGTTAATGATGCAGAGCTGACTGCTCTGAAACATGTCCGGATATTTAATAGGCTTATCATCTCCTTCCGTAACGCTGATAATAACCACGCGTTTTTGCTCGCCCAGATCAAACATGGCAGGGCACACAAGGTTGCCAATGTTTTCAATAAAGAGTATGCTGCCATATTGCGGATGCAGTTGCTGAATTGCGTTGGAAATCATTTCTGAATCCAGGTGACAGCCTTTTCCGGTGTTGATTTGTACGACCGGAACATGAGTAGCCGCAATCCGGTCAGCATCATTACTGGTTTGCTGGTCGCCTTCAATCACATAAAAATTTTCCGTCTCTTTTAAATCCAACAAAGTACGTTCCAGCAACGAGGTTTTTCCCGAGCCTGGAGAACTTACGAGGTTAAGCGCCAGAATTTCCTTCGCTAAAAAGTAGCCGCGGTTGCGTTCGGCCAGCAAATTGTTTTTTAATAATACATCTTGCTCCAGAGTGATTTCTTTTCGATCACGTTTTTCTGTACCAACATGAATAGGCTCCTTTAGCGGGGTCAGCGTTAAGTTTTCTACATTTAATAAACCAGCTTCACCTACCCGATGAATACTTACTTTGGCATCGCTATCACATCCGCAGGTTGCACACATAGTTCAGTTATTAGTTAATAAGTAGTAAAGGTCAGTTCCCCGTAGTTCGGGTTAATTCAAGATCATCGATTTTATCTGTAGTTCTTTTCCTTGCATAATTTGTAGTAACGGTTCGCTACAGAGTGGGCACCCTTCAAACAGTTCTTTGATTTCAAACTCACAATCACATTCCAAACATTTAGCCCTTGCGGCAAGATGAATTATGTTCCGCTTCGCTGTTTGCAGCACCGTGTTTTTCACTGCCGATTCCCATGCAAAATCAAGCGCATGGCTATCTACTCCGGCTAAGTCCCCAATAACTAAATCAATTGATTCGACTGAATGGGCGTGATGTTCTTTCACTTTTTCCTCAGCCGTTTCAACGATGCTCATCACGATTGAAAACTCATGCATAGCGGTGAAATTTATTTGTGTTGCCTCGAACGGATCGCGTATGCCCGATACCCTAAAACAATGCTTAGTGTAATCGCCACCGTTAACACCAGCGGAATGAAATGTTCCGGGTTGATAACGTAATGTCCGGGGCTTAATGGATTTTCATGACCATGACCCGGATGAGCAAAGGCATGAACAGGTAAGGCTGCTATTGCCAAAAGGACAAGTTTTTTAGTAATCGCTTTCATAGGAGATGATTTTGTGAATTCTAAAGTAAGAGATCCACTTATCCTTAAACCTGATCAAAGTCATATGCTTATATGAATTTAATCATGCGTGGAAATTTAGAATACAAGTAAGCTTGTTATGTATTTTTTCAAAAGATTTTCTCTCCATGGAAACTTTCTAAATAAAAATCTGACATGCTAACCGAAACTTCTACCCAACGAAAAACTTACTTTGAAGAACTGCAGGCGAGAGGACATTCGCGCAGAGACTTCATGAAGTTTTGCACCATGATGGCAGCCTATCTGGGTTTGCAATCAAGTGGTGTTGCGCAGGTTACCGAGGCTTTGAAAACCAAGCCCAGAATCCCAGTTATCTGGCTGCACTTTCAGGAATGTACCTGTTGCAGTGAATCCTTTATTCGTTCTTCGCATCCCATTGTTGCGGACATCATTCTGGATAAGCTTTCGCTTGATTACACAGAAACCTTGATGGCCGCTGCCGGGCATCAGGCTGAAGAGGCCATGCATAAGACCATGACAGAACACTACGGTGAATACGTGCTTTGTGTAGAAGGTTCAGTGCCAACCGGAGCAGTTGGTGTGTATTGCATGATTGGTGGTAAATCTTCCATGGATATTTTACAGGAAGCTGCAGCGGGTGCTAAAGCCATTATCTGTTGGGGAAGTTGTGCCAGCAATGGCTGTGTGCAATCTGCAAAACCTAATCCTACCAAGGCTACACCTATTCATAAAATCATTAAAGGCAAGCCTATTATTAAAGTTCCTGGCTGCCCGCCTATTGGTGAAGTAATGGCGGGTGTGTTGGTTCACATCTTAACATTTGATACGCTTCCTGCGCTGGATGGAATCGGAAGGCCAAAAGCATTTTATTCGAAACGTGTGCATGACAGTTGTTATCGCAGACCTTATTACGATGCGGGCATGTTCGTAGAAACCTTTGACGATGAAAATGCAAAACGTGGTTATTGTTTATACAAAGTGGGCTGCAAAGGACCGAGCACGTACAACGCTTGTGGTATCATAAAGTGGAATAATGGAACAAGTTATCCTATTCAATCCGGGCACGGCTGCTTTGGTTGTAGCGAAGAAAGTTTCTGGGACAATGGTCCTATCTATGAGCGCATGGTGAATGCCGGTGGTTTTGGAATAGAAGAAAATGCAGACAAAGTAGGCATGGTAGCATTGGGTGTAACCGCGGCAGGTCTTGCCGCGCATGCAATTGCAACCAATCTGCGTAAGCGCAACGTAGTTGACGAACTAATTGCAGAAGGAAAACAGTCTGAACACGAACTTAAAAACGATTAACCATGGCACGAATAGTTGTGGATCCCATTACCCGCATTGAAGGGCATTTGCGGATCGAAGCAGAAATAAAAGACGGAAAAATTGACCAGGCTTATAGCTCAGGCACCATGGTGCGTTTGATTGAAGAGATCTTGCGTGGCCGCGACCCAAGGGACGCGTGGGCTTTTGTAGGGCGTGTGTGCGGAGTATGCACAA
>LNFM01010324.1_pt1 | contig 14145 bp, 16 predicted proteins | sample 596031 | NCBI WGS metagenome assembly LNFM01 (sample SAMN04254537, study PRJNA301005) | activated carbon metagenome | isolation source: dual media filters at the Ann Arbor, Michigan drinking water treatment plant | place: USA: Ann Arbor
GGTCCGGATCGTCGAGTTCTTCGGCAGCGAGAACTGAGCCATGTTTCAGCCTTTCATGCAGATGCGCCAGCAAGGCGCGAAGGGTCGGACGCCATGCCGAAACGGGCCAGCACGGCCTCGTTTTCGGCGCGTTGGCGCGGCGTTGTCGGATTGGCGGCCATCCAGCCGGCAAGGTCGGCCTCGGCAGCAGCGCGGTAGGCGGCCTCGTCCCAAAGCGCGGCCAGATCGATGCCGACAAGAGCCATGGCATCGAACAGCGCGTCGAGGTCGTAAAGGGCCACTTCGCGGTCCACCCGGCTGGCCCGCGTTTCCGTTTCGGTCCCCAGTTTTCCCGCCACGGTCTCATGATAGGCCAGCCGGCCGCAGCGCGGGCGCAGTTGCAACCTCGCCGTGTTGCGCTGGGGTCGGCGCCGCAGCACATGGATTTCCTGGCGCACCCGGCCGATCAGGGTGCGGCCATGCAAGGCCGAGCCTTCGGAGAAGACCAGCGCCCCGGCCCCGGCATAGACCGCCAGTTGTTCGCGCACCGAAACCCGGCCAGGGTCGAGGATCCGGACACCTTCGCGCTGCAAAAGCGTCGCCAGATAACCCTCGCCGGCATGTCCGCCGCCGCCACCGGCCACCAGCCCGGCCCGTGTCACGAACACCACGGGGTTTGGCTCGGCCGTCAGTCCGTTGCGCTGTGTCACCGTCTCCAGAAGGTCAAGATACTCTTGCGCCGTTGGAATCTGCCCCAGCATCTCGCCCTGTGCCGCCACCCGCATCTCACGCGCGATGCAGGGCTCGCTGACGATCACCACACGGTCACGCGGCACACCGTGCCAGTCCAGAAGCTCCCAGATGTAGGCAGGCAGGCTTTCGGCGCTGTCGTCCGGCGGCACGGTAAACAGGTAGATGTCATCGGGTCGGTCGCGCAGCGATTGCGGCAGGCGGGTCAATTGCTCGGCCACCAGATGACCGAAATGCCGGATCAGATAACCGCCCCAGACCGCAGGCCGCTGTTCCTGCGGCAGTCGCCCCTTGGGCCGCTTCGGTGCCGTGTCCTGCGCCACACCGCCCCGGCAATGCCGGGCCGCGACCTGTGCGTCGAACTCGGGCCAGATCGGACCGCCCGTCACCACCGTACGCCGTGCCTTCGCCACCGGGACCACCGGCACGTCGCGGAACAGTTGCATGGCGGGCAGGTCACTCATCGCCAATCCGGGCGTTCATAAAGTGGCCGGCTTGGCATCTCGCCTGATTTCGCCACCACGCAGCTTTGGTAGACCGCCGCAGGGTCGCGGCCCATCAGGTAGTCCGAGGTCACCGTCAGTTCGAGCTCGCCAGCCGTGCGGCCACCGGAGCCGACACCCACGGCCACTTCGCCGCGCGGCTGCTGCGCCAGACGCGCGCGCTCAAAGCACTGCCGCTCGGCGTCCTGCACCGAAATCGGCCCGCAAGCTGCCAGAAGCAAAAGTATGCCAAATCGCTTCATCACATCACCTGATCGGCGGCACGCCGTTGGCGGCGTAGCAGGCTTGCGCGGCGGGCCGTAGCGCAATTGCGCGGATCGTGGCCTTGGTGGAGCTGCCGGCCTCGACCCCCACGTCGCGCGCCAGAAGGCGCAACTCGTCCGGCGAAGCGGCATCGAGGATGCAGTTCGTCGCCGCCTGTGCGGGACCCGCGGGCATGTCCAAATTGACCACCGGCAGCACCACCTGCGATGCGACCTGCCGCATGGTCTTGTTGGCAAAGACCTGCGGGTCGCAGGCCGCGAGGGGAAGCACCGCCAGAAACAGTATCCAACGCATCAGAATTTCCTTTCAGCCGGCGCGATCTTGTTCAGCGCGATCCCGCCCTGGGCTTCGGTGGTCAAAGGCTCGGTATGGACAGCACGGTAGTCAAGCGTGACCTTGCTGCCATCGACCCAAGCCAGCGAATGCTTGCGCCAGTTCGCGTCGTCGCGGTGCGGATGGTCTTCATGCGCGTGGGCGCCGCGGCTTTCGGTGCGGGCATGCGCGCCGTAGATCGTCGCCAGCGCGTTCGGCATCAGGTTGGTCAGTTCCAGCGTCTCCATCAGGTCGCTGTTCCACACAAGGCTGCGGTCGGTCACCTTCAGGTCATCCACCTTGCCGGCAATGGCGGTCATCTTCGCCTTGCCTGCGGCCAGCGTCTCTTCGGCGCGGAACACCGCGGCATCGGCCTGCATGGTCTTTTGCATCTCGAGGCGCAGATCGGCCGTCGGGGTCGCACCGTTGGCGTGGCGCAAGCCGTCGAAGCGGCCGAGCGCCTTGTCTACCTCCACCGCGTTCGTCGACGGAACTGCGCCGTCCCGATCAACGACCTGCCCCGCCCGGATCGCCGCCGCGCGCCCGAACACCACAAGGTCGATCAGGCTGTTCGATCCCAGCCGGTTCGCGCCATGCACCGATGCGCAGCCCGCCTCGCCCACCGCCATCAGCCCGGGGAAGATATTGTCGGGCTTGCCGGGCAGCGGGTTCAGCACCTCGCCCCAGTAGTTCGTGGGGATGCCGCCCATGTTGTAATGCACCGTCGGCAGAACCGGAATCGGCTCTTTCAACAGGTCGACCCCGGCAAATATCCGGGCACTTTCGGTGATGCCGGGCAGGCGCAGTTCCAGCGTCTCCTTCGGCAGGTGGTTCAGGTTCAGATGGATGTGGTCCCTGTTCGACCCGACGCCACGACCTTCGCGGATCTCGATGGTCATGCAGCGGCTGACATAGTCGCGCGGCGCCAGATCCTTGTAGTGCGGCGCATAGCGTTCCATGAACCGCTCGCCTTCCGAGTTGGTCAGATAGCCGCCCTCGCCGCGCGCGCCTTCGGTGATCAGGCAGCCCGAACCGTAGATACCGGTCGGGTGAAACTGCACGAACTCCATGTCCTGCAACGGCAGGCCCGCACGCGCCACCATCCCGCCGCCGTCGCCGGTGCAGGTGTGGGCTGAAGTTGCACTGAAATAGGCCCGGCCATAGCCGCCCGTCGCCAGCACCACCATCTTGGCGTTGAAGACATGCATGGTGCCGTCATCAAGTTTCCAGGCGACCACACCGGTGCAGGCGCCATCTGTGATCACAAGATCGACCGCGAAATATTCGATATAGAATTCCGCGTTGTTCTTCAGGCTTTGCCCATAAAGCGTGTGCAGGATGGCGTGTCCCGTCCGGTCGGCAGCGGCGCAGGTGCGCTGCACCGGCGGGCCTTCGCCGTACTCGGTGGTGTGGCCGCCAAAGGGGCGCTGATAGATCTTGCCCTCTTCGGTGCGGCTGAATGGAACCCCGTAATGCTCAAGCTCGTACACCGCTTTCGGCGCCTCGCGCGCCAGATACTCCATCGCATCCGTGTCGCCCAGCCAGTCCGACCCCTTCACGGTGTCGTACATGTGCCACTGCCAGCTGTCCGGCCCCATGTTGCCAAGGCTGGCCGCAATGCCACCCTGCGCCGCCACGGTATGCGACCGCGTCGGGAACACCTTGGTCACGCAAGCGGTGCGAAGTCCCTGTTCGGCCATGCCAAGGGTCGCACGGAGGCCAGCGCCCCCGGCCCCCACCACAACCACGTCATAGTCATGCACTTCATACGGATAGGCAGTCATTATATGTCCTTCACAGCGCCATGCGGGCCAGCGCGAAAAGCCCGGTCGCCGCCACAACCCAAGCCAGCATCGTGACGCCGATCACCAGCGCCTTGCGCGTTGTTCCGCGCGTGTAATCTTCGATCATTACTGTGGCACCCATTGCGAAATGCCGCATGCCGACTACCAGCAGCAGCGCCGTGACGATCGCCGCAAACGGGCTGCCGAACGTCGCGACGACCGCCTCCTGCGGCTGGCCCAGCGCCTTGCCGAAGATATAAAGCCAAACCGGCACCAAAAGCGTCAGCCCGACCGAGGAGATCGTCATCGACCAATGGTGATGCGTCCCGGTATGGGCCGACCCCATCCCTTCGGCCCGTTTGCGGAGGGTAAGATAGCGCATTGGCGGCCTCACTGAACTAAAAGAATGGTGATGACGGTCAGTACGACCGACCCGATCAGGCAGGCCCAGCCCAGCTTTTCAGCCGTCTCGATGTGTAGCCCGCGACCGCTGTCCCAGTAGAGATGGCGCAGCCCGGCGAGAAGGTGATACCAGACCGCCAGGGCCGAGGCAGAAAACACCAGATCTCCAAACCAGCTTGTCGCGACAGCATCCGCAACCGCGAAGTATTCAGCGCTTGTCGCCGCAGCCAGCAGCCACCACACCGCCAGAATTGACGCCACGATCAGCGCATTTCCCGTGATCCGTGTCAGGATCGAAGTGATCGAGGTCAGTTGCGGGCGGTAGTAGGGCCCAATCATGAAAGGCGAGATCGGTCGCTCTACCCGCTTCGGTTCAGCCATTGGCTTTCCTTTCTCGCTTCTGACAGCGCGCCCGGAACGGCGCGGCCCTTCGGTTTGAAAACTGAATATAGCGTTTTTTTGCCAAGTCACGCGTACAGACGCCGCAAAGCAGCAAAGTTTGCGCTATCACAGCGGATTTTTCGCGTTTGTGATCACGATATTTTTCGCCGTGATCACAAATCAGACCGGCATCACCGCCCAATAGTCCAGATCGAGCAACACCTCCGGCAAATACTTCCCGTCCGGCCCTCGCAACGCTCCCGCTGCACCCCTTGTGGCCACCAGCCGCAGCCGTATCGCACCAATTCCCGGCGCATCAGTCTCTGCACGGTCCAGCACCTCCGACCACGCCCGCACCGTATCGCCGGCGAAACACGGGTTCGCGTGCGCGCCGCCGTTCAGCGCCACCATCATCTGTGCGTTGGCCAGCCCGTTGAAACTCAGGCTGCGCGCCAGGCTGATCACATGCCCGCCATAGATTAGTCGCCGCCCATCTTCGCGCTGGCTCACGTCGAAATGCACCTTCGAGGTGTTCTGCCAGGCCCGCGTCGCCAGCATGTGGTCGGCCTCCTCGACGGTCACCCCATCGACATGGTCGATCACTTCGCCCACCGCATAATCGCCCCAGCGGTGCCGCTCCCCCGCCAGCGCGAAATCATACCGCGTGAAATCGAGCCCCGCCGGCACCACAAGATCGCCCGCCGCAACGGCGCCCGCCAGTTCCGGCACCGCCACCGGTACCACCAACTCGCGCCGCCGCTTGCGGACCATCACCCAGCGCACATAGTCCAGCACCGCCTCGCCGCGCTGGTTCAATCCGACGGTCCGCACCCAGACCACCCCGGTTGCCCCGCTCGACGTTTCCTTCAACCCGATTACGGTGGATTGCGACCGCAGCGTATCGCCCGGCCACACCGGCCGCAGCCAGCGCCCCTCGGCATAGCCAAGGTTCGCTACAGCGTTCAATGAGACATCCGGCACGGTCTTGCCAAAGACCACATGGAACGCCAAAAGATCATCCAGCGGCGACGCCGCCAACCCGACCGACCGCGCGAATTCATCCGAAGAATAGACCGCGTGCCGCGCAGGATAAAGCGCGTGGTAAAGCGCGCGCTCCCCCGCCCCCACCGTGCGCGGCACGGCGTGGACGATCACCTCGCCAAGGACGTAATCCTCGAAGAACCGCCCCGGATTGGTCTTGTCCGCCACCTAGTGCTCCCCCAGCTTCACGTCCGGCGCATAATCGCCCTCGACCTCCTTCACCACCGCCTGCCCACAGCGCATCACGCCATTGGCCGCGTCAAAGGCATAGGTCGGCCCGCCATGCAGCGCCCAGCCCTTGTTCAAGGCCGCCGTTACCTTGTGACAAAAGGCCGACGTGTCATCCTCGCTCAGAAACCGATAAAGCTTCATGCTTCCTCTCTGCACAGATGTCCTTAACGAGTGCTCCGGGGGGTGTGAAACCCCCCGGTCCACCTCAGGCCCAGGGCGGTACGCCCAGCCAGTTGTGGACCAGCATGACCACAACGACGACGACGATGGTGCCGACCACCGCCATCACTTCCTTCTTCACAGGTGCAGGCTCCGGCCGCACCCAGGCCGGCTCTGCCCGGTTGATCACGATCACCGCCACCACGGCCCAGGCCAGAAGCCCGCCAAAGAGGATGATCGAAGCCAGATCGCCATTCACCAGAAGATGCGCCACTGCCCAGGTCTTGAACCCGGTCAGCTGCGGATGCCGAATGGTGCGGGTGATCGCGGTTTTCATCCCGCTCGCTGCGTACAGATAGAACGCAAACACCATCAGCAGATTGTTCACATGGGTCAGGAAGGCCGGCGGTTCCCATACCGGCACGAACTCCGCCGCGCGGTAGCCGACCACCATCAGCACGACCGACGCCAGCAACACCAGCGTCACCAGCCCCTTGCCCTTCTCGCCCATGTCCGCCCGTCGCGCCGGGGCAAGCCGCTTGAACAGATGCGCCCCCCACCACAGGGCCACGCCAAGTATCAGCACCGTCATCCCCGAAACTCCCGTTAGGACCGCGCTGCCACCCTGCCGTCATTCGCCGCCGCCCGCAATCGCCTCGGCCCGCTCCAGGATGCGCCGGGCGGCATCAACGTGCAGGTTCTCGACGATCCGTCCGTCCAGCACCGCCACGCCCTCGCCCCGCGCGCGCGCCTCGCAGAATGCCGCGATCTGCCGCGTCGCCAGGCTGATCTCCTCCGGCGAGGGGGCAAAGACCTCGTTGGCCACCGCCAATTGGTCCGGGTGGATCAGCGTCTTGCCGTCGAACCCCATGTCGCGGCCCTGCTCGCATTCCGCCCGCAGACCCGCCGCGTCCTTGAACGCATTGTACACCCCGTCGATCACTACCCGGCCCTCGGCCTTTGCCGCCAGCAGGCAGGCTCCAAGACCCGCCATAAGTGGCAGTCGGTCGGGCCTGAACCGGCTGCCGATCTCGCGCGCCAGGTCGTTGGTGCCGACCACCATCCCCACCAACCGCGGATGCGCTGCAATCTCGGCTGCGCTCAGCATGCCCCGCGCCGTTTCCATCATCGCCCAAAGCGGCACGTCCGGCATCACCGCCGCAACGGCATCCAGATCAGCCGCCCGCCCGACCTTTGGCACCAGCACCCCCTCGACAGCCGGGTTCCTTGCAAAGGCCGCAGCATCGTCGCGCCCCCAAGGCGTGTCAAAACCGTTGATCCGCACGATCCGCGCCCGCGTCCCGAAGTCGGCTCCCCGCAGTTCCGCTTGCAGGATCTCGCGAGCGCGGGCCTTTTCCTCGGGCAGGACCGCGTCCTCCAGATCGAAGATGATCGCATCCGTCGGCAGCGACCGCGCTTTCTCCAACGCCCGCTCCTTGGCTGCGGGAATGTAGAGCATCGAGCGATAAAGCCGTGCCATGATTCTTCTCCAAGTAATTTTCTTTCGTTTGGAAGCACGAAATCGCCACATTCGGCAAGGGCAATCTTGCTGCAATGCAGAAAAAGCCGTGCGCGTCGTTTACCGGGCGTCAGCCTCCTCGTCGCACCTTGAGGTCCTGTCCACCAAAAGGCGCGCCCCATGACCCCGCAGATGTCCCGTTTGATGATGACCCTTTCGCTTGGATTTGCCGGTGTGATCCTCGCAACCCAGATCGGCCACGGTGCGCCGCAATGCGCACCCCGCGCCGAGGTGATTGAAACCCTCGCGCAAAACTACGGCGAAACCCGCCGCAGCCTGGGCCTCGCGGCCAACAACACGCTGATGGAGCTTTTTGCGTCCGACGCCACCGGCACCTGGACCCTCACCGCCACCACTGCGGATGGCACGACCTGCCTCGTCGCCGCCGGTCAGGGATATGAGGCCGTGACCGACCGCCTGCCCGCAAAAGGCACCCGCGCTCAGGCCAGTCCGGCGACCCCGTCCCAGATCAGCTTGATCGAGATCAGCAGCAGAGCCCAGGTCACGATCTGAAAGAAAAGCCGCTCCGGCATCCACTTCACCAACCGCACCCCGGCAAACACCGCCACCGCCGCCGGCACTGCCAGCACCGCGGCAGTTTTCAGGTTGCCGGGGCTGAGCTGACCCAGAGAGTAGTATGGCACCAGTTTCACCGCATTGATCACCGCGAAGGCGATGGTCGAGGTTCCGGCAAACACCGCTTTCGTCAGACCCAACGGCAGCGTGTAGACCTGATAGGGCGGCGCACCGGCATGGCTGACAAAGCTGGTGAATCCGGTCACCGCGCCCCAGAACAGCCCCGGTGCCACTTCGGCCCGCTTCGGCTCCGCCACGCTCTGGCGCCGAATCAGAATGTTTAGCGCGAAGGCCACCCCGATCACCCCCACCACCAGGGTCACCGCCGCCTCCGGCACGATTGTCGCCGTGGCCCAGCCGAACGCAATGCCGGCCACCGCGCCTGGCAGAAGGATGGCCAGCACCCGCGGGTCATAAGCGTGACGATAGGCATAAAGCCCGAACACGTCCGACACCACATAGACCGGCAGCAACAGCCCCGCCGCAGTCACCGGCGAAATCACCAGTGCCAGCACCGGCACGCCCAGCATCCCCACCACCGGAACGCCGCCCTTGCCCATGCCGACCAGCACCGCCGATACGACCGCCGCCACCCAGAACCATGCTGTGTCCATCCATCACCTCCGCCGTTACCGCTAACCCCGGAACGTCCGGACGAAAAGCGCAGATTTCTGCATACAATGGTATACCAAATGCATTCCCCCCGCTGGACAGACGCGTTCGAACGGGCTACGCCTCACCACGCATCAATTCAGGGAGACCCCAATGTCCAGACCCAAGATTGCCCTCATCGGCGCCGGTCAGATCGGCGGCACGCTCGCCCACCTCGTCGCTTTGAAAGAACTCGGCGACGTCATTCTCTTCGACATCGCTGAAGGCACTCCGCAAGGCAAATCGCTGGACATCGCCCAGTCAGGCCCGTCCGAAGGCTTCGACGCCTCGATGCGCGGCACCAATTCCTACGCCGACATCGCCGGCGCCGATGTGTGCATCGTTACCGCCGGCGTGCCCCGCAAGCCCGGCATGTCGCGCGACGATCTGCTTGGCATCAACCTCAAGGTGATGAAATCCGTCGGCGAAGGCATCAAGGCGCACGCCCCGAACGCCTTCGTCATCTGCATCACCAACCCCTTGGACGCGATGGTCTGGGCCCTGCGCGAGTTTTCCGGTCTGCCGCACCACATGGTCGTCGGCATGGCGGGCGTCCTCGACTCGGCCCGCTTCCGCCACTTCCTTTCGCTCGAATTCAACGTCTCGATGCGTGATGTGACGGCCTTCGTGCTCGGCGGCCACGGCGACACGATGGTGCCCTTGACCCGCTACTCCACCGTCGCCGGGATCCCATTGCCCGACCTCGTGTCGATGGGCTGGACCACGCAAGAGAAACTCGACGCCATTGTCCAGCGTACCCGCGACGGCGGCGCCGAAATCGTCGGCCTCCTGAAGACCGGCTCGGCCTTCTACGCCCCCGCCACCAGCGCCATCGAAATGGCCGAAGCCTACCTCAAGGATCAAAAGCGCCTGCTGCCCTGTGCGGCCTACGTCAAGGGCCCCTTCGGTCTTGACGGCATGTATGTCGGCGTCCCGACCGTTATCGGCGCCGGCGGCATCGAACGGATCGTCGACATCAAGCTGACCCGCGACGAACAGGTAATGTTCGACAAGTCGGTCGATGCGGTCAAAGGCCTTGTCGCCGCCTGCAAGGGCATCGACCCGACGCTTGCCTGACAGCCTTCCGGGATGGGCGCCACCGCCCATCCCATGTTTTTCCAGTTTCGCTTTCCCGAGGTGCGCGTGATGAAAGCTTTGGCTGCGGCCTTCCTCGTCATGGCAGCGCCCGTTGCCGCCCAGACGCTCACCGCCGACATCGGCCGGAACGGCATCGCCGCCACTCTCGCCACGCTTGAGGCCACCGCCGACCCCGCCGCTGAAACACTGTTCGCGCTTGGCGGCCTGCGCTTCCTCGCGGCCGTCGAATCCACCCTCCAGCTGCAATGGCAAACCGGGATGGATCAGGCCACCGGCGATATGGGCGACAGGCTCGGCCTGCCCTTCCTCCGCCTGCCCCTGCCGCCCAATCCCGCGCCCGATCCGTTCCGGGGTGCCATGGTCACCGCTCTCTTTGCGGACGTCGCCAAGGGGATGGAGGCCGCGCGCGCCGACCTTGCCCGCCTGCCGCCCGACGCTGATTTCGGGGTAGAAAACGCCTTCGCCGACCTCTGGTTCGACGTGAACGCCAACCAGACCCGCGATGCCGGGGAAGACGCCACCGCGATCCTCGGCCCGCAGCTGATGGGCTGGCAATGGGCCGACCGCGATCCAGCCCAGCCCTTGCCCACCATCCGCTTCGACACGGCCGACGCGGCGTGGCTTGCCGCCTACACCCACCTTCTGTCCGGCATCAGCTCCGCCATCCTCGCCTATGACCCGGCCAGTGCCATCGACCGCGTTCTGGCCGCCCGGATCAGCCTCGGAATCCTGCCGCCCGGCCCGTCGCAAGACTTCAACTTCGACGCCTCCTTCGGCAGTTTCATGGACGCCTTCGCCATGGTCGAAGGCGCGCTGAACCAGCCCCCGAACGCCGACCACGCCCGCGCTGCGAAGTCGCATTTTCTGTCGATGGTCGCCGAGAACCGCCGCTTCTGGGGTCTGGTAAAGCTCGAAAAGGACAATTCCAACGAATGGGTGCCGAACGACGCTCAGACCTCGGCGCTCGGCTTCACTCTGCCCCCCGGCACCGGCGACCGCTGGCTGGCCGTCCTCTCCGACGGCGAGGCGCTCCTCACCGGTCGCGTGCTTATACCTTACTGGCGCGGACAAGGCGGCCAGGGCATCAACATCGGCAAGCTTTTCGACGATCCCCGCCCGGTCAGCGTCACCGGCTGGCTGCAAGGCTGGGCCGCCGTCCCCTACCTCGAACCGGGGCCTGCGGTCGACGACACCAACCTTCGCATGTTCGAAGAAATGATGCTCGGCAATGCCGGCCTGATGATGGTATTCCTGAACTGACGCAGACCCTGAACTGACGCCGACCCTTCTTCCGTTCGGAAATATCCCACCGGAGGTCCGGAGGGTGTGAAACCCTCCGGCGGCCAGCCAAAGTCACCACGGGATGCCATGCCCTCGTCGCCGTACCTCACCCCCGGTTTTTACGACGAAGCGCTCGCCAAGGGCCGGCACCGCGACATCGTCGGCGGGCGCTGGGATGAAACCGGCCGTGCCCAGATGGCCGTGCTGCAAGCGGCAGGGCTAAGGCCGCACCACCGCCTCCTCGATATCGGCTGCGGTTCACTGCGCCTCGGACACATGGCCGTGCCCTACCTCGATCCCGGCCATTACTGGGGCACCGATGCCTCGCTCGCCCTGATGCAGCGCGGCCATGCGTTGGAACTCGCGGACAAGACCCGCCTGCCGCTTGGCCAACTCGTCGAGGACGCGGACTTCAGCCTTCCCGGTATCCCCGACAGCATCGATTTCGCCATCGCTTTTGGTGTTTTCACCCACCTGCCCGCCGCCAGCCTTCGCCCGGCGCTCGCCTCGGTCCGCGCCCGCCTGCCGCGTCTGGAGACCCTGCTCCTGACCGTCTTTCTGGCACCGGAGGATCACCCCGGCGCGCTGCGTCAGCCTGACGGTGTGGTCACCCATCCCGACCGCCCGCCTTACCACCGCAGCGCCGCCAGCATAGAGGCCGACGCCCGGGCCGCAGGCTTTTCAGCCTCGTGGCAGGCTGTGCAGTTGCCGCGTGGGCAGGCGCTTTGCCACCTCAAGCCGGTCTGACACGCCGCTCTCCCGCTTCCGGTTTTCCCTACCCTAACGCCCGATTGACCCGCTCCGCGTAAGGCCCGACACTCAGCCGACCCACGAAGGAGCCACCCAATGCGCGCTGCCCTCCTTGCCCTTTTCCTCGCCGCCGGCCCCGCCCTCGCTGACCGCGCCCCGCTCTCGGCCGAACTGGCCAGTTCCGGGCTGAAGCCGACCGAGGCGCGTCTGGCTGCCCTGCCCGCACCCTCTCCCGAGGACCTGTTCGCCCTTGCCGGCATCCGCTTTCTTTCCGGTGTCGAGACCGCCCTGCAATTGCGCTGGCAGACCGGCCTCCGCGCCGATTGGTCGGAACTGCCGATCCTGCGCCTGCCGATCCCGGAAAACCCCGACGCCCGTCCGTTTCAGGCCAGCGACATCACCGCCCTGCTCGCCAGCCTTGACAGCGGGATGCAGGGCTCACGCGATGCGCTCGCCACCCTAGGGGACAGGCCCTTCGCGCTGTCGATCGCACTTTCCGACCTGTGGTTCGACATCAACATGAACGGCGCCCGCGACGAGGGCGAAGACGTCGCGTCGGTTGCAGGCCTCGCGCTTGGCGGCGCGGGCCGGATCTCCGTGCCCGAAAATCCGGTCGTCACCTTCGACACCGCCGACGCCGCATGGCTTTCGGCCTACACCAATTTCCTGTCCGGCTTTGCCAGCCTCGCCCTCGCCTACGACCCCGAACCCGCCGTGCAGCGTGTCCTCGACAGCAGCGCCCGGATCTATGCCTTCTGGGGCGATACGCCGCCGACCAACGCGCTCGACATGATGTTCGGGCGACAGGCCGACCGCGCCGCGATGGTCCTGCACGCGCTGGGGCAGACGCCGAACCCGGCCCTCACCCGCAAATCCCACGCGCATTTCCTTGCGATGATCGTCGAGAACCGGCGCTTCTGGTCGCTTGTGTCGCAGGAGACCGACAATTTCGGCGAATGGGTGCCGAACGACGCCCAGACCTCGGCGATTGGCATCCGGATGCCACCCGGAACGGCCGACCGTTGGCAAGCCGTGCTTGCGGATGCCGAAAAGCTGCTGCTGGGCGATCTTCTGATCCCGCACTGGCGCTACGGTGCCGAAGCGGGCATCAACCTGCGAAAGATGTTTCACGATCCGGTCGCGCTTGACATCGTCACCGTCGTGCAAGGCGAGGGTCTGCTGCCCTTCGCGGAAAAGGGCACACGCGCCAGCCCCTTTGCCTGGAACGAGTTTACCCGCCTGGTCGAGGGCGATGCGATGCTGTTCGCGCTGTTCCTCAACTGATCCGAATCAGCAAGACGCATCTTAGTGATCACAGTTTTCATTTTTGTGATCACACTTGCGAATGCTGTGATCACATCGACGTCTTTTTTGCCCTGTCCGACGCTAACAGTCAGCAAACACTGTAGGAAGTGACGGCAAGACGTGGCATCAACCCGGCAAGATCATTTGTGTCAGGACGGGTCCAATGAACATCCATGAATACCAGGCCAAGGCCCTGCTGCGCAGGGCCGCGTCGTCCTGCGCGCCGAAGAGGCCAAAACAGCAGCTGGCGAACTCGACGGGCCGCTCTGGGTGGTCAAGTCGCAGATCCACGCCGGCGGTCGCGGCAAGGGCCATTTCAAGGAACCCGAGGCTGGCGAAAAGGGCGGTGTCCGCCTTGCCCGCAGCGTCGGCGAAGCCGCCGAGTTTGCCCGCCAGATGCTTGGCCGCACGCTGGTTACAGTGCAGACCGGCCCGGCCGGCAAACAGGTGAACCGCATCTACATCGAAGACGGCTCGGACATCGAAAAGGAATTCTACCTCGCCATCCTGATCGACCGTCAGTCCAGCCGCATCTCGATCGTTGCCTCCACCGAAGGCGGCATGTCGATCGAGGACGTCGCCCACGACACGCCCGACCTGATCCACACTTTCACCATCGATCCCGCGACCGGCCTGCAGGATTTCCACGGCCGCCGCGTCGCTTTTGCGCTTGGCCTCAAGGGCAATCAGGTCAAGCAATGCGTCGGCATTGTGAAGAACCTCTACCGGCTGTTCGTCGACAAGGACATGGACATGCTGGAGATCAACCCCTTCTGCGTGCTGAAGGACGGCTCCCTGAAACTCCTCGACGCCAAGATGGCATTCGACGGCAACGCGATCTATCGCCACCCCGACATCGCCAGCCTGCGCGACGAGACCGAGGAGGATCCGAAGGAACTCGCGGCCTCGAAGTTCGACCTGAACTACATCGCGCTTGATGGCGAGATCGGCTGCATGGTCAACGGCGCGGGCCTCGCGATGGCCACGATGGACATTATCAAGCTTTACGGCGCCGAGCCCGCGAACTTCCTCGACGTCGGCGGCGGCGCCACCAAGGAAAAGGTCACCGAGGCCTTCAAGATCATCACCTCCGACCCGCAGGTCAAAGGCATCCTCGTCAACATCTTCGGCGGCATCATGCGCTGCGACATCATCGCCG
>LNFM01009478.1_pt1 | contig 14141 bp, 11 predicted proteins | sample 596031 | NCBI WGS metagenome assembly LNFM01 (sample SAMN04254537, study PRJNA301005) | activated carbon metagenome | isolation source: dual media filters at the Ann Arbor, Michigan drinking water treatment plant | place: USA: Ann Arbor
GGGTGCACCAGCACCTTGGCGTGCGGGTGCTCATTTTTCAGCAACTCCAGCTCCAGCGCCTTGAATTCGTCGTGCACGATGCAGGCGCCATTCCAGAACACCATGTCCGCGCCGGTTTCGCGCTGGATATAGGCGCCCAGGTGGCGGTCCGGTGCCCACAGGATCTTGTGGCCCTGATCTTTCAGCGCACGCACGATGTCCAGCGCGCAACTGGACGTCACCAGCCAGTCGGCGCGGGCCTTCACGGCCGCACTGGTGTTGGCGTAGACCACCACGGTGCGGTCCGGGTGGGCATCGCAGAAGGCAGAAAACTCATCGATGGGGCAGCCCAGGTCCAGCGAGCAGGTCGCGTCCAGGTCGGGCATGAGCACGCGCTTGTGCGGCGAGAGGATCTTGGAGGTCTCTCCCATGAAGCGCACCCCCGAGACCACCAGCGTCTGTGCCGCGTGGTCGCGCCCGAAACGCGCCATCTCCAGCGAGTCGCTGACGATGCCGCCGGTTTCCTCGGCCAGGTCCTGCAGGTCCGGGTGCACGTAGTAGTGCGAGACCATCACCGCATTCTTTTCCTTGAGCAGGCGGCGGATCTTGTCCTTGAGCGCAGCGCGCTCGGCAGGCCCCGGCTCCACCGGCACACGCGCCCAGGCGTGATGCGTGGAACAGGTTGCACCCTCACCCTGTGTTGTCTCGGGCTGCTCGTATTCGACGTCGATGACGTGGGTTGCGGTATTCATCAAAGCTCCGTAAAACGTCGTTTCAGTGGCAAAGTGCCTGCGCTCGAGTTAGTCGGAACCAAAACGCATGGAAAAATCGATTGCCTTCACATCCTTGGTCAGGGCCCCGATGGAGATGCGGTCCACGCCGGTGGCGGCGATGTCACGCACCGTGCCCATGTTCACGCCGCCCGAGACTTCCAGGATAGCGCGGCCGGCATTCAGGCGCACGGCCTCGCGCAGCATTTCCAGGCCCATATTGTCCAGCAGCACCATGGTGGCACCGGCCTGCAGGGCTTCCTGCAGCTGGGCCAAGGTCTCGACCTCGATCTCGACGAACCTGGCACCCGGCGCGATGGCCGCTGCACGTTGCAGCACGGCCGTCACACCACCGGCGGCGGCGATGTGGTTTTCCTTGACCAGCACCGCGTCGTACAGACCGATGCGGTGGTTGGCACCGCCACCGCAGACCACCGCGTACTTCTGCGCCAGGCGCAGGCCGGGCAAGGTCTTGCGCGTGTCGACGATCTGGGCGCGGTTGCCGGGCACGCCGTTCACAGCCGCCACATACTCTGCCGTCTTGGTGGCCACGGCGCTGAGCAACTGGAGGAAATTGAGCACCGTTCGCTCGGCCGTGAGCAGGCCGCGTGCCGGACCGCTGATGTCCAGCACCACCTGGTCGGCCGCGCAGCGCTGACCGTCTCGCACACGCCAGCTGAACCGGGCTTCGGGCACCACCTGCTGCAGTGCGGCCTCGGCCCAGGCGCCGCCGCAAATCACGGCGCTCTCGCGCGCGAGGATGCGTGCATGCGCCTGACGCGCCGGATCGATCAGGCCCGCGGTCAGGTCACCACTGCCCACGTCTTCCTGCAGGGCACGTGCCACATCGGCCTGGGCCAGCTGGCGCAGGAGGGTATCGGAATAGTCAAAAACAGGGGTCATGTCAAAAGGCCAGGCAGCACCTGGCTTACTTGAAGCGATCGAGCAGACGGCGGCTCTCGCGGTCCAGCGCCGTCATGTCGCGGATCAGGAACTGGATGCCATGGGTATCGGTCACCAGCAGAGTGTTGCCCGCCAGGCGGCGGATGTCCTCGTCGCCCTTGAGCACGAAGGACGTGTCGCCACGGTCGGTGCGCACCTGCCAGGTGCTGGGCGTTGAAAAGCTGCTCACGCCCAGGATGGCGCGGATCTCGGGCATGAATTCGCGCTCGGCCAGCGCAGCGCGGATCAGGCCCTGGGCCGGCTCGGGCACACGGGCCAGATCATCGATCCACGCCACTTCATGGCCATCGGCATCCAGCAGGGAGATGTCGCGTTCCGGGGCCTGGATGGGAAAGGCGCGCACCGGCACCACACCGGCGCAGACCTGGCCGTCGGCTCCGGCCAGCGTCAGCTTGCCGTAGGCGTTGCGCGTGAGGGTCGCCGCCGTCTGTGTCAGGTTCAGGATGGAGCGCGAGTTCATTTGGCGTCGTCCTTGCGTTCGGGGTTCACTTCCGCCTCGGCGTCATCCATGTCGGTGTCCACGTTGCGCGCCTGCGCCTGGTAGAGGTTGTAGTAGGCGCCCTGGCGCGCCATGAGCTCGTCGTGCGTGCCCTCCTCCACCACCTGGCCGCGGTCCAGCACCACCAAGCGGTCGGCGCGTTGCAGGGTGGAGAGGCGGTGGGCGATGGCAATCGTCGTGCGGCCTTGCACCAGATTGTCCAGCGCCTTCTGGATCTCCTTCTCGGTCTCGGAGTCCACCGAGGCGGTGGCCTCGTCCAGGATCAGGATGCGCGGGTCGATCAGCAGGGCGCGTGCGATGGAGATGCGCTGGCGCTCGCCACCCGACAGGCCCTGGCCACGCTCGCCGACGATGGAGTCGTAACCCTGCGGCAGGCGCAGGATGAATTCGTGCGCGTGGGCCGCACGCGCGGAGGCCACGATCTGTTCGCGCGTGGCGTCGGGTTTGCCGTAGGCGATGTTCTCGGCTATGGTGCCGAAGAAAAGGAAGGGCTCCTGCAGCACCAGGCCGATGTTGCCGCGGTACTCGGCCACGGGCAGGGAGCGGATGTCCACGCCATCGATGCGGATCGAACCCTCGGTCACGTCATAGAAGCGGCAGATCAGGTTGACCAGGGTGCTCTTGCCCGAGCCGCTGTGCCCCACCAGCCCCACCATCTGGCCGGGTTCGATGGTGATGTTGATGCCGCGATTGACCTCGCGATTGCCGTAGCGAAAGCCCACGTCACGCACCTCGATGCGGCCCTGCACCTGCTTGAGGTGCACCGGCTGCGCCGGTTCGGGCACGCTGGAGACATGGTCCAGGATGTCGAAGATGCGTTTGGTGGCCGAGGCCGAACTCTCCGTCCAGGAGACGATGCGGCTCATGGCGTCGAGCCGGCCGTAGAAGCGGCTGATGTAGGCGATGAAAGCCGTGAGCACGCCCACCGTGGTCTGCTCGTGCGCCACCAGCCAGACCCCGAAGCCCCAGACCACCAGCAGACCGACCTCGGTCAGGAAAGAGATGCTGGGGGCGAACAGCGCCCAGATCTTGTTGATGCGGTCATTGACCTGCAGGTTGAGGCGGTTGGCCTCGTGGAAACGGGCCGATTCGCGTTTTTCCTGGGCAAAGGCCTTGACCACACGGATGCCGGGGATGGTGTCAGCCAGCACGCTGGTGACCTCGGACCAGGTACGGTCGATCTTCTCGAAACCGGTCTTGAGGCGATGCCGCACCGCGTGGATCATCCACATGATGATGGGCAAGGGCACCAGGGTGGCCAGGGCCAGCCAGGGGTTGATGGAGAACAGGATGGCCGCCGTCATCAGCAGCATGATGAGGTCGGTGAAGAAGTCCAGCAGGTGCAGCGACAGGAAGACACAGATGCGGTCGGTCTCGCTGCCGATGCGGGCCATCAGGTCACCGGTACGCTTGCCGCCGAAGTACTCGAGCGAGAGACGCAGCAGATGGTCATAGGTGGTGGTGCGCAGATCTGCGCCGATGCGCTCGGACACCAGCGCCAGGATATAGGTCTTGGCCCAGGTGAGGCCCCAGGCCACGAAAGCCGACAGGAACAGCCCCCCCAGGTACCAGCCCACCAGCTTGGGATCGATCTGCTGGCCGTTCTGGAAGGGGATCAGCACCTCGTCCATCAGCGGCATGGTCAGGTAGGGCGGTACCAGACTGGCCGCCGTGCCGAGCAGGGTGAGCACAAAACCCAGCAGCAGCTGGCCCTTGTAGGGCCGGGCAAAGCGCCACAGGCGCAGCAGGGTCCAGGTCGAGGGCGGGGTGTGGATGACCTTGGCGCAGATGGGGCATTCGTCCTGACCGGGGTCCAGCGGCGCCTTGCAGGTCGGGCATTCGTGGTCCACGGGCGCCGGCACAGGCTGGCCCGTGCTCAGGCTGCGCAACTGGCGGCCCACCTGCTCGGCCAGGCGCACAGCCTGCAGGTTCTGCCCCAGGGTGTAGCACCAGTGCGCCAGCCGGCCCTGGCTGTCCAGCAGCTCCAGGTGCCCGACGCCGGCGTGATCGTGCTGGCTGAGACGCAGCGCGGGATGGTAGTCCCAGCTGACCCATGCCGTCTGGCCCGGCTCGCGTGCCAGCAGCCGCTGCCCGGTGGCGATCAGCAGGCCGCGGCCGAACTGCAGCCGGGTGTCCAGGTCAACCTCCAGCAGCGCCAGAACGTTCTCTTCAGGGCGCAGTTGCGGGCGGATTTCAGCTAGCCATTCCGCCGGAACGTCGCTGAAAGATAATAGGGTTGCTGGCGGGGTCACACGAGTCATGGAGTCCGGAACCTGGGGTGGGATTTACTGATGTCGATTGTCCCCGTTTTATGCACAGCAATTTGGAGACCTATCGCAGCCTCAGTACGATCTGGCTTAACCAGCGTACAACCATCGCAGGGACAGAGAGTTCGCCCTGCCTAGCTTCATGACTCAAAAAAACCTTCAAATCCTGCGGGTCAGCCATCTGCGCGGCCCCAACATCTGGACCTACCGTCCGGTCATCGAAGCCTGGCTGGACTTGGGAGAGCTGGAAGACCGCCCCTCCAATGCCATTCCCGGATTTTACGAGCGTTTGACCGGGCTGCTGCCCGGCCTGGCCGAGCACCGCTGTGGCGTCGGCGAGGTCGGCGGTTTCCTGGAGCGATTGCGTGACGGCACCTGGGCCGGCCACATCCTGGAGCACGTCTGCCTGGAGTTGCAGAGCCTGGCCGGCATGCCCACGGGCTTTGGCCAGACGCGCATGACCTCGGTCCACGGCATCTACAAAATGGCCTTCCGCACCCGCCAAGAGGAAGTCGGCCGCGCCGCGCTGCAGGCCGGGCACGATCTGCTGCTGGCCGCGATCGAAGACCGGCCGTATGACGTCGCGGCCACCGTGACCCGCCTGCGCGAGCTCTGCGACCGCCTCTGCCTGGGCCCGAGCACGGCCCACATCGTCGAGGCCGCGACCGACCGGCGCATCCCCCACATCCGCCTGAACGATGGCAATCTGGTGCAGCTCGGTTATGGCGCTCAGCAGCACCGCATCTGGACTGCCGAAACCGACCAGACCAGCGCGATCGCCGAAAGCATCGCCAGCGACAAGCAGCTGACCAAGGAGCTGCTGCAGTCCTGCGGCGTGCCCGTGCCCGAGGGCGAGGAGGTCGACAGCCCCGAAATGGCCTGGGACGTCGCACAGGACATCGGCGTGCCGGTCACGGTCAAGCCGACCGACGCCAACCACGGCCGCGGCGTCTTCACCGACCTGCGCACCCGCGAGGAGGTGGAACAGGCCTGGCATGCGGCCGACACCGAAGGCAGCGGCGTGCTGGTGGAAAAATTCATCGAGGGCGAAGCCCATCGCCTGCTGGTCGTGGGCAAGCAGGTCGTGGCCGCCACGCGCGGCAAGAAGCAGACCGTCACCGGCGACGGCCAGGCCACCATCCTGCAACTGATCGACAAGCAGATCAACAGCGACCCGCGCTGCGGCGAGGCTGAGGAATTCCCGCTGGAGCCGCTGATCCTGGACAAGGAGCCGATCGCCCAGCTCGAACTGGCACGCCAGGGCTACAACGGCAACTCCGTGCTCGCCGCTGGCCAGGTGGTGCTGATCCGCCGCCACGGCGACCTGGCCTATGACGTGACCGACCAGGTGCACCCCAAAGTCGCGGCCGCGGCCGCCCTGGCCGCGCGTGTGGTCGGCCTGGACATCGCCGGCATCGATCTGGTCACCCCCGACATCTCCAGGCCACTGGCCGAGCAGGGCGGCGCCATCATCGAGGTCAACGCCGGCCCCGGCCTGCTGATGCACCTGAAACCGGCCGAAGGCCAGCCGCGCAATGTCGGCCAGGCCATCGTGGCCCACCTGTTCCCCGGCGAGGGGCAGGGCCGTATCCCCATCGTCGGCATCACCGGCAGCCGCAACACCACGCGTGTCGCCCGTCTGGTGAACTGGCTGCTGCACATCAACGGCACCCAGGTCGGCCTGGCCTGTCGTGACGGCTTCTTTCTCGGGCCCCGTCAGGTCGAGACCCGCGACGCCTCGGACTGGGCCAGCGGCCAGCGCCTGCTGATCAACCGCTCGCTGGAAGCCGCGGTGCTGGAACACAGCCACCGCGCCATCCTCAGCGAAGGTCTGGCCTACGACCGCTGTACCGTGGGCGTGGTGACCGACCTGGACGGCCAGGAAGAGCTGGCCGAGTTCTATGTCGACGATGCCGAGAAGCTCTACAACGTGGTACGAACCCAGGTCGACGTGATCCTGCCCACCGGCACGGCCGTGCTCAATGCGGCCGATCCAAGGGTGGTCGAAATGGCTGCCTTGTGCGATGGCCAGGTCATCTTCTACGGGCCGGATGCACAACTCCCGGCGATTGCCCGGCACCGCCAGCTGGGCGAGCGCACCGTGTTCCTGCGCGAGCGGCACATCGTACTGGCGCAGGGCATGGATGAAATCAGCGAAATCCCGCTCGACACCCTCAATCCCAACAAGGCTGCCAAACCCGACATGGTGATGGCCGCCGTGGCTGCCGCCTGGGCACTGGATGTCAAACCCGAACTGATCGGCGCAGGCCTGCGCACCTTCAAGGCCAACCTCACCAGCGATCACTGACATGGAAGTCAAACGTATCCGCGCCCTGCGTGGCCCCAATCTCTGGAGCCACCACACCGCCATCGAAGCCGTCGTCCACTGCACACCGGCCGAGTGCGAAATCAGTCCGCGCCAGAACTTCGGCATCCGCCTGCGTTCGCGCTTTCCGCAGATCCTGCCGCTGGCACCGACCGGCCACGACGACATCGTGCCCCTGGCCCATGTGCTGGAGGTCGCGGCCCTGTGCCTGCAGGCCCAGGCCGGCTGCCCCGTCACCTTCAGCCGCACCACCCCCACGGTGGAGACCGGCGTCTACCAGGTGGTGGTCGAATACTCCGAGGAGGCCGTGGGCCGTCTGGCGCTGGAGCTGGCGCAACAGCTGTGCCGCGCCGCTCTGGAAGACACCCCCTTTGATCTGGCCGCTGCACTGAGCCAGTTGCGCGAGCTCGACGAGGACGTGCGCCTGGGCCCGAGCACCGGCTCCATTGCCGACGCCGCGACGGCGCGTGGCATCCCCTACCGCCGCATGACCTCGGGCAGCATGATCCAGTTCGGCTGGGGCAGCAAACAACGCCGCATCCAGGCGGCCGAGATGGACGTGACCAGTGCGATCTCCGAATCGATCGCGCAGGACAAGGAACTTACCAAGAAGCTGCTGGCCAGCGCCGGGGTTCCGGTGCCGCTGGGGCGCGAGATCACGTCAGCCGAGGCCGCCTGGGCCGCTGCCGGCGAAATCGGCCTGCCCGTGGTGATCAAACCCAAGAATGGCAACCAGGGTAAGGGTGTCACGGTCAACATCACCACGCACGAGCAGCTGCTCAAGGCCTATGCCGCCGCCTCCGAGTTCGACGACGAGATCCTGGTCGAGCGTTTCCTGCCCGGCAACGATTTCCGCCTGCTGGTGGTGGGCAACAAGCTGGTCGCTGCGGCCCGCCGCGATCCGCCCACGGTGGTCGGGGATGGCGAGCACACCATCCGCCAGCTGGTGGACCAGGTCAACCAGGACCCTCGCCGCGGTACGGGCCACTCGACCTCGCTGACCAAGATCCGCTTCGACGACATCGCCCAGGCCTGCCTGGCCGGCCAGGGTCTGAACGCAGATTCGGTGCCGGCACGCGGCCGGCGGGTTTCGCTGCGCCACAACGCCAATCTTTCCACCGGCGGCACCGCCACCGACGTGACCGACGACGTGCATCCGGAAGTGGCTCACCGCGCCATCATCGCCGCCAAGATGGTGGGGCTGGACATCTGCGGTGTCGACATGGTCTGCGACAGCATCCTGCAGCCGCTGGAAGAAACCGGCGGCGGCGTGGTGGAAGTCAACGCCGCACCGGGCCTGCGCATGCACCTCTCTCCGTCCTACGGCAAGGGCCGACCGGTCGGCGAGGCCATCATCTCCACCATGTTCCCCGAAGGAGAAAACGGCCGCATCCCGCTGGTGGCCGTGACCGGCACCAACGGCAAGACCACCACCGTGCGACTCATCGCCCACCTGCTGACGCAGAACAAGCTGCGCGTGGGCATGACCAGCACCGACGGCGTCTACATCGCTGGCGAGCGCATCGACACGGGCGACTGCAGCGGCCCCAAGAGCGCACGCAGCGTGTTGCAGCACCCCGATGTGGACGCGGCCGTGCTGGAAACCGCACGCGGCGGCATGCTGCGCGAGGGCCTGGCCTTCGACCGTTGCGACGTGGCCGTGGTCACCAATGTCGGCAGTGGCGACCATCTGGGCCTGAACTTCATCACCACGGTGGAAGACCTGGCCGTGCTCAAGCGCGTCATCGTGCAGAACATCTCCGAACAGGGTACCGCCGTGCTGAACGCCACCGACCCCATCGTCGCGGCCATGGCCAGCCATTGCCGCAGCGGCCTGGTGACCTACTTCGCCCTTGACCGGCACAACCCGGTCATGGCCACCCACCTGGCCCAGGGCAAACGCGCGGTCTATGTGGAAGACGGCCATCTGGTGGCCGCCGAAGGCAAGTTCCAGCACCGGATGCCGCTGGCCGCCGTGCCGCTGACCCTGGGCGGCACCATCGGCTTCCAGGTCGAGAACGTCATGGCCTCCGTGGGCGCAGCCTGGGCCCTGGGCCTGGACTGGGCGCTGATCCGCCAGGGCCTGGCCAACTTCGACAACGACGCCAACAACGCCCAGGGCCGCTTCAACCTGTTCCGCTACCGGGGTGCCACGGTGATCGCCGACTACGGGCACAACCCGGACGCCATGCTGGCCCTGGTGCAGGCCGTGGGCGCCATGCCGGCCCAGCGCCGCTCGGTGGTCATCAGCGGTGCCGGCGACCGCCGCGACGAGGACATCCGCGAACAGACCCGCATCCTGGGCGATGCCTTCGACCAGATCGTGCTGTTCGAGGATGCCTGCCAGCGCGGCCGGGCCGACGGGGAGGTGCTCGCCTTGCTGCGTGCGGGACTGACCGAGGCCAAGCGCACGCGCGACGTGCACGAGATCCGCGGCGAGTTCCTGGCCATCGACACCGCCATGGACCGCCTGGGCGAAGGTGATCTGTGCCTGATCCTGGTGGACCAGGTGGAAGAAGCGATCGCCCACATCACAGCGCGTATCTCGCGCGACGGCATCTGAGTCCCGCCCGCTACGGCGGGTCGGGCGTTTATTTGACTTCGGAGCCGGGCGTGCGCCCCATCAGGGCAGTCACGGCCTGGTCGGGCCGCATCAAGCCGTCCAGCAGGGCCACCACCCCTTGGGCGATCGGCATGTCCACGCCCAGGCTTTGCGCGCGCTGCACCACCGTGCGGGCGCAATAGACACCTTCCGCCACATGGCCCAGCGAGGCAACGGCCTGGGCCAGGGTCTGGCCCTGCGCCAGCAGCAGACCCACCTTGCGGTTGCGACTGAGGTCACCGGTAGCGGTCAGCACGAGATCACCCAAGCCCGACAGGCCCATGAAGGTCTCGGCGCGTGCGCCCAGGGCCAGCCCCAGGCGCGTCATCTCAGCCAGGCCGCGGGTGATCAGCGCGGCACGGGCGTTCAGGCCCAGGTTCAGGCCATCGCACAGGCCGGTGGCAATGGCCAGCACGTTCTTGACGGCCCCGCCCACCTCGACACCCACGATGTCCTCGTTGTCATAAACGCGCAGCGTCGGGCTGTGGAAGGCCTGCACCAGGCGTTCACGCACGGCGGCGTGACGGCTGGCCGCCACCAGGGCGGTGGGCTGGCCACGCGCCACCTCCAGCGCAAAACTCGGGCCGCTGAGCACGCCGGCCTGCAGCCGGGGCGCCACTTCGGCCTGGATTTCATGCGCCAGCAGGCCCTGAGCGCCCGGCTCGAAGCCCTTGCACAGCCAGGCCACGGGCTGCTCGCACGCCTGGACCTGCCGCAGCACGCCGCGCAAGCCCGCCATCGGGGTGCCAATCACCACCAGGTCCTGGCCCTGCGCCAGGGCGACCAGGCCATCGGCCGGGCCATCGATCACACGCAGCGAGGGTGGCAGCGGCAAACCCGGCAGGTAACGCGCGTTGACACGCGCGGACTGCATGGCGGCCGCCTGTGCCGCATCACGCGCCCACAGGATGACCTCATGGGGCGACTGCGGGTTCTGGCTGGCACTCATGGCCAAGGCCGTCCCCCAGGCTCCGGCACCGAGTACGAGGATCTTCATGGTCCGGGGCAGCTTGGGTGAAACAAAAGGGGCACGCCCTTACTGGATCTTGATCTCGGCGCCCGGCTGCTGCTGTTGCTGCTCGTACATGCCCTGGAAATTGATCTCTGCCAGATGCACGGGCGGGAAGCCGGCACGCTGGACGATATCGGCCACGTTACCGCGCAGGTAGGGGAAGACGATCTGCGGGCAGACCACACCGACGATGGGGCTCATCTGCTCCTCGGCCAGGTTGCGGATCTCGAAAATGCCGGCCTGCTTGGCCTCGACCAGAAACACGGTCTTCTCGGCGATCCGGGTGAGCACGGTAGCCGTCACGCACACCTCGAAGACACCCTCGGCCACCGGCTGGGCCTCGACGCCAATCTGGATGTCCACCGAAGGCTGCTCGCCCTGCAGCAGGATGGCCGGTGAATTGGGCTGCTCCAGCGAAGCCTCCTTGAGGTACACGCGCTGGATCTGGAAAACGGGTTCTTGCTGGTCGGCCATGGCTAACTTTCTGGTCAAAAGAAGAGAGCCCGCACGGAAAACACCGAGCGGGCTCGCGATCGGATCGGCCCGATTATCTCAGGCCGTGGACGGGGTTCAGCGCGACCTCAAGCCGCTTGCAGCAGCGGGGTCAGACCGCCCTGGGCATCCAGCGCCATCAGGTCGTCGCAACCGCCCACGTGGGTGGCACCGATGAAGATCTGCGGCACGGTACGCCGGCCGGTGATTTCCATCATGTGCTCACGTGCCTGGGGATCTACGTCGATGCGGATTTCCTCGATCTGCTCCACACCCCTGGACTTCAGGAGCTGCTTGGCGCGCACGCAATAGGGGCAGACCGCCGTGGTGTACATCTTCACTGCTTGCATGGTGTCAACCTTTCTCGATCGGCAGGCTGGCAGCACGCCAGCTGGACAGACCACCGCCCAGCGACAGCGGCTTGCTGTAGCCCAGGCCCTTGGCAATGCGGGCAGCGCTGCCGGACCGCATGCCGCTCTGGCAGACGAAGATCACTGGTACGTCCTTGTTCTTCACCACCCCGGGCAGCTGGTTGGCCAGCTGGGACAGGGGGATGTGCTTGGCGCCGCTGACGTGGCCGGCCGCGTATTCCGTGGGTTCGCAGACATCGATCACCACGGCTTTCTCGCGGTTGATCAGCTGCACGGCATCTGCCGGGGTCAGGGAACCGCCGGCCGCACCACGGATGGCGGGCCAGGCCAGCAACAGGCCGGAGGTCAGGCACACCAGGATCAGCGACCAGTTGTCGAGTATGAATTTCACAATATTCCTTGTTGGAGTCTGTAAGTGCAAAGTCCTGATTTTAAAATGACGGCTTGATCGCTGCCCGGCACGGTCCATTTGCCCCTGCCCTGCCCCCCGTAACCGCCCCGTAACCGCCCCCCACCATGTACAAACTCGTGCTCATCCGCCACGGCGAATCGACCTGGAACCTGGAAAACCGCTTCACCGGCTGGACCGACGTCGACCTCACCCCCACCGGCGTCTCGCAGGCCATGTCGGCCGGCAAGCTGCTCAAGGCCGAGGGCTACGATTTCGACATGGCCTACACCAGCGTGCTCAAGCGCGCCATCCACACCCTCTGGTACTGCCTGGACGAGATGGATCGCAGCTGGCTGCCGGTGGTCAAGGACTGGCGCCTGAATGAGCGCCACTATGGCGCCTTGCAGGGCCTGAACAAGACCGACATGGCTAGGCAGTACGGTGACGCGCAGGTCCTGGTCTGGCGCCGCAGCTACGACACACCGCCGCCAGCCCTGGAGCCGACCGACCCGCGCAGCGAACGCGGCGACCGTCGCTACGCCGGCCTGCCGCCGGCCCAGGTCCCGCTGACCGAGTGCCTCAAGGACACGGTGGCCCGTGTGCTGCCCTTCTGGAACGAAACCCTGGCCCCGGCCATCCGTTCGGGCCAGCGCGTGGTCGTGTCGGCCCACGGCAACTCCATGCGTGCCCTGGTCAAGTACCTGGACGGCATTTCCGACCAGGACATCGTGGGCCTGAACATCCCCAACGGCATCCCGCTGGTCTACGAACTCGACGCCCAGCTCAAGCCCATCCGCCACTACTACCTGGGGGACGCCGAAGCCGCCGCCCGGGCCGCCGCAGCCGTGGCCACGCAGGGCAAGGCCTGAAACCTTGCACCAGGCTGGTTCATCCCCATGTGATGGGGACAGCGTGGGTCGGGAACCGCCAAACAAATTGTCACCAGCCGCCGGAACCCCGGCGGCGATTTCGCTTCCAAGCGTGTATATTGAAGCGACGAGGGTCTATCCATGGGTCAGAAACTGAAAATCACCGGTTGGGTTTCGCTGGGCGTGCTCGCCGGCGCGCTCACCACCGTTTCACTGCAAACCGTGGCACGCAATGCCGTGGCGCCATTGCCGCTGGAAGAGCTGCAGCAACTCGCGGCCGTCTTCGGCATGATCAAGACGGACTACGTCGAGCCGGTGGACGAGAAAAAGCTCATCACCGACGCCATCTCCGGCATGGTGTCCAGCCTGGACCCGCACTCGCAGTACTTCGACAAGAAGTCCTACAAGGAATTCCGCGAGGGCACGGCCGGGCGTTTTGTCGGCGTGGGCATCGAGATCACGCAGGAAGACGGCTTGGTCAAGATCGTCTCGCCCATTGAGGGCTCGCCCGCCTACCGTTCCGGCCTCAAGACCAATGACCTGATCACCCGCATCGACGACACCGCCGTCAAGGGCCTGACGCTCAACGAAGCCGTCAAGCGCATGCGTGGCGAACCCAATACCAAGGTCGTGCTGACCATCTTCCGCAAGGACGAGAACCGCTCCTTCCCCGTGACCATCGTGCGCGAGGAAATCAAGACCCAGTCGGTCAAGGGCAAGGTGATCGAACCCGGTTATGCCTGGATCCGCCTGAGCCAGTTCCAGGAACGAACGGTGGAAGACTTCGCCCGCAAGATCGACGAGATCTACAAGCAGGAGCCCGCGCTCAAGGGCCTGGTGCTGGACCTGCGCAACGACCCGGGCGGCCTGCTCGATGCTGCCGTGGCGGTCTCGGCCGCCTTCCTGCCCGAGAACGTGACCGTGGTCTCCACCAATGGCCAGCTCGCAGAGAGCAAGTACACCTTCAAGGCCGCGCCCGAGTTCTACCAGCGCCGCGGCAACAGCGACCCGCTCAAGCGCCTGCCGGCCTCCCTCAAGAAGGTGCCGCTCGTCGTCCTGGTCAACGAAGGCTCGGCTTCGGCCAGCGAAATCGTCGCCGGCGCGCTGCAGGACCACAAGCGTGCCACCATCATGGGTAGCCAGACCTTCGGCAAGGGCTCGGTGCAAACGGTGCGTCCGCTCGGCCCCGACACCGGCCTGAAGATCACCACCGCGCGCTACTACACACCGGCCGGCCGTTCCATCCAGGCCAAGGGCATCCTGCCCGATGTGATGGTGGATGAAACCGCCGAAGGCAACGTCTTCTCCGTGCTGCGCACCCGCGAAGCGGACCTCGACAAGCACCTGAGCAACGGCCAGGGCGCCGAGAAGAAGGACGAGGCGCGTGAGAAGGCGCGTGACGCTGCCCTCAAGAAGCTGGAAGACGAAGCCAAGAAACCGGCCGCCGAACGCAAACTGCCTGAATTCGGCACCGACAAGGACTTCCAGCTGACCCAGGCGCTCAACCAGCTCAAGGGCCTGCCGGTCCTGGTCAGCAAGACCCAGACCGAGCGCAAGGAAGAACCGAAAGAAAACTAAGCAGGCGCTGAGCAACCCGGCG
>LNFM01009479.1_pt1 | contig 14139 bp, 8 predicted proteins | sample 596031 | NCBI WGS metagenome assembly LNFM01 (sample SAMN04254537, study PRJNA301005) | activated carbon metagenome | isolation source: dual media filters at the Ann Arbor, Michigan drinking water treatment plant | place: USA: Ann Arbor
TCGACGATGACGTTTGGCGTCGCATCGCACTTGGGGCACTTTCCGATCATCATCGGCTCCTGGTTGTGATGCGGGAAGCCGAGTAGTGACGACCGCTACCCGCCATCGGAACAATTATGCGCTTCCGACACTGCGATATCAGCAGGGGAAGAGCTTCGGAGAACCTCTGTCTTTCTCGAGCAAGGTCGATTTCTTACAAACAGGACGCGCGATCTCGGTGATATCTCAGACATTGTCCGAGCGAGCTTTCTCTATCGATCGTCCCCTTCGGCGCCGACAGCGGCGAGTGGGGCCGAGAGCGTGTAGATCAGGCCTTCCGGAGCATATTCGACGTGCGGCGTCGGCTCCGCTCCGCCAACGGCGCGCTGGAGCAACGTGGTTCCAAAGCTGGTGCCCTCGGGCTGGGGCACGGGCGGGCCGCCATGCTCTTGCCAGCGGAACCTGAGCTGAGCCGCCTTGCCGCCCTCGACGACCGACCAACGAATATCGACCGTGCCGTCCGATGTGGACAGTGCACCGTACTTCTGGGCGTTGGTGCACAATTCATGGATGACCAGCGCGAATCCCTGCGTCGAATTCGCGTTCAACAAGACGGTCTCACCCGTGATGGAGTAGCGATTTGCGAATGGTGCCATGGCAAGTTCTACGACGTCCTTTATGGACGCACCATGCCAGTTGGTGGCTGACAACAAGTCGGTCGCATGCCCCAGCGCGCGCAACCTTTCGACCAACACGCCGCGGGCAGCATCGAGCGAGCGTCCGGATGCCAGACTTCGCGAAACGATCGATTGGACGACGCCGAGCAGATTCTTGGTGCGATGTTGCAGCTCGCGCGAGACCATTGCGAGGCGCGCATCCGTCTGCTTGCGTTCGCCTATATCCCGGAAATAGCACACGATCCCATATCCGCCCGACGGCAGCTGGATCCTGTTGATCTGCCACTCGTAGTGCTCGACGACACCACGGTCACGCCTCGTTTCGATCCGTTCGGCGGCAACATATGGAGTGCCAGTCTCGAGTGTGTGGCGGAACCTCTCGACAATCTCGTCGGCATACGCTTGGCGCCATAGAATGTGGATGACCTCGACGAAGTCCCTCCCGATGAGGTCGCCGATGTCGCCGAACAGCGGGCGAACCAAGGTGTTCACCAACCGAAAGCGGAGGTCTTCGTCCACGAGGTACATGCCAACCGGAGAGGCGTCGAAGAGAGCCTCGAAGCGGGCATATCCGTCGCTCACCAGTAGTTCGGCCTGCTTGCGCTCGGTAATGTCGACGAAGGTTATGACTACGCCATCGATCGCGTTTTCCGCCGTGCGATAAGGCCGGATGCGCATGACGAACGATCGAGTGCCGTCCTTGAGCGTCAGGTCATTCTCGACGATTTCTCCATCGCGCTGCACTTTCTCCACGTCGGCGCGGATCGCGGTGTAGTCGAGCTCACTCACGATCTGAGTGAGAGGGCGCCCATGATCTGATTCTCGAACCGGAAAAAGTTCCCTCAATGCCGGTGTGAAGTGCCTGATGCGCAGTTCAGCGTCGAGAAAGACGGTGGCGATCTCCGTGCTGTCGAGCAGGTTCTGCATGTCGGCGTTGAGGCACGTCAGCAGCTCGTTCTTGTTACCGAGTTCGCTATTGATCGTCTGCAGTTCTTCGTTGATCGATTGCATCTCCTCCTTGGAATTCTCCAGTTCCTCGTTGGACGATTGCAGTTCCTCGTTGACGGCTTGAAATTCCTCGGTTGTCGACTGCATGTCTTCGACTTGCTTCTCGAGCTCGTCGACTGCGATCTGTAACTGCGCCTTTGCCTCGGCGAGTTCGCGTTCCAAACTCTCGACATTTCGATGATGGGCGTCGGGTGTCGCCGGGGTTGTCGCTTCCGCGGTAACACGGGACGTGACGCGAAAGGCGACGAGACATCCAGCGCCTGCTGGTGCTTCATTCTCACCGATCGGCTCCACGATGAGTTCTAGAGCGCGGTCCTTGCCGTCGATACGAATAGTTAGTCTGTCATCGACGACCCGTTGACCACTGGCGACGGCTTGGCGGACGGCGGTTCTGACTGCGGATCTCAGCGATTTGTGCACGACGCAAAACAGGTCGAGACTGGCAGGACCGGGTGAGGGCTCCAGATAGCGGCCCGTCTCCGCGCCGGAGAATCGGAGAATCTCGTGATTGCGATCGATGACGAAGTACGCCGGCGCATAGTCTTGCAGTAGGCGGTCGATGGCTCTTTCGGTTCGGTCGTCGGCTGCACGCTTGCGCGCTGGCGGTGCCGGTAGCGCCTCCAGGGCCGGCACGCCGGTCGGCTTTATTGCCGGGAGGTCAGCGACGGCTTGACGGCGTTGCAGGACGCGATGCCTCTTGTCGAGCGCCGCGAACAGCTTGGCGTTGCGTGTGACGCTTTCGGCACTGCCGAGAAAAAGATAACCGCCGGGACGCAGCGCATAGTGGAATGTGCGCATCAGCTTGTCTTGAAGCTCATCGTCGAGATAGATCATGACGTTGCGGCAAGAAATTAAATCGAGCTTCGAGAAAGGCGGGTTTTTTATCAGACTGTGTGTCGAGAACACGCACATGTCGCGGATCTCGGACACTGGAGAAAAGTCGTCGCCAGTTTTTGTGAACCATTTCTCGAGACGCTCCGGTGATAGACCGGGAGAGGTCTCGCGATAGCGCCCGCTGCGGGCGATGGCGATGGCATTCGCGTCGATGTCCGTGCCGAAGATCACGACGTGGGTGGTGCTGTTGCGAGCGCGCAAAGCTTCCCGCAGCAGAATGGCAATCGAATAAACTTCCTCGCCAGTCGAGCAGCCCGGCACCCAGACGCGAACGGGGATTTCCTTTCCTTTTGCGTCGAGCATCGGCTGAATCGCCAAGGCGTTCAGGGCGGTGAAAGCATCTGGGTCGCGGAAGAACTGAGTTACGCCTATCAGAATTTCGCGGAAGAGCGCATCGACTTCGGTGCGGTCTTCCCGAAGGCGCTCGATGTAATCCAGAGCGCTATTTATATGGAGAACTTGCATGCGACGTTGCAGCCGCCGGATCAGCGTTGCTTCCTTGTAGCCGCTGAAGTCGTGCGCGCTGCGGGCATGCATCACAGATGTTATCTGAGGCAGATGCAATTTAAGGTCATGCCGCTGTCCGTTGCCATTCTTCTTGCCGGAAGCTTCGATCAAATGCCTCAGGTGAAGGATCAAAGTGGCGGGCATGGCTTCGACTGGCATGACCTGATCGACCATTCCAGATGCGCTCGCGCTGTGCGGCATGCCGCTCAGGGGATGTTGGTCGCCATCGGCCTGAGCAAGTGTCAAACCTCCACTCTCCTTGATCGACCTGATGCCGATCGTGCCATCACTGCCGACCCCGGCCAGCACGATGCCGACGGCGCGTTCGCCGCAATCGTCAGCCAGGGACGTCAGGAACGTATCGATGGGGCGGCGATGTTCACGAACCGGAGCGGGCGTCTCGAGCCGCAGGAAGCCATCGACGATGGTGAGGGTCGCATCTGGCGGGATGACGAAAACGCAGTTCGCTTTTACCAACTGTCTATCCGTGGCGGCCACCACAGGAACAGGACACTGCGCGCTCAACAGCTCTACCAATAGACTTTTGTGGTTAGGCGAAAGGTGCTGAACCAGCACGAACGCCATGCCCGTGTCGGCCGGCAGATTCGCGAGAAAACTCTTGAAGGCAGCCAACCCTCCGGCTGAGGCGCCGATGCCGACGATCAGAGCTGGGGACTTGGTTTCGGCATTGATCACGAACGGTGCCCTCGGGCTGATGAGCGCTGAATAACACAGGCCGTCGCAAATCCCTTCCGAATAAATCTTTTTTCGACGGTGGAACCCGCGCATCACAAACAGAATTGAGCTGGGACTGAGCCCGTTTGCATCGATCAGCGATCGCTGGACGTGGACGATTTCATGGAGGGTCGCATGGACAGCATCATCTACCTCGTCGGGCTCGTGGTCGTCGTCATGATGGTTTTTAGCTTCTTGGGCCTTCGCTGATTGAACCGGAAGGATCTCGTGATGAATGACTTACCAGCAACTGCGGGCCCCGTGCAGGTCACAAACACACCGGGAACGAGCTTCGTGGAATGGAGCGCCGTGCTCGCTGGCGGAGCTATGGCGGCTGCATTGTCGTTCGTCTTTTTGACATTCGGCTCGTCGATCGGATTGTCGTTCGTGTCGCCGTGGACCGACGCTGGTCTGTCGCCAAGGCTGATTGCTGCTTTCGCCGTGTTCTGGGCGATGTCGCAGCAAATCGGTGCTGCGATGGCCGGTGCCTACATAGCTGGACGGATGCGCATGCGTTGGGCGGAAGCTAGCGCGGACGAGGTGGAGTTCCGTGATGGACTCCATGGCGGGCTCGTATGGGCGGTTGGTGTGGTCATCACTGCGGGGTTCCTAGTTTCCGCAGCAGGCTCAGGCGTCAAGACGGGATCCGAAGTTGCAGGCCGGGTCGCATCGGCTGTGACAGCCGAACCCCTGGCCTATCAGATCGACGCCATGTTGCGCGCACCGCTGCGCGCCCCTGGCATTGGGACGCAACCTGCAATGGCGACTTCGGCGATGAATATGCCGGTGGCAGACGTACACGCCGAACTGCTTCGCACCTTCGCGAGGGCGATAGCGAATGGCGCTATTCAGGACAGGGACCGAATCTATCTCGGAAGTGTCGTAGCGCAGAGAACCGGAATACCCCAGCAGGAGGCCGAAAAACGAGTCACCGAGGCATACGCGGAGGCGAGTGGCGCGGCAAAACTCGTCGCTGAAAATGCGAGACGTAGCACGATCCTGATTGGGCTCATCTCAGGAGTGAGTCTCCTCATAAGTCTCGCGGCGGCTTGGTGGGCGGCGATCAAGGGCGGCAATCATCGCGACAATTCGATCCCGGCCCGCTTCACCATGCAGGTTCACGGGCGGCCGGCGGCATGAACGATGAAGCGGCGCCTCTCGGTTGCCGCTTCGTCTTTATCGGCTGAATTCGACAGAAAAAGGAGACCCCCATGTTTCGCAGTCTGTTGTTGTGGATGGCAGGTGTACCGATCATTGGCATCATCATTCTCTCAATGTTCGGCTTCCTCAAGTAGGAAGGTACAATGCGAGCGACGCCGCTTCTATGCACGGGAGCCGCTGAAGCCGCCGCTCTGGCCCGCGCGGAAATAGCGCCAATAAAAGTAACGAACAGACGTCGAAATCGTGACTGCCGAGACCTTCGGCCAGTACCGATAGCGCGAACTGCGGGGTTTACGCGCTGGAAACCGCGACCGGGTCAAACCAGGCGCGGTTTTTTTAAATCCTGCGAAGATGCTTGATTACGCAGTTACTGTCCCGAAAATATCAGATGTCCTGATGACCAAGCGAGCTTTTTTCATAGCCAGAGAGTTTTACAAAAAAAGCAGAAAATCGCTCGCGCGGAGTTTCGATGGCGCCACGTGCTTGCGCAACGGTTCTCGTCGATGAAGAGGTAGAAGGCACGATGGTGGCGGGGCCAGAAGGCCTACAGTGACCTCTGGCCACAATCACCGCTCCAACCTGGATACGAGCAGTGGGATTGGGCCGAGGAGGTTGGAGTTGAGCAGGCAGTTGTCCACTCGCAGGCCGCATCAGACGGATGCCACGCGCTAACTATCGGCGTTCTCGCGTTGTACGAAACTGGCCGATCAACGGAAGCTCGCTCAGCAGCCATTCGCCGACATTCGACCCTACAGCGAACGGGTTCCCAAACACCCCACAGGAACTGTGAGATATCCAACCACCGATTTCAAAGGGTACGGAGGAGGAGTGGTGGAGCTGAGGGGAATCGAACCCCTGACCTCTTGCATGCCATGCAAGCGCTCTCCCAACTGAGCTACAGCCCCGAACCTATGGGAATGGCCGCTGGGCCCGAAGGCCCGATCAACGACGCGGCTCTAACTATGACGGTCTGATGGATTGTGCAAGCCCCGATTATCCCCCGGCCAGGGGAAATATCGAGATCCCCAACGGGTTCGCCGTCAGTCCTCGAACGGGTCTTTCATCAGGATGGTGTCGTTGCGCTCGGGGCTGGTCGAGAGGAGCGTGACGGGGCGCTCGATCAGCTCCTCGATCGTGCGCACGTACTTGACGGCTTCGGCCGGCAATTGCGCCCACGAGCGGGCGCCTGCGGTCGAGCCCTTCCAGCCCTCGAAGGTCTGATAGATCGGCTGGACGCGGGCTTGTGCGTTGTGCCCGGCCGGGAGCCGATCGATGCGCTCGCCGTCGAGCGTGTAGCCGATGCAGACCTTGATCACGTCGAGGCCGTCGAGCACGTCGAGCTTGGTCAGGGCGATGCCGTCGATGCCGGCGACCTTCGCTACCTGCCGGACGAGGCAGGCGTCGAACCATCCGCAGCGGCGCTTGCGGCCGGTGACCGTACCGAATTCGTGCCCGCGCTGGCCGAGGCGCTCGCCGATCTCGTCCGTGAGTTCGGTCGGGAACGGACCCGAGCCGACGCGGGTGGTGTAGGCTTTCGCGATGCCGAGCACGTAGCCGACCTGGCCGGGGCCCATTCCGGAGCCGATGGCGGCCTGGGCTGCGACCGTGTTGGAGGAGGTCACGAAGGGATAGGTGCCGTGGTCCACGTCGAGCAGCACACCCTGCGCGCCCTCGAACAGGATGCGCTTACCGGCGCGACGTTCGCGGTCGAGGAGGTCCCATGTGCAGTCCATGTAAGGCAGGATCTGCGGTGCTATGTCGACGAGTTGGCGCATCAGCTCGTCCTTGACGATCTCGGGCTGCCCGAGGCCCCGACGCAAAGCGTTGTGATGAATGAGAATGCGGTCGACCTTCGGGCCGAGCGTGTCGAGGTTCTTGAGGTCCTGCACGCGAATCGCGCGGCGGCCGACCTTGTCTTCGTAGGCCGGACCGATGCCGCGGCCGGTCGTACCGATCTTGCCGGTGCCTGCTGCCGACTCGCGGAGCTGATCCAGCTCGCGGTGGAGCGGCAGGATCAACGTAGCATTCTCCGCGATGCGCAGGCGGTTCCGATCGACCTCGATGCCTTGCGTTTTCAGCTTACCGATTTCGTCGATGAGGGCCCAGGGGTCGATGACCACGCCGTTGCCGATGACGCCGAGCTTGTTGGGACGAACGACACCCGAGGGCATCAACGAGAGCTTATAGGTGACGCCGTCGATAACCAGCGTATGGCCGGCATTGTGGCCGCCCTGGAAGCGCACGACAATATCGGCGCGTTCCGACAACCAGTCCACGATCTTGCCTTTGCCCTCGTCGCCCCACTGGGCGCCGACAACCACCACATTCGCCATCGTCGTGATCCTATCGAAGCGGGCCCCGTTCTGGCGGACCCCAAACATGCCCGTATAGCAAGGAGCATCGCCGGGGGCCAGCCGCGCTTTCCACAGGGCACAGGAGGGCCGATCAGGACCCCGTTCTGCCCGGATTTGAAATCGCCCTTTGGCAGGCAGGGAAATTTGATGGTCGTAGGCCGCTTTTCGACCGTCGTCTCAGGGATGGGCTTTGCGGCCGCGGTGACGCATGGCGGCGAGGATCGCGACAACGACGAGGACGGGCACGAACGTGATCGGGCTGCCGATCAGGGCCATGACGACGGCGAGTGCCCAGAGCAGCGCGATACCGTGCTCGAGCAGGGCGACGATCTTCGATTGCGAGTGGCGCCGCAACATGCCGCGGCGATTGCCGGGCATGGGGTGCCAGAGGTTCAGCATCGCGGTTGAAGTGCCGGCTGCAATCGCCGTGACCACCGTGATGAGCGCGCCGCGCCAGGAGACGACAGCGAGTGCCGCGATCGGCAGCGCCAAGACGATCAGAACCGGAAGTGCGACGGAATGTAGTTTCGCGCGATTTACCGCGTCGATGGTGACGGGGGCTGTGGCGATCAGTTCCGGCGCGTCTTCGCCCGATACGGTGAGCCAGGCGAGCGAGGCGGCAACCTGCGCTGCGATCACGACGATGGTCGGAGCGAGCGCGAAGACCGGAGGCAGGGTTTCGTTACGCAGCAGCACGACGGCGACGGGTACGGTGTAGATGATCTGCAGCGCGAGTTGGGCGAACATGCCGGGATCGCGCGCGAGCAGGCGCCATTCCTTTCGCCACATATTCTGAGACAGACCCGAGCGGAAGCTGATTTTCCTGGCCGGCCCGGAGGTCGGCGCGGTCGTCGAAGCCGCACAGCTCGCGACGATACTCATGGCGGCGAAGCGGTTGCCGAGGAGGCTGGTTGCAGCCACGAAAGCGACGGAGGCGATCAAGAGCAGTTGCAGCGAGGCGGTGGGATCGCCGCTGAACGAATCCATCGGCAGCCGCAGGAGCGTGAACGGGCCGCTCGCATCGGCAGCGAGCCGGGTTTCCAGCCAGCTCGTGATCGCAAGGCGTATAGGCGCCGGGAGCATCGCCACGATTTGGGCACCCAGCACGAAGGCGCCGGCGATGAGGGCACCGATCATCTGCGTCCAAAGGCGGGCGCGGCCGGCGCCGAAGATCTGGAAAAGGACGATCGACAGCGTGAGGCCGAGAGCGCTTGCGATCAGTGCCAGTGACACGAGCGTCGGGTAGATGCCGAGCCAGGCGGTGCTGTCTGCGATCGCGCCGGCATTGGCCAGGGGAATGGCGAGCAGGGCGAGCGAGCCGAGGCAGTTGGCGGCGATGCCCGCGGCCTTTGCGGCGACGATGGCCCGTGGGGGCACCGGCGAGCCCAGGAGCAGATCGAGGTCGCCGCGAACGTAGAGTGTGCGCGCCGTGCCGAACAGGCTCTGCGCGAGCATCCATGTGAACGTGCAGGTGAGCACGGTGGCTAGCAGGGAGCGATGGGCTTCGGGACCGAGGAGATACGGCGAGAGCCAACTCACCAACGGAAATGCGATGGCATGCAAGACGATCACGGCAACGGCGACCAGCAACACCGGCAAGCGCCCGCTGACGGCGCTCAGCGTGGTGGAGAAGTTGCGCCAAGATAGCCTGATGTCGTGTGCGACGAGCCAGGGAAAGGTGCCCGGTGTGAGGGTCATGACGCCAGCTGTTCCCGTCGGGTCAGCGTCAGGAAGACATCCTCGAGTGTGGAGTTGTGGCGGCCTGCCGACGACTTCAGCTCACCGAAAGTGCCTTCGGCGACGAGGCGGCCGCGGTCGACGATGCCGATACGGTCGGCGAGCCGCTCTGCGACTTCGAGGATGTGGGTCGTGAGGATGATCGTGGCGCCGGCCTTCATGCGAGCCGTGAGCAGATCCTTCACCTGGCGCGCAATGGCGGCGTCGATTCCGGTAAGCGGCTCGTCGAGCATGATCAGACGCGGGTCGTGAACCAATGCGCCGGCGAGCGCGACCTTCTGTTTCATGCCGCGGGAAAAGCCTTCACAGCGCTTGTCGCGGTGGGGACCCAGCTCGAGAACGTCGATGAGTTCTTCGGTTCTATGTTCCGCCTCGCGGGGCTGCACGCCCCACAGGCCCGCGACGAACTCGAGGTATTCGACGGGCGTGAGCTTGTCGTACAGCATAGGCTCGTCGGGCAGCCAAGCGGTGATGCGGCGGGCTTCGAGGGGCTCTGCCAGGGCGTCGATGCCGAAAATGCCGATGCTGCCGGAATCGGGCTTGGTGAGACCCGCGATCATTCGCAGTGTGGTGGTCTTGCCGGCGCCATTCGCGCCGAGGAGGGCATACATTTCGCCTGCGCGGAGGGTCAAGTCGATGCCGTCGACGGCGACGGCTGCGCCGAAGGTCTTGCGGACGCCACGGATTTCAACCGACGCCGAGGAGGCCGGACGCGTGACGGGCCTCGTCTCGCCGAAAGGCGGCGCTTCGGCCAGAGTTGCCGGCATTTTACGCTCCCACGCATTCGATACTCAGATACCCGAAAGCGTCCAAGATAGCTTAGCTTGGTTTCTGGGGCGTTAATCAGTTGGACACCGGTGCGGCGGCAACTGCCGAAGGCGTGCTCGGGTGGTGGGGATGGGCTGAGCCGCTTTGCGAGCGCGGCCTTCCGATTGCGGCTTTACGAGTACGATCGGACGATCGCGTCAGGACCTCGACCGAATGCCCCAGGTGTCGCCGGCGCCGGCCTTCTGGGATGCGCGCTGCAACTCGGCGCGGACGACGTCGCGGTGCTCGTGGATCGAAGCGATGGCCGCGCCGGTTGGGACGCCGAGCCCGACGAGCGCGGCTTCCGACAACTGGAGGCTCGCCTCGACGGTCTCTGGTACGGCATCGGTGACGCCGACCTCGTAGAGATGGCGGGCGTGATCGGCGTCGCGGGCGCGGGACACGATCATCACGTCGGGGTTGATGAGGCGGACCTGCTTCACGATCTCGTCGATCACTCCGGGTGTGTGTATCGTGACGATGACGGCGGCAGCGTGCATCACACCGCAGGCGCGGAGGAACGCCGGATCGGTGGCGTTGCCATAATAGATTTCCTGACCGGCGTGGCGTAGCTCGGCGACGGCGTGCGCGTCGCTGTCTGTGCAGGTCTGCGGCACCCCGTGTTCCCTCAGAAGCGATGATACGACCTTGCCGACGCGTCCGTAGCCGACGACGATCGCATGTTTCTCCTGGGGGGACGGCGCGACCAGAAGCTGAGGATCGATGGGCCGCGGCGGACGCAGGTGCCGGGCGGTTCGGCGGCCGATCACGGCCAACAAGGGGAGTAGCGCCATCGTCAGCGACGTGACCGCGAGAACGAAGCCGGCAAGCGCGGGTTGGATCGCGCCGAGTGTCAGGGCGAGACCGATCCCGACGAAGGCGAACTCGCCGCCGGGGCCGAGTAACAGGGCGGTTTCGACGGCGACGGGTTTCGAGAGGCGGAATCGTAAGCCGAGCGCATAGACGATCGCGGATTTCAATACGATCAGCCCTACCGCGCAGGCGAGGATTCGGGCGGGGTCGGCGAGAATGATGCGGAGGTCGAGCCCCATGCCGACTGTGAAGAAGAAAATGCCGAGCAGTAGGCCCTTGAAAGGCTCGATCGTCGCTTCGATGGCTTTACGGTACTCGGTCTCCGCGAGCAATAACCCGGCCACGAAGGCGCCGAGCGCCATCGACAACCCCGCGACGGCGGCAATCACGCCGGTGGCGCAGATGACGAACAGAATAGCGGCGATGAACAGCTCGCTCGAACGGGTAGCGGCGACCTGCCGGAACAGCGGCCGCAGAACCGCGCGGCCGATCACGACGATAGCGACGAGCGCCAGGGCAGCTTGCAACAACGCTGTCGAAATGCTGGTCAGAACAGAGCTGCCCTTGTCGGCTCCTAGCACCGATATCAACATCAGAATCGGCACCACGGCCAGATCCTGGGCGAGCAGAACGGCAAAACTCGCGCGGCCGGTACTGCTCGTCAATCTCGACTGCCGGGACAGCATGTCGAGCACGATCGCGGTGGAGGAGAGGGCGAGGCACGTGCCCAGAACGATGGCGACGGAGGCGGGCTGCCCTGCGTAAGCGACGATGCCCCCGATGGCGATCGCGGTGAGCGAGACCTGCAATCCGCCGAGCCCAAGCACCTGCTTTCGCATGGTGACCAGGCGTTCCCATGACAGCTCCAGGCCGATCAGGAACAGGAGGAAGACAACGCCGAGTTCGGCAATGCCTGCGACGTTCTTGGCATCGACGACGGTGAGCCAGTAGAGAAGAGGGATCTGGTTGACGAACGTACCCAGGCCCAGGGGGCCGAGTAGCGCACCGGCCGCCAGATAGCCTAGTACGGGGTTGAGGCCCCACCGCTGCACCATCGGCACGACGACGCCGGCCGTGCCCAACACGACGAGCGCGTCACTGTATGCGGCGATGTTGATCGTAGCTGCCACGCGGGTCCCCCTATCCTCCTTATCGGGGGCGAAGGCCGCCGCGACAACGACAAACATTGTGCAGCGTCCGCGGCAGACGGCTTAGCGCTAGTCGTCGAAGTGGAACACGCCCTGGATAGCTTCGAACTCGGCGGCGCCGTATTTCTTCAGTTGCTCGGCGATCATTGGCGGCATGGACACGTCGTCGCGCGCATCGGCGGGACCGCTGATCACGGTGAGCATGGCGCTGTCGCGGTCCCAGATGTTGCGGAAGCCACGGTAGACGCGCGGCGGGCAGGAGAACGTGTCCCATTTCTCGAGCACGACCTTCTCCTGGCCCTTGTCCCCGACCGAGAATTCCCAACGACCTTCGAGACAGATGAAGGTTTCGTAGGTCGAGTTGTGCGAGTGTAGGCAGGGCCCCTGTCCCGGCGGGCAGATCGACAGATGCAGGCTCATGCCGCCCGCGCCGAAGATCGGTGCGTCGTTGCCGAACGGGTTGGTGGTGTCTTCGAGCACGATCGGCATCAGCTTGCGGGCGAAGATCACGTCGACGGCGTCGAGGGGGACGCCTTTGTCGGCGAGGGATTTGGCGGTCGACATCGGCGTGAGCTTGGAGAAGCGGCCGGTCCGGCTCTTTATCTCGTCTGTGGTCAGGTTGCGGATGACTGTCATGGCGATCCTCCTGTGTGGGTGGTGTCCTTGTGGACGGGGCCGAGACATCGGCGGGCGGGTTAAGCTCCCGGCCTCCTGGTCAGTCTAATCGCGTCCTGGCTCCAGTGTCATCGACAGCGTGAGGGTTGTCGCTCGTGTGGCGTTGGCGGTCGCGGTATGGTCACGAGGTCGGGGCGGCGGTATGGTCGTGGCGATCTCCCGACCTTCACCCATCGGATCGCTCCACTATGATCGCAGCTTCGCGTGTGCCCGTGCCGACCGTGGTCGATTTCGCAGCGCGCGCGTTCGCCAAGGCCGGTGTGCCGGAGGATGATGCGAGGAAAGCCGCGCGGCTACTGATCGAGTCCGATCTCAACGGTTCGGACGGCCACGGGATCTTTCGGCTGGTCCAGTACATCGGCGGGCTGCGCAACGGAAAGGTCGATCCGAAGGGGGCGATCGAGGTCGATATGGACGGGCCGGCGACGGCGCACATCGACGGCGGTAATGCCCTTGGCCATCTCGTGATGGCGCGTGCGACCGAAGTGGCCATCGAGAAGGCCAAAACCCAGGGCGCGGCCTGGGTCGGCGTGCGCGGTTCCAATCATGCCGGTGCTGCCTCGATCTGGGCCTCTCAGATGCTGCCGCACGACATGATCGGCATCTATCTCGCGGTCGGATCCAACAATTTCATGGCGCCTTGGGGCGGCTTCGAGCGCCTTCTCGGAACGAACCCGATCGCGTTCGCGGTGCCTGGTCTCGAGGAACCGCCGATCTTGTTCGACATGGCGACTTCGATCGCGGCGAACGGCAAGGTGCAGATGGCGCAATCCAAGGGCGAACCGCTGCCGGAAGGCTGGGTGATCGACAAGCAGGGCCGTCCTATCACCGATGCCAACCGGGTCGACGAGGGAGCGCTGCTGCCGATCGGCGACTACAAGGGCTATGGCCTGTCGCTGATGATCGGTCTCATCGGCGCGACGCTCAACGGCGGACAGTTCGGCCGCGAACCGACGGATGCGAAGGCCAGCAACACCGGGCAGGCCGTGCTCGCGCTGCAGATCTCGCGGTTCGGCGACGTGACCGCGTTCAAGCGACAGGTGGACCGCGTGGCGCGCGATATTCGCAGTTCGGGCAAATTGCCGGGCGTCAGCGAGATTCGTTTGCCTGGCGATCGCGCTTATGCGGTGCGGGCCGAGCGGACGCGGGATGGCATCCCCGTGCCGCCGTCGCTGCGGGCCGCGCTCGACAAAATGGCCGATGGTATCGGCGTGGCGAGGATGGCCGGGTAATTCAACAGAGGCCCTGTGCCGGGCTTCCGTTGACGCATGCTGTCGGCTATCCGATAGTCCACGCGAGGAAACACCGAGGTAAAAAGCAATGAAATGTTCGTCTGGAATGGTGGCCATGCTGGTCGGCGGCATGATGGTCACGTCCGTCTCGTGCGCGACGAATGCGGCGGATTTTGCCGGCAAGAACGTCGACATGGTGATTCCGTTCGCGGTCGGCGGCGGCTCCGACGTTTGGGGGCGTTACAATGCGCAGTTCCTCGGCAAACACCTTCCGGGTAAGCCCGCCATGGTCGTCAAGAACCAGCCGGGGGGCGGCTCGATCAGCGGCGCCAATTACTTCGCAGCGACTGGCAAACCCGACGGCCTGACCATCCTGGGCACATCAGGCTCGACACAGTTTCCTTATCTGTTG
>LNFM01009480.1_pt1 | contig 14139 bp, 13 predicted proteins | sample 596031 | NCBI WGS metagenome assembly LNFM01 (sample SAMN04254537, study PRJNA301005) | activated carbon metagenome | isolation source: dual media filters at the Ann Arbor, Michigan drinking water treatment plant | place: USA: Ann Arbor
CGGTGGCCCGCGACGATGTCGGCCCACGCCTCCTCCGGTTTGCCGCTGCCGAGTTTCAGCATCGCCCGCGCGCAGAGCGCGGTGCCGATTTCTCGGCACTTCTGAACGTTCGGCAGCAGGCACGCGAGGAGGCAACTCGGTTTGCCCTCGTCGCGGCGCGAGCACATCGGGTTGAAGTAGTGGGGCCGCTTTACCGCCTCGTGAACCACCGCGAGCGGCTTCTCGTTCGCTTTCAGCCACGCGGCCACGTCTGGGTAATCCTTCTCGACCCACACGCGCTTCCCCGCCCAACCCGGGTTGTTCCAGACGTGTTGCAGGTCTTCCGGCTCGACCTGCAACACCTCTTTCGAGAACCGCGTGAAATCGACGAAGTACTCGCCGCCCTCCGGCGGTTCGTCGATGCCGAGCAGCTTGAAGAACGGTTCGGGCATGCCGTTGCCGCCCTCCGGCTTCGGCCCGAGCGCTTTCCACAGCAGCACGTTCGCGTTCTGTTCCGGCTTGATGCCCTTGCCGAGGCGCTCGTTGAGCGCGGCTTCGTAGTCGATGTGTCCGTGCTTATCGACGGGGCCGCTGACCACGGTGGTGTCTTTGCCGACCGGGAGCAGTGGCTTCACCGGTTCGTCGCCGACCGCGAACAGCAACAGCGGAACCGCGAACGTGTGCATGAGGCACCGAGACGAACGAGGGAAATGAAAAGCGCTGCCCGGCATTTCGCCGCTCGCGGCGCGAGATTGCGCGAATTTTGTACGAAGGAGACGTTGGCGACGGGTCAGCGTTCCGCGTGCCGCCAGAATTGCTCCACCACCGCTTCCACCACCAAGATAAGTTGCACGCGGCGCTCCACATGCGCGTCGGCTTCCACGCACTTGTCCAGCAGCGCCATCAGGCCGTCGGTACCGACGCGGTGCGCGAACGCGCGCAGGCGCGCCTCTTCGCCCGCGTCCAAGCCCGTCACGGTCGCGCCTAGGGACAGTTTCAGCGCCTGTTGCACGGCTTCGATGAGGAACTTCAGCACGAGCGCCGCGCGGGCGCGCTGCGCGGCGCTCTCCTTGCCCGCGTCTTCGTGGAACTTGGCCCACAGTTCCGCGAGTTGCTGAAAGCTCACCCGCGGCCCGGTCAGGCCTTCAACTAGTTTCTTGCGCACGTCCCAAATCGAATCGTCGTCCAGCGCGAGCGCCCGCCCGGCGCTCCCGCCGGCGAGTTGTGCGAGGCGCGCGCGCTGCGCCGCGTCGGCTACTCCGTTCGCTTCGAGGATCGCGGCAACGTCTTCATCTGAAAGGGCGGCGAACCGCACCACTTGGCACCGCGACAGGATCGTGGGCAGTTGGCGCTCCGCGTCGGTAGCGATCAGCAGCAGCACCGCGCCCGGGGGCGGCTCTTCGAGCGTTTTGAGGAACACGTTCGCGGAACTCGCGTTGAAGTCGTCGGCGTCTTCGACGATCCCGACCTTACGCGCGCCGCGCACCGGCTTGCGCGCGAGCCGGGCGCAGAACTCGCGCATCTCGTCGATGGGCATTTCGAGTTTGTCGTCCGGCTTGCGCGCGACCAGCAAGTCCGGGTGCGATTCGGCGTCGGCCTGCGCGCAGCCGGGGCACTTGTCGCACGCGGTGAGCGGTGCCGGCGGCTTCTCGCACAGCAGCGCCTTCGCCAGCTCGCGCGCGAAGAGGCGCTTGCCCACACCTTCCGGCCCGGCCAGTAGGTACGCCTGCCCGAACCGGTTCGCGGCGAACGCGGCGGCGAACGTGCTGCGGGCGGCGTCCTGCCCGCGAATGCGGCTCCACGACATGCACTCACTCCGAGACGTTCCACCCGCGGTCCGCGAGCAGGCGGGCCACTTCGCGGCGCGCCGCGCGCTGCACGGCGTCGGCGTCCGGGATCGCATTGATGATGCGGTACCGGTCGGGGCGCATTCCGGCTTCGTAATTGAACCCGGTGCGCACGCGCGCGAAGTACTCATCGCCCTTCGCTTCCATGCGGTCGGCGTCGCGGGTGCGGCGCTGCACCGCGACTTCCGGCGGCAGGTCGAACACGAGCGTGAGGTCCGGTTCGAGGCCGCCGGTCGCCACGCGACCCACGGCCCACAGGTCTTCGGCACTCAGCCCGCCGGCGTGGCCCTGATACACCACGTTCGCCAGCAGGAAGCGATCGGAAATCACCACTTCGCCGCGCTCGAGTGCCGGCCGGATCACCTCTTCCACGAGTTGCGCGCGCGAGGCCATGAACAGCATGGCTTCGGTGGTGGTGGCGATGCGGTGCTCGCGCCCGAACAGCAGGATGCGGCGCAGTTCCGCCCCGAGCGCGGTGCCGCCGGGGTCGGTACAACTCGTGACCGGCACCTTCTGCGCGGTCAGCCATTCTGCGAGCATGCGAGCCTGCGTGGACTTGCCGGTGCCGTCCAAGCCGTCGAGCGAAACGAACGCGGGCCGCGGCATGTGAAGGTTCCAACAGGGTTGATCGAACCGCCGGCGTGAGCCGGTGGGTTACGCGGACACCCACCGGCTTACGCCGGCGGTTCGACCAAACGGTCTTCAATCGTCCCAATCGTGGTGCCGGGCGGGAGCGGGTCGCCGGCGCGCGCGGTGCGCTCGGCGAGTGTGCCGCTCGCGGGCGCGGAGACGTCGATCACCGCGCCGGCGATCAGCACTTCGGCCACGCGGTCGCCCGCGCGCACGCGGTCGCCGGCGCGCACGTGCCACTGGCCGAACGTCGCCGGCGCGCCGAGGTCCGGCACCTCAATGCGTGTCACGGTGCGGCACCATTTCGTCGGCGTGGTAGCTGGAGCGCACGTACGGCCCGGCCACCACTTGCTTGAAGCCCAACAGTCGCGCGAGGGCCGCGAGTTCGTCGAACTCCTGCGGCGGCACGAACCGCTGAACCGGCAGGTGCTTCGCGGTCGGCGCGAGGTACTGCCCGAGCGTGAGCGTGTCGCAGTCGATCGCGCGCAGGTCCGCGAACACGTCGAACAGTTCGTCGGTCGTTTCCCCCACGCCGAGCATCAGGCCCGCTTTGGTGACGACGCCCGGGGCGCGGCGCTTCACGCGCGCGAGCAGCCCCACGCTCCGCGCGTAGGTCGCGCGGCCGCGCACCGTGCGGTGCAGGCGCGGGACCGTTTCGAGGTTGTGGTTGAACACGTCCGGGCGCGCGTCGGTGACGGCATCAATGGCGGCTTCGTCGCCGAGGAAGTCCGGCGTGAGCACTTCGACCGCGGCGTGCGGCAGGCGCGCGCGGACGGCTTCGATGCACCGCACGAAGTGGCCCGCGCCGCCGTCCGGCAGGTCGTCGCGGGTCACGCTCGTAATCACAACGTGTTTCAGCCCGAGTCGGGCCGCGGCCTCGGCGACGCGCGCCGGCTCGTCGGCCTCCAGCGGGGTCGGCGCGTCCTTCGGCACCGAGCAGAAGCTGCACGTGCGGGTGCAGTTGTTGCCCATCACCATGAACGTGGCGGTGCGCCGCGACCAGCACTCCGGCCGGTTCGGGCACCGCGCGCTCTCGCACACGGTTTCGAGCTTCAGGTCTTCGATCTGGCGCGCGGTGTAGTTGTTCCCGTTGCCGGCCGGCAGCGGGCGCTTGAGCCAGTCCGGGAGCCGGGCGAGGCCGGGCTTCGCGGGCTTCGGCGGCGCGTCAAGAACCGTGAGTGCGAGCATGGTAGGGGTGCCGCGGCAGCAGCGCGGGGTGTGTGTGGAAGACGGAGACGCGGTCGAAGGCGAACCGCGCCGCGATCAGTTCGACGAGCCGCTGGCGCACCGTTTGGGCGCGCACGCGGTGCGCGCTCTCGCGCGCCAGAGAGGTCATGGGCAGCGGGTCGCCGTCGCACCGCACTTCCCAGAACGGCGCGAGGTCCGGGTGCGCGTTCACGAGCAGCCCGAAGCTGGTCACGTTGGCCCGCACGTTCGCGCCGACGCTGGCGAACCGCCGCCCGCGGCTCCGCGCCCCGGGGCGCTCGAAGTCCGGCACCGCGTCCACCGCGAACTCGCGCGCGAGTTCGACAGATAGAGAAACGAGTTCGCGGACGTAGCGGCCGGGCGAAAGGCCGAGGGCGTCGAGCGGGAGAATCGGGTAGCACGCGACCTGCCCGGGCACGTGCAGCACCGCGCCGCCGCCGCGCGCGACCCAGTTCACCGGCCAGCCGCGCGCTTCCAGTTGGTGCGGGTTCGGGCGCACGTGAGCGGCGCTGCCCGCGCGCCCGATGGTGATGCCGGTGGGGTGCTCGCACACGAGCAGCGCCGCGGTGTCGCGGTCGCCGGACACGTCGAAGGCCAATCTGCGCTGGAGCGCTTGGAGCGCGTCGAACTCGATGGTGCCGAGCAGGTACACCGAGAGCGCGCGCGCGGGCGCGTAGGGGGCTGGCTCGCGGCTCTCGGTCACTCGTCGCGTGCTCCGGGGAACGTGCGGGACGCGGGCATTTTACCACGCGGCCCGCGGTTCACCCACCCGAAGTGCGTCACTTCAAGCTCACGCACACCAGTTTCTTTTCGTCGCGCGCGAAGAACAGGCCGTTCGCCAGCGCCGGGGCGGCCCGCGTCGGCTTCGTGAGGAGCGCGGCGCGCGCTTTCTCGGCGTACTTCTGGGCGGTTGTCTCGAACCGCACCAGTTCGCCGCCCTCGGTGAGCGCTAACCCGCCGCCGTCCACCGCGATGACGCTCGCGACGCCGAAGTTCGCCTCGCTCCACTTCACGGTGCCGGTGCTCCACTCCACGCACCGCAACTGCGCGACGCCGGTGTCCGAGCGCCCGTGCGTGCCGTACAGGTAATCGCCCACCAGAACCGCCGTGTTGTACTGACTCGACAGGGACTTGTCGTTCGCCCACACCTCGGTCAGTTCGCCCTTCGCGGCTTTCGCGAGCAGCGCGCCGGTGTTGTACGACACGCTCAGGAAGATTTCGCTACCGCGCACGAGCGGGGTCGCGGCCTGTACGCTCGCTTCCATGCGCGGCTTGAACTCCGTGTCGTAGAGCGACTTCCCGGTCGCCGCGTCCAGCGCGCGCAGCCCGCGACGGGTGAGGAACACCGCGGCCGGCTTGCCGTCGAGGTGCGCCACCGTCGGCGACGAGTAGCTCGCGCCGTCGTCGGTGGCCTTCCACACCTCTTTGCCCGTTTTGGTGTCGAACGCGACGACGCCCGCGCCCTTCGCCCCGACGTTCACCAGCACCAACTCGCCGACCACCAGCGGCGAGCACGCGGCCCCGAAGAAGCCCTTCGCGGGCTTGTAGTCGTCGATCAGGTTGCGGTGCCACACCCGCTTACCGGTGGCGAGATCGACCGCGCTCAGGTCGGCGTTCGCGCCGAGCGCGTACACGGTGCCCCCGCTCGCGGTGGGCGTGGCCCGCGGGCCGTTGTCGAAGTTGAAGTCGTCGCGGTACTTCGTGGGGTACGAGTGCTTCCACTTCTCCTTGCCGGTAGCCGGGTCGAGCGCCGCGAGCACCTCGTCGTTGCCGACGCGGTGGAAGAAGACGAGCGCGTCGCCGCTGACGACCGGCCCGGCCCACCCGGTGCCGGCGTCGAGTTGCCAGAGCACCTTCGGCCCGGCTTTGGGCCAGTTCCAGTTCAGTTTGGTTTCGGCGCTGTGCCCGTCGCGGGCCGGGCCGTGCAGTTGCGGCCAGTCGGCGGCGAGCGGCGCGAGCGCGAATAGCGCGAGGAGAAGGCGCATGAGGGGGTCCAACTAAAGTGGTGTAAGCCGCGTTCTTCTTGCCCTCTCCCCACGTCAGTGCGGGAGAGGGTGGCCGGGGCTTTGGGAGGCCGGGTGAGGGGCGAACAACCAACACGATTCAAGTGAAGCTGAACCGCGCGTGTAGCTCACCCCTCACCCGCCCGCGTGTCGCTGTGCGCTGCGCCCGCTTCGCAGTCTGGCTCGGCGCGGGCACCCTCTCCCGCAAGGGGAGAGGGCAAAGGCATAGCGCGTCACCCCGTGACGATGGTGCCGATGGTGTGGCCGGCGATCGCGCGCTCGATGGCCGCGTCCTGCTTGTAGTTGAACACCAGAATCGCCAACTTCGCCAGCCGGCACATCTCGAACGCGCCGATGTCCATCACGCCCAGTTGCTTCTGAATCACTTGGTCGAACGTGAGGCGGTCGAATTTCTCCGCGTACTCGTTCTTCGCCGGGTCCGCGTTGTACACGCCGTCCACCTTGGTCGCCTTCAGCAGCACATCCGCCTGCAGTTCGGTGCCGCGCAGCGCCGCGGCGGTGTCGGTGGTGACGAACGGGTTCCCGGTGCCGCCCGCGAGGATCACGATGCGGCCCTTCTCCAAGTGCCGCAGCGCGCGCCGGCGAATGTACGGCTCCGCGACCGTCTCCATGCGCACGGCGCTCTGAAGCCGGGTTTCGACGCCCATCGCTTCGAGGGTGTCTTGGAGCGCCAGCCCGTTCATCACGGTGGCGAGCATGCCCATGTAGTCCGCGGTCGCGGGCTTGATGGTCTGTTCGCCGGCGGAGAACTGCGCCCCGCGCAGCAGGTTCCCGCCGCCGATGACGACCGCGAGTTGCACCCCGCGGTTGGCGACCCGCGCGAGCTGCTCCGCGATGTGTTTGGTTTCGTCGATGTTGATGCCGGGCTTGCCGCTGAACCCGAGCGCTTCGCCGCTCAGCTTCAGCAGCACCCGCTTGTACTTGGGGGCAAGATCGGTGTCCGGCATGTCGATTCCGGGTGCGGGGAACGAGAGCGACGTACCCGCGTAGGTTACGGACCCGCCCCCGCGGAGCGAAGTGGCGCGCTTTAAGTGTAGGTCGCTCGCTCCGCGAGCGACCATTCGCGGTGCGAGCGAGTTCAACGTGGTTGCGAGCGCTAATGGCAACTCGCTCCGCGAGTTGCCTACTCTTGAAGAATCGGAGCGACCTATACCTTCGGCACCGCGCAGCCGCCGAAGGTGAGGAACATCACGATCATCATCACGCTCAGCACCACCGCCGCGACGATGCGCAGCACCAGCGCGTCGGCGCCGCGCAAGTAGGCTATGCACCCGAACGCGACGAACACGAACCCGAACATCAGGCCGTACCGCTCGTACCACACGTCGCGCCGGTTGCCGATCTTCGTGGCCCGCGCGTCGTTCTTCGCGTCCTCGATGCGCTTGTCGTAGTCCTCTTCGAGCTTCTTTTTGTCGTCGTTGAACTTGGCCTTCTCCGCGTCGCTCAGGTCGCTCTCGCGCTTGCCCTTGGGCACGAGCGCCTTCAGTTTCACTTCCTTCTCGAATTCGAGGCGCTCGACGAGCGCCGCGGCGCGGTCGGACCCGGCGACGCCGATGAGCGGCATGGCGGTGAAGACGATGACGAGGAACACGCCGAACCCGAACAGCGCCGTGGGAAGGCCCCCCACGCGCGCGACGAGGTTCGGGACGCGCGGCCCGGCGCGCTCCGCCGCGGGTTCCGGGGCCGTCGCGTCGTCGATCACGAGACCGGTGGGGTCCACCTTGAGTGCGGTTTGGCACTTCTTGCAGCGGATTTGGCGACCGACGTCTTTCGGCTCGACGCTGTACACCGCGCCGCACGTGGGGCACGCACCGTTCATGCGCTCGTCCGTGTCAGAAGGGGAACTTCGCGAAAGCGGTGGTGCTGAAATAGGTGCCGCGGGGTGTATCGGCGAATCGCGGCCGGGCTTCGCGCCCCGCGCGTGCCGCGATAGAATCGGGCCACCCACCGGAGGCGCTTCAGTGACGAATCGGGTCGCACAGGTTCCACCGTCGTTCCTCGCGCGCACCCTGTACCCGCGCGTGACGGTGGCCGAATACCACCAGATGATCGCCGACGGCGTGTTCGAGGACGGCGAGCCGATCGAACTCATCGAAGGCTATCTGGTCCTCAAAATGTCGCACAACTCGCCCCACGCGAACGCCGTTGCCAAACTGACCAAGCGGCTGGTTCGGCTCGCTCCGGTTGGTTGGGAAGTGCGCTCTCAACTCCCGATCACCCTCGCGGACAGCGAACCCGAACCGGACGCGGTGCTCGCGCGCGGCGACGAGACGACCTACGCCGATCACCACCCAGCACCCGCCGAAATCGGGCTGGTGGTCGAAGTGGCTGATTCGTCTCGCTACGCGGATCGCACCGAGAAGTTGCGCATGTACGCGCGCGCCGGTGTTGTGGTGTACTGGATCGTGAACGTGTCGGACAAGCAGGTCGAAGTGTACACGGCCCCGGATTCGGCCGCCGAACCACCGACGTACCGCGCGCGCACCGACTACAAGCCGGGCGATTCCGTGCCAGTGGTTCTCGACGGCACCGCGGTCGCGCACCTGTCGGTGTCGGAACTGGTCTCGTAGAAGCTCAGGCGTTTTCGGCGACGACGAGGCGGACGCCGGTCACGAACTCGCTGACGCGCGTGCGGTACTCGGCCATGTGCGGGGCCTTCGTGTGCGCGTACAGCGCCTCAAGGCTCGCCCACTTTTCGACCACGGTAATCACGTCTTCGCGCGGGCCGTCTTGCACCGCGAGCGTGGTCTTCACGTCGGTCGCGGCCTGATACTCGATGCAGCCGTCTTCGGCGCGCACCAGCGGCGTGACCCAGTGGAACGCTTCCAGCACGCGGTCGCGGGTACCGGGTTTCGCAGTAATCGTGGCGATAACGTGAACCATGCGCGCTCCGGGAGAGGTACCGCTATTGTGCGAACCCCCGGGCCGCGCTGCCAGTGCCGAAGCGCTCACACCAGCGGCGCGGTCTTGCCCGGTTTCAGGTCGATGACTTGCAGTTCCAGTTTGCGTTGGCCCTTCCACTCGTTGATTTTCGGTGTGAACGCGAGGCAGCAGTCGCCGCCGGCGCTCATCAGTTCCTCCATGCGGTCGGCCATGTTCCACGCCACGCACCGCATCACGGTGTCGCCTTGGCGCACGCGGAAGTCCATGTGCTTCTGCACGTCGCCGCTGCCGATCAGCCGCGCGGCTTCTACCTTCAGCCCGGCCGCGAGGAACTTCGGGCGCGGGTTCCCGGCCCCGTAGGGTTCGAGTTTGTCGAGGTCGTTCAGCAGGTTGAACGTGACCGCGGCGAGCGGGACTTCCGCGTCGAGGTTCAGCACCTGCGCCGGCGCGCCGCCGGGGTACCGCGCGCGGACGTGCGCGTTGAAGCGGTCGCGGAAGGCGTCGATGCGCTCCGGGCGCACCTTGAACCCGGCCGCGGCCGCGTGGCCACCGTGCCCTTCGAGCAGCGCGTCGCACGCGACCAGCGCTTGGTGCAGCGCGAACCCGGGCACGCTGCGCCCCGACCCGGTCGCAATCGCTTCGTTCGGTTGCAGCGCGATCACGAGCGCCGGCTTGCCGAAGTGTTCGACCAAGCGGCTCGCGACGATGCCCACGACACCGGGGTGCCACTCGCCCGCGACCACTACCGCCGCGTCGTCGGCGAAACTGGCTTCCACCAACTCTTTCGCCTGCTGCGAATACTTGCGCTCGCGGGCTTGGCGCTCGCCGTTGTGCCCCTCGAGCACCCGCGCGAGGTTCGCCGCTTTGTTCAGCGATGTCGTAGTGAGCAGTTCGACCGCGAGGCTGGCGCAGCCGAGCCGCCCGGCGGCGTTGAGTCGCGGGGCCAACTTGAAGCCGACGTCTTCGGCCGTCACCGCTTGATCGGGCTTCACGCCGCTCGCTTCGAGCAGCGCCTTCAGCCCGACCGACGGGTGCGAGCGGATGCGCTCCAACCCGTGCCGCACCAGAATGCGGTTCTCGTCGCGCAGCGGGACCACGTCGGCCACGAGGCCGAGTGCCGCGAGGCCGACCGCGTCGAGCAACAGTTCGCGCAGCTCGGTCGGCACGCGCTCCGAGCCGGTCACTTGCTGCGCGATGGCCCACGCGAGTTTCAGTGCGACCCCGGCCCCGGATAGGTCGCCGAACGGGTACGGTTCTTCGCACGGCAGCCGCGGGTGAACGATTGCGGCGGCGCACGGCAGCAGCGGGCCGTCCAACCCGTTCTTCATCTCGTGGTGGTCGGTGACGATGAGTTCGAGGCCCAACTCCTTCGCGGTCTCGGCTTCGGCGATGCTGGCGACGCCGCAATCGACGCTAATGACCATCGAAACGCCGGTGGCCGCGAGTTCGCGCAAGCGGTCCGAGTTGAGGCCGTAGCCTTCGGAGAGGCGCAGCGGGACGTGGAACTGCACGTCCGCACCGAGTTTGCCCAAGAGCCGCAGCAGGATCGAAGTGCCGGTGACGCCGTCCACGTCGTAGTCGCCGTACACGCAGATGCGGCGCTTCGCGCTCACGGCGCGCGCGATCCGCTCGGCGGCATCGGCGACGCCCGGCAGCGCGCGCGGCGGGTGCAACCCCGCGAGCGGGCACTCCAAGAACCGGCGCGCCGCGGTGGCATCTCGCACGTCGCGCGCGAGCAGCAGTTGCGCGACCACGGGCGAGATGCGCGCCGCCGCCGCGAGCCGGTTCGTCGCGCTCGGATCGATGGGCCGCAGGTGCCACTGTTTCTCGGCGCGGGCCATAGGCACCCTAGGGTAGTAGGCACGCTCCGCGTGCCGTGTGTTCGGGCCGCTACAGTTACACGACTGTGCGCATCGGTTATCGCGCGCCGCAGAACGGCACGCGGAGCGTGCCGACTACCCTCTTAGAACGGATGTCCACACCGCGGGCAAGGTCAACCGCGGCCCAGAATGCGGCGCAACTGTGCGTCGAGTTCGTCGGCGCGCTCGATGTTGCGCGCGTACAGGTCGTTCACCTCGTGCCGGTCGTCCGGTTTGGCGAACAGTTGCGGCTTGCGCGTGTCGTCGCCCTCCGGCACCAGTAGCGCCCATTCGTTCGTGCGGATCGCGCGCTCGCCGACACCGTTCATTTCGCAGTACGAAACCGCGCAGTCGCGCGCGGATTCGGTTGCGCCGCGCATCACCGGGAGCAGGTTGTGGCCGTCGCCTTCGTACGGAAGGCCGAGGAGCGCGCGGAGCGTGGGTGCGAGGTCCGGCGGTTGCGTGAAGCCGGTCACGCGCCGCCCAGCCTGCTCCGCGTTCGGCAACCGCACGATCAGCGGCACATGAACCAGTTCCGAATACAGCCACGGCCGGTGTGGGCCGACGATGCCGTGCTCGCCGAGCGCCTGCCCATAGGGTGAAGTGACGACCCACGCCGCGGACGTGTCGAACCCGCGCGCGCGGAGCAGGTCGAACACCGTCCCGAGTTCCGCGTCCAGCTTCGTAACCACGGCCGCGAAGGTGCAGTGCAACCAGTCCCACGCGTCGAGGTCCGTGCGGTCGAACGGCCCAACGGGCGGATCGTCGAGCGGCGCGACGCGCTCGGTCGCTTCGGGTTCTGCCACCGGTTCCGGTTCGTCCTCTGCCTCCTCTTCCCCTGTGTCGTCCTCTTCGGCGCCGCCTTCCAATTCGCTCTCGTTGTCGTCCGCTTCCGCGGGCGGTTCGTCGGTGTCGTACTTGTCTTCTTCGGCGGCGTCTTCGAGGTACGCTTCGAACACGTCTTGCTGAACGTCCCACGGCGGCAGCAACCGGTCCGTTTCGATCCACAGGAGGAAGTTCGGTTCGCCCGCGAACCGGTCGAGCAGCGCGGGGAGTTCGCGCAGCAGAGAATCGAGGGGCGAGTGGTCGCCCGGGTTCGGGCGCGCGTCGAACACTTCGCCGAACGCGGCGTAGTACCAATCTGGAGCGTCGGTGTCGGTGTGGTTGGCTCGCACGCAGAGTGAAAGGCAACCTACCCCCCCCGGCCCCCCCTCCCTGAAGGGAAGGGGGGAGATTCGTCTCGCTGCGCTCGACGAAGGCGCTGACGCGGCGCGTGCGTCCCCTTCTTCTGTCTCCCCCCTTCCCTTGAGGGAGGGGGGGCCGGGGGGGGTAGGTGAGTCCGCGATGTGCCGGTCGAACGTGACGCCTTCGGCCGCGAGGCGGTCCAAGTGCGGGGTGCCGACCCAGTCGTTCCCGTACGCGCCGAGCCACGCGGCCGGGCACCCGTTGATCGCGAAGACGATTGCGCTCATGCGTGAGGGATTCTAGCGGGCGCGGCCCGGTTCGCATAAAGTAACGCGGTTCAACGTTTCCCGGAGGCGCGCGTGCTAGGGCCGATCTTCTCCCGCGAACTGGTCACGGTGCCGCGCCGCGGCGGGCACTTCCCCACGCGGGCCGCGCTCGTCGGCCTCATCGCCATTCTCGGCATCACCACTTGGCAAGCCACCGTCGGGTTCGCGCGCGACGCCACCCTCGGCGAGACCGCGAACTTCGGCCAACTGCTGTTCCAACTCGTTTCGTTCGTGCAACTGCTCTTGGTGCTGTTCTTCGGCGCACTCTCCGCGGCCGGGGCCGTTTCGCAGGAAAAGGACCGGCGCACCTTCGTGCTACTGCTGCTGACCGACATGCGCGATTACGAAATCGTGCTCGGGAAGCTCATCGGCGCGCTGCTCCCGATTCTGCTGCTGATTCTCGTGAGTACGCCCGTGCTCGCGCTGTTACTGCTGCTCGGCGGGATCGCGCCGGAGCAAGTCGTGCAGGCCGTCTTGGTGCTGTTCGCGGCGGCGATTGCGGCCGGGTCGCTCGGCGGGTTGGTTGCGCTGTGGCGCGACAAGACCTATCAGGCGCTGGCGCTCTCGGTGCTGTTCCTCGTGCTCTACTTCCTGCTGGCGCAAGCGCTCGGGAGCGCGAAAGCGTACTTCGACCCGTTCGCCGCGATGCAAACCGTCCTCGAACCGCCCGCGGCCGGGTGGAGCGGCCTCGCGCCCGCCTACGGGTTCGTGCTGGTCGCGGCGGCGCTGTGCGCGCTGATGAACGGCGTCGGCATTTGGAAGCTGCGCAAGTGGAACCCGAGCGGCGAGCCGATCATGCAGCGCGAGGTGTTCATCGGCGAGGCCGCCGCCGCGACCGAAGCGGAAGAGTTGGAGAAGCGGGCGAAGGCGCACGCGGCCCCCGGCGACGCGCGGCAGGTGGGCGCGAACCCGATCCTGTGGCGCGAAACCGGCACGCTCGCCTACGGCCGCCGCCCGCTGCTCGTGAAGTTCGCGTTCGGCATCGTGCTCGCGCTCATCCTGTACTTCGCGGTGAGCGAGATGAACCGGCCCGGCGGGCGGCCGGCGTTCGCCGCGGCCTACGGCCTCGTGCCGGTCGCGGTGCTGAGCCTGCTGCTGGTCGCGGCACAAGCCGTTACCAGCATCACCTCGGAGCGCGACGGCGGCGCGCTCGACGTGCTCCTCGTGACCGACGTGTCGCCGAAGGAGTTCGTGTTCGGGAAGCTGTGGGGCGTCGTGTACAATTGCAAAGAGTACATCATCCCGCCGCTGATACTGGCGCTCTTCTACGCGCTCCGCGGCGTGCTCGGGCGCCCGCCGGCCGACGCGACCACGGCCGACTACGTGGCCGCGAACTTCGGCCCGCTGATCGCGGTGGGCGGCGCGCTGGTGCTGCTGTTCGCGTTCGCCATCGCGCTGGGGTTGCACGTGTCGCTGCGAATCGTGCAGAGCCGCATGGCGATCGCGCACACGCTCGGCACCATCTTCTTCCTCTCGGTGGGCACGCTGATCGCGATTTACCTGATCGTGATTAACGGCGGCAGTTTCACGAACCAGTGGGTGAGCTTCATCTCGTTCCTCGCGCTCGGCATCGGCGGGCTGATGTACGTGCTCAGCGCGGATCGGCCGTCGCCGGCGCTGTCGCTGGCGAGCGTGGTGTGCCCGCTGGCGATGTTCTACTGCGTGGTGAACGTGCTGATCGCGCGCCCCGGCACCGACGAATCCGCGGACCCGCTGGTGCCGTTCGTGGTGCTCGGCGCGGCCTTCGGGTTCACCATCACCGCGATGCTGCTCCCGCTCGTGACCGAGTTCGACGTGGCCCTCGGCCGCACCGCCCAACCGAACGAGGGGTAAGCGCGGAGTGTTGATCCGCAGATTACGCAGATGAACGCAGATTTGAAAACCAAGAGAGAAGACTTTTCGACCGGATTACAGGATCAACACGATACAGAGATTTGAAGTTCATTCTGTATCCTCTTCACCCTGTGATCTCCTCAAAACTCTTCTCTGCCTTCTGTCTTCAAATCTGCGTTCATCTGCGTAATCTGCGGATAACTCTTCTTCGGGGTGTCCCATGAAGCGATTCGTTGCGCTGGTCGCGGTTCTGGTCGCGGTGGCGGTGGCGCGCGGCGACGAGCCGAAACGGTTCCCCGATGCGAAGCACAAGGGCGGCGAACTGAAGTACGTCGGCCCGGTGCCGGTGCTCACGGTGCGCGGCACG
>LNFM01009481.1_pt1 | contig 14139 bp, 12 predicted proteins | sample 596031 | NCBI WGS metagenome assembly LNFM01 (sample SAMN04254537, study PRJNA301005) | activated carbon metagenome | isolation source: dual media filters at the Ann Arbor, Michigan drinking water treatment plant | place: USA: Ann Arbor
AGCGCGAGCGTGAGCTTGTTGACGAAGTTCCACAGGCCGAAGTACGCGCCCTCGCGCTGACCGTCGTGACCGTTGGCGTCGATCACGCGCGCCAGCAGCGCGGGCGGCAGGGCCAGATCGGCGCCGAAGGCGATGCCCGACAGCACGCAGATGAACGCAAAGGCGGCCAGGTCGCCCGGGCCGACCGCAAAGGCCCAGATGAACGCCGCCACCGAGGCCACCATGCCGGTCAACCACACCGAGTGCAGCGAGTACTTGCGCGCCAGGCGAATCCACAGCGGCATGCTGGCGGCGCCAGCGATGAAGTACAGCGCGAGGAACATGCCGGTGTAGCTGGCCAGGCCGAGCCGGTCGGCCACAAAGAACTGGAACACGGTGGCGGTGATCGATGGCGCGATCGCATTGAGTGCGAACACCGCGAGCAGCCACCGCAGTCGACTGCTCTGCAGCGGCAGGACAAAACTGGCGAACGGATTGCCCGACGTCGACGCCTTCTGCGAGCGCGGCGCGCGCGGTGCGCCGCGCCACAACGCCACCAGCGCCAGCGCCAGCGCCACCAGGAACACCCCGGTGAGCACGCCCATGCCGGTGACGGAGGGCAGTGCGCCGCCGATCAGCACGCCCACCAGCCCGGCACCCTCGCGCGCGCCGGTGATGCGGGTGCGACCGGCATCGTCGTGCGCCAGTTCCGCGCCCCAAGCCTGGTAGGCGACGGTGGCCAGCGAGTAGCCGAGGTAAGCCGCCACCAGTGTCGCGAACAGCCAGGTTGTGGCCGCCGTACCGCTTAACTGCGGCGGGTTGAACAGCAGCATGAAGCCGAGCGCCAGCAGCGGAGCGGCGATCAGCACGGGTCGCAGGTAGCCAGCGCGTCCTTTCTGCGAATCGACCCAGCTGCCCAGCAGCGGATCGGCCACCGCATCCACCAGCCGCGTGGCCAGCAGAACGAGGCCGATCACCGTCAACGCCAGGCCGGTGTTGGCGGCGTAGTAGTCGGGCAGCAGGATGTTGATCGGCAGCGCCGTCATCGCCAGCGGCAGCCCAAGCAGCGCATAGGCGGCCAGCCCGCGGCCGGTGACCAGGCGCGGCGGCAAAGTGGCCGCGAGGGTGGCGGAGGCCATGGGTCAGCGGCGCGTGGTGACGGAGCGAGGCGGCTGATGCGCGGCTGGCGGCATCAGCGCGCTACGGCGCGATGGCGGCCGTGGCGCCGCCCGCTTTGAGCAGGCTGTCGCGCAGACGCGGTGCCCGCGTGCGCGGGTCGAGCCAGATGGCGAAAAAGGCGCGCGCGAAATCAGGTTCGTCCACGCTGCCGACGAAGTTGCCATCGACGTAGAAGCGCGCCCCTTTGCCGGGCTGGTTTACGCCGGCGATGCGGCGCCCCTTTTCCACGTCGGGGAACAGCTTCTCCATTTGCCCCAGCCACTTGGTCTGCTGCTCGGGGGTGCCGAAGGCCAGGCGCTGCATCTCATCGCGGCTGGCTTCGGCGATGGCCTTGCCTTCGAGCTTGCGCGCGTATGTCAGCTCGAGCACGAACTGCTGGGCGGAGGGATTGCTCACGTCGAATCCAGCGGGTGCGTACAGGCGCGCGTCATACACGTGAAAGCCGAGCCAGGTGAGCTTTCCTTCGCCGGCCAGACGGGCGTCGGTGACGTAGCGGGCGATATGGGCGGTGGTCATGGCGTTCGTCGCCGGGGGCGACGCAGTAGACGTGGTTTGGGCGGCGACGGGCGCGGCGGCGAGGAAGGCCGCCATCAGCGCCGCGCCGAGACGGGCGTGCATATCATTCCTTGGCGAGGGTGTACTGGACGACATCGGTATTGCCCTCCGCAAATGCAGCCTCGCAGTAGGCGAGGTAGAACTCCCACAGCCGCACGAAGCGCTCGTCGAAGCCCTGCGCGCGCACGCTGTCGAGCTGGCTCATGAAGGTGGCGCGCCAGGTGGCGAGCGTCTTGGCGTAGTCGCGCCCGAAGGCCAGCTCGTCGACCACCGTGAGGCCGGCCTTGGCCGCTTGCGCGCGAAACACCGACGGACAGGGCAGCATGCCGCCCGGGAAGATGTACTGCTGGATGAAGTCGGTGCCGCTGCGATAGCGGGCGAACAGATCGTCGGCGATGACGATCGTCTGCACGCAGGCGCGGCCGCCGGGCGCGAGACAGCGGTTGAGGGTGGCGAAGTAGCCGGGCCAGTACTGCTCACCCACTGCCTCGAACATCTCGATGCTGGCGATGCCGTCGTACACGCCCTGCTCGTCGCGGTAGTCCTGCAGCTTCAGATCGGCGTCGAGTGTCTGCCGCGCCAGGCGCTGTTGCGCGTGATCGAGTTGCGACGGCGACAGCGTGAGCCCCGTCGTGTGCACGCCGGCGCGCGCGGCCGTCTCGGCAAATCCGCCCCAGCCGCAGCCGATCTCCAGCACCCGGGCGCCGCGCGCCACGCGAAGTTCGGTCAGCACGCGCTCGTACTTGACGCGCTGCGCGGCGGCCAGCTCGGCCGCGTCGGCCGGCGCATGCACCCCGGTACCGTCGACCGCACCCGGCGCGAATATCGCGCTGCTGTAGGTCATCGAGGGATCGAGCCACAACGCATAGAACGCGTTGCCGAGGTCATAGTGCGCGGTGATGTTCTTGCGCGCCTGCGGTTTGCTGTTGCGGTTGAGCAGGTGCTTGACGCGGTACGCGAGCGAGCCCCAGAAGGAGCCGTAGATCACGCGCTCGACTGCCGCCCGGTTGCGCACGAAGAACACCAGCACGCGGGCAGGATCGCTGGAGGTCCAGTCGCCGGCGGCGTAGGTCTCCGCGAAGCCGATGTCGCCGCTCTTGAGCGCCGCGCCGAACACGTTCCAGTTGGCAAGATGCACGTCGGCGGTCGGGCCGCCATGGCCGAAGCAGGCACGCTGGCCATCGGGGAAGGTCACCATCAGCGCGCCATGCTCGGCCCGTTCGAGCAGCTTGAGCACCCAGCGTGCCTGCGCGGGGAAGGCGCTGGTGTCGAGGTCGGCTGGGCCGCGGGCGTGCGAGTCGGTAGCGATGCGCAGGGCGAAGTCGTTCATGGGTGCGAGAGGACGGAGGCAGCGTGGTTGGCGGAAGGTGAGGCTTCGACTCGGGACGACGGGTCGGACGATTGCGTGAGCGCGACCGCCGGCGGTTCAGGCTTGCTGAAAAACGGCACGCGCTTGAGCCACAGCTTGAGCGCCTGCCAGTGGATGCGTGCCATGACGCCGAGGCTGAACGCGGGGTAAGCGAAGAACGCGCGCATCAGCGCGGCATCGGTCAACGGTACGAGCCGACCCTGGATCGACGTCAGCAGCAACGGGCCATCGGCATCATCGTGGTCGATGCGCGCGACGAAGCGCTCGGCGATATCGCCGGACGCGGCAGATGGGTCCGGTGCGGCCAGCATGAAGCGGAAGCGATAACGCCCGCTGACCTGGCAAAACGGGGACACGTGGAATGCCTTGGTGGCGATCAGTTCCTCGCCCCAATGCAGCGCGCGGCCATCGGCATGGGCCAGCAGATAGCAGTGCTTCTCGCCGAAGGTGTTGCGGACCTCGCACACCACCGACCGCAGGGCACCGTCTTCGCGGTGGCAGAACCAGAAGCTGACCGGATTGAAGACATAGCCGAATACGCGCGGGAACGCATGCAGCCAGATTTCACCGCGCGCGTCGTGGATGCCGGCCCGCGAGAGCAGTGACTCGATCCACGCCAGCGGCGCGCGGCCGTCGCCGTGGTCAGCGTCGTGCAGTGCGAACAGGCCAAAACGGTTGTGCTTCAGCCAGCGCAAGCCAAACGGCCGCTCCGCGGTGGCGCGCAGCGGCACGCGCAGGAAGTAGCTGCCGTAGGCGAAACGGTGTTCCGCCGGGCGCAGCCGCGCGTGACGCACGGAGCCGAAGCCAATGAGGGGTGAGGCAGACATCCAGGATCCGGTAAGGGGCTCGTGACCAACAAGTCACGATTTGAACCGAAAAGTCCCAGTTCGGCAACCGATATCTGCCTCCGCGCCTCGCGCCTCGGCGAAATGCGGGGTTTGCCCGAGGGACGTCAGGCCGCCTGCTGCGAAGCGCGCCGCCCCAACGCGCCAAGGGCTTCGGCGACTGCCAGACCCGACTTCAAGCCGTCTTCGTGGAAACCGTAGCCGGTCCAGGCACCGGCGAACCACACGCGACGACGTCCCTGGACGTCCGGCAGCCGCCGCTGGGCGGCGATCGCCGCCTGGTCGAACACCGGGTGTGCGTAGTCGAACTCGGCCAGCACCTTGTCGGCGCGCGGCTGCACCAACGGATTGAGACTGACGAAGACCGGCGACTTGAACGGCAGCGGCTGCAACTTGTTGAGCAGGTAGGTGACCGCCACATCCGGGTTGGCGCCGCCGGCACTCAGGTAGCTCCAGGCCGACCACACCTTGCGCGAGCGTGGCATCAGGCGCTCATCGGTGTGCAAGATGGCGCGGTTGGCCTGGTAGCCGACGTCGGCCAGCACGCTGCGTTCAGCAGCGTCGGCATCGGTCAGCACGCGCAACGACTGATCGCTGTGGCTTGCGAGCACCACCTGGTCATACAGCGCCACGCCGCGCTGCGTGCGCACCGCCACCTTGTGCGCCCCTTCCTGGCGCGTGACCTCGAGCACCGGTTCGCCGGCGCGGATGTCGGTTAGCCCCGCCGCGATCTTCTCGACATACTGGCGCGCGCCTCCCGCCACCGTGAACCAGCGCGGTCGGTCGTTCACCTGCAGCAGGCCATGGTTGTGGCAGAAGCGGATGAAGGTGGCGGCCGGATACGCCAGCATCGTCGCCAGCGGGCACGACCAGATCGCGCCCGCCATCGGCAGCAGGTACCACTGGCGGAAGCTCTGGCCATAGCGGTTGCGATCGAGGAACTCGCCCAGCGAGAGTTCATCGCCGGATTCGCGGCCTTCGGCGATCGCGGTTGCCTGGCGGTTGAAGCGCAGCAGATCCCGCAGCATCGCCAGGAATCGCGGCGATGCCAGGTTGCGTCGCTGGGCGAACACCGTGTCGAGACTGGCGCCCGACCACTCCAGCATGCGGCCACCGTCTCCGACGGGAACGCTGACGGCAAACGACATGTCCGACAGCGCGGTCGGCACCGCGAGCTCGCCCAGCAGGCGGATCAGGTTCGGATACGTGCGCTCGTTGAACACGAGAAAGCCGGTGTCGACCGGGTGCGAGATGCCGTCGATCGTGATGTCGACGGTATTGGTGTGTCCGCCCAGTCGCGGGGCGGCCTCGTACAGCGTGACGGCGTGTTCGCGCGCCAGCAGATGCGCACACCCCAGCCCGGACACGCCGGCACCCACAACAGCAATCTTCATCTTCGATCCATTCATTGTTCATTGCGCTCCGCGCGTCATGTCGGCGGGGTCGCCCGCGTGCTCAGCGCACGGCAAGCAGTTGCTCGATGCGGCCGGTGACGCGCGCATCGAGCGGCTCGACCGCGCTGGGAAAGTCGGCGACCACCCGCCCCTGGCGGTCGATTAGGTACTTGTGAAAGTTCCAGCGGGGTGCCCGCCCACTCGCCCGCGCCAGCGCGGCGTAAAACGGATGTGCGCCTGGCCCGGTGACCGCTTGTGGGCCGAACATCGGAAACTTCACCCCGTAGGTGTTGAAGCACAGGTCGGCGATGGCCCGGTTGTCCTTCGTCTCCTGCTTGAAGTCGTTCGACGGCACGCCCAGCACGGTGAAGCCCTGCGCCACGTAGCGAGCGAAGAGTTTCTCCAGCCCTTCGTACTGTGGCGTGAAGCCGCAGTAGCTGGCGGTATTGACCACCATGATGACCTTGCCGGCGAACTGACATAAGGGCTGCGGCACGTCGTCCAGCAGCCTGGGCAGTGAGTGGTCAAGCAGCGCCGGGCAGGTGCGAGCGCTTACGGTCGATGCGCCCAACAGGCCCATTGCGGCAAGCACGAGGCGGCGACGAAACAACATTGTTGGGGTCATGAACGACAACTGGCCTGCGTTTCCTTGCCCTGAGTTAGGACAACCTTTGACGGTCGATGTCCTAGGCAAACATATTTCGGGCCCATATACTATGCGGCAAAGCAGCGAAGGTCAATGATTTGTCCTAGACAATAGCTGATTCGACTGAGCCGCCCGCGCCTTGCCGGCCTCAGGTCCAACCGTCCACGTGCCGGCTAGAAGAGGCCAAGTGTCGCGATGAACGACCGCAGTCCACCCACTCCAATCACCGTTTCCATTGCCGCGGTTGAACGCGACACGGGCCTGTCGAAAGACACTTTGCGCGTATGGGAGCGCCGCTACGGATTTCCCCAGCCTGACCGAGACGCGTACGGCGAGCGCACCTATCCGCTCGATCAGGTCGACAAGCTGCGCGTCATCAAGCGCCTGATGGACCAGGGCCATCGGCCCGGCAAGATCATCGGTTTCGCGGTCGACCACCTGCAGCAGATGTCGGAGGCAACCACCGCCGCCCCGGCGCGCGCCAGCGAGAACAGCGAGCAGTTCGAGGATCTGCAGGCGTACATCGACCTCGTCAAGCAGCACAAGGTCGAAGACCTGCGGCGCCAACTGTCGCAATCGCTGCTGCGCATCGGTCTGTCGCGCTTCGTGATCGAGGTGGTGGCGCCGCTGAACGAACTGGTCGGCGACGCCTGGACCCGCGGCTACTTCGAGATCTTCGAGGAGCACCTGTATACGGAATCGATCCAGGTGATCCTGCGTAACGCGATCAACACGATCCCGCACCCCGGGCAGGCCAACGCCGCCCGACCGCGTATCTTGCTCACCACCTTCCCGCAGGAGCCACATGGCCTGGGCGTGCTGATGGCCGAGGCCTTGTTCGCGCTGGAGGGCTGCCGCTGCATTTCCCTTGGCGTGCAGACACCCATCTGGGACATCGTGCTGGCCTCCTCCGCCCAGCAGGTCGATATCGTGGCGCTGTCGTTTTCGTCGAGCCTGAATGCCAATCACGTGCTCGACGGGCTGGCGGAATTACGCGCCAAGCTGCCGGCACACATTGAGGTGTGGGCCGGAGGTGCCTGCCCGGTGCTGTACCGGCGCCCGCCCAAAGATGTCACGACGCTGCGCACGCTTGAATCGGTGGCCAACGCACTAGCCGAGTGGCGACGCACGCATTTGCAGGCACAACCGTCGACCAGCCTGGCTGCCGAGTAAGGCAGTCACCTGCCGCGGCTGGGCAGGCAGGTCCGGTCAGTAGAACACCGTCAACACACCGGTAAAGCCGTACAGGTTCTGTCCGCCGATCTCGCCGTTGGCGTAGAAGCCGACGAGTGGCACCTCGCCGAGCTGGCGCTGGATCAGCCGCAGTTCCTCGTGCTGTTCGCCGAACATGTGGCTGCCACGTCCCAGGCACGACACGTACACCGCGCCGCGCGCAGCCACCGGTTCACCCGCGGCTTCTTCCAGTTCGTGCAGGTGACTGCGGATCTCCGAGCAGATGCGCATCAGGTCCTTGCGTGCGGCCGCCTCGTCGCGCGTGCAGAAACTCAGCATCTGGCCCGCTTCCACCGGTGCGGCCACGGCGACCACGCCCTTGGACGGATCGAGCGCGACCACGTTGCGCACCACGTAGTCCTGGCGCGGCGTGCGCTCTCGGTAGGCATCGCCGGCAGCAGGCTCGATGCCCACGAACAGGCCCCGCTGCCCGAGCGCCTGCAGTTGTGCACGCACGCGCGCGAAGTCTTCGCGGGGGGCATCGTCGGCGGTGCCGGCGCGTGCGCGGATGCCGGCATCTTCGAGCAGCACGTCGAACGCCGGCCGCCCGTCGAGCGCCAGAATCAGATTGGCATTGGCCTGTGTCACCTCGTGCCGTGCCGCGCCGGGCAGCGGATGCACGCCTTGAGTGACGCGCGAGACAAGCGCGACGTCCGAGGCGAACACCACGCCTGATAGTCCGCCATTGAGCACTCGGTCGGCGATCTGATGGGTCTGGCGACCGCTCGAAATGCCACCGAAGAGATAGCCGCTGACGACCTTGTGGGCCATGTCGACCACCAGATCGGGCAGGTCATGCGCAGCCGGGTCGGCGTGCACCAGTGCGGTGAATGCGGCTTCGGCGCCGCTGTCGGTGCGCGCCGTCAGCGCCGGCGGACGTTGCATGCCGGAGAAGACATTGAAGCTGCCCGGCTTGAAGTGGCCCAGCAGCACCGCCATCGCTGGCTCGTCGGTGTACTCCGTGCTGCCGGCGCAGATCGCGGAGCCGACCGCGCCCACCCAGTTGGGAATGCCGGTGCGGCTCTTCAGCAGGGTGAGGATGCGCTCGGCGTGCGGCTGCAGCTCGTCGGTCAGATAGAGAAAGCCGAGGTTCGGCGTGCGCGTATAGCGGTCATCGCCAGCGTACTGAGCCAGCAGCAGCAGGCACTCCTCGACCGCGACGCTCCAGTCAGCGTGGGCGGAGTGCGCGAGACGGAATCGCATGGGTACCCGGCAGCGTGGGCCTGCGGCTAGGCCTGCGTGCGCTTGCGAACGCGCCGCGTCGGCGTCCGCGCCGGCGCAGGCGCAGCCTGAACCGGCGCCGCCCGCTTCGCAGCCGTGGGCGGGTCAGCCGTGGCGGCCGCGGCAGCAGCTCGCACGAACTGATCCTGCAGCGCGCCCCACCATGCCGCCGGATTGAGCGGCATGGCCGCCGTTGCGGGCGCAGCCGTCTTGCCGGCCTTTCCGCGTACTCGCGGTTTCGACCGCTTGGTGGGCGCAGCAGGTGCAGGCATGGACACGGGTGTGATGGCCGCCGCCGCAGAGGCCGCCGCCGTGGCCTGGCGACGCGCCATGCCGCGCTCTTCGGCTTGTCGCAGGTAGGCCTCGCCCGGTGTCGCTTCGTGCATGCCACCACCTCGCGACACGCTGGCGAGCATCGAGCCACCAAAGCTCTTGAGCGTGGCGATCGTGTTGCGCTGGACCTCGAGGCTCTGGATCGTCGCCCGCAGCATGTTGGCGTTCAACGCCAGCCACTGCTCCACCGCGCGCAGGTCGGCGATGCGCTTGTCGAGTTCGCCCACGTCCAGCGTGGGCGTGATCATCGACGGCAGCGCCCCGGGCAAGCCCTGCGCGAACTGTGTGATGCCGGCCGTCGACGGCATGCCGGGCAATCCTGGCAGGCCGGTCACGCCCCACATCTTGCGAACGAAGTCGATGCCGTCGGTCATGTTGCCGACAAAGGGCAATCCGCCTGCCGCCTTCTTATCTGCCATTGCGCCTCCCGGTTGTGGCTATCTTGCGCGTTTTGCGAGCGGCACCACGGTCTGCTCGATGGCCCCGAAGATGCTGTCGCCCTGGGCATCCAACATCTCGATCTTCACCGTGTCGCCGTACTTCATGAAGGGCGTGCTCGGCTCCCCGCCGGCAATCATCTCGAGCGCACGCTGCTCGGCAATGCACGAGTAGCCGCGCGAGACATCCTTGTTACTCACCGTGCCCGAACCGATGATGCTGCCAGCGCGCGCGTTGCGGGTCTTGCACAGATGCGCGATCAACTGGGCAAAGTCGAACACCATGTCGTCGCCAGCGTGGGCGCGTCCCACACAGCGGCCGTTCCAGTGCACGTTGAGCGGCAGCAACACCTTGCGGCCGGTCCAGGCCTCGCCCAGCTCGTCGGAGGTTACGGCCACGGGCGAGAACGCGGTGGCGGGCTTGCTCTGGAAGAAGCCGAAGCCCTTGGCCAATTCAGCCGGGATCAGATTGCGGAGGCTGACGTCGTTGACCAGCATCAGCAGCCTGATGTGCGTTGCCGCCGCGTCGGCGTCGGCTGCCATCGGCACGTCATCGGTCACGACCGCCACTTCAGCCTCGAAGTCGATGCCCCACGCCTCGCTCACACAGACAATGTCGTCGCGCGCCCCCAGCAGGTCGTCCGAGCCGCCTTGGTACATCAGCGGATCGGTCCAGAAGCTCGCCGGCATGTCGGCCTGACGCGCCTTGCGCACCAGTTCCACGTGGTTCACGTAAGCCGACCCGTCGGCCCATTGGAAGGCGCGCGGCAGCGGTGCCATGCACTGCGCGGAGTCGAACGCGAAGGCGTGTCGCGCGCGCCCTTCGTTGAGCGTCTGGTACAGGTCGTTGAGCTGTGGCGCGATGAACGTCCAGTCGTCGAGCGCCTGTTGCAGGCGGCCGACGATACCGCTGGCAAAGTGCGCGGTGGCCAGATCGCGCGACACAACGGCCAGTTGACCGTCACGGGAACCATCGCGCAGGGTGGCAAGCTTCATTCGAGTTATCGTCGGGTGGTGAGAGGAACGAGCCCGGCCTATGTTAGCCGCCGAACGTCGCTGCGCTGCACTTGCCCTGCCCGGCGAGCCGCTGTCGGCAGCGCGGCATGCGCCTGCGTTCAATGGCGATGAGCACTGACCGATGAACGTCGCTGCAGGCGCCGCGCCGCCGCCCAAGCCACCCGCCCGAGTCGGCCGCGTGGCGGCCGTGCTGGCTGCCTCCGTCGCGCTGCACTTCTGGGTGCTGGATCGCGCCCGCTCCGAACTCGACTTTGAACTGCCAGCGCCCACCGCCACCATACAGGCGGACCTATTCCGCCTGCCGGCCCCGATCGCGGTGGGCAGCCAGCCGGCGGCAACGGCCCCGCCGCGACGCGCGCCCCGGGCGATCACGCCGCCGCCGGTCGCGGCCGCTCCAGCCCCTGCGGCGGCACCAGCGCCCATCGTCGTCGACGAACAACCTGCGCCCGCGACAGAACCCACCACCGACCTGCCGATGGCGGACGACGCGTTGCTGCCCTCAACCACGGCCAACGCGTTGTCACTCGATCCGCCGCCGCCCACGCCGATCGAGGCGGTGATGGTCAGCTTTCCGAAGGTGGGCCGCTTTGTCAGCGATGCCACCTATGTGAAGGGCATGCTGCGCGTGTTTGGAACTGCCACCGTCGAATGGAAGATCGGCGCTGACGCCTATGAAGCGACCTCGGTCACCACCGACGACAGCGGCCGCGTGCTGCTGTCGCTCACCTCCAGCGGTGCGGTGCGCCCCGACATGGGCGTGGCCCCGGTGCGCTATACGGAGCAGCGCCTGACCCGCCCGCCGGTCGCCGTGAACTTCCAGTGGGACGCGCGCAAGGTCACCTTCAGCGCCAGCAGCAGCGAGTTCCCGCTCAACGACGGCGTGCAGGACCAGCTGAGCTTCATCGCCCAGCTCGCGCTGCTGGCACAGGCCTTCCCCGATCGATTCCAACCCGGCGCGCCGGTTGCCCTTGAAGTGGCGGGCACCCGCAATCTGCGCATCTACGACTTTCGCGTCGTCGGCTGGGAAGCCATTCGCACCGGGGTGGGCGTGATCGATGTACTCAAGCTCGACCGTGTTGTGCCGCAGGGGGCGCGCGATGCCCGTATCGAAGTCTGGCTGGCGCCGAGCCTGCGCTGGCTGGCAGCGCGCATGCGGGTGACAAATCCGAATGAAGAAGTGATCGAGACCGTGCTGCGCGAGGTGCAGTTTGAGTAGCGACTGTCGTCTGGCAGGCCGGCGCGCCCTGCTGCACGCTGCCCTTGCCGGTGCGATCGGCCTGGTAGCGAGCAGCGCCCCACGGCAGGCTCTGGCGCAGACCGACAGCAGCGCCGCGTGCATTGACACGTCGCCGCTGCCTGCACGATTCCGGCTTGCCTTCAACGCCCAGGCCTCACGCGGACCGTTCACTCTTGATGGCGAGAACGAGCTCATCTTCAGCCGGGATGGACCCCGCTACACGCTGCGCTCGGTCACGCGCTCGGTGCTGTTCGATGCGGAACAGGAATCCGTCGGCGACATTCTGGACACGCCGCTGGCGGGCGCGATGCTGGTACCGAGCCGGTACAGCGAACGCGCGGGGCGGCGCGAGCCGCGGCGCGTGCAGTTCGACTGGCGCGCGCGCCGCGTCACGTTCAGCAACGCTGACGAAGCGGTTGCCACCCAGCCGCTGCTGCAGGACCGCCTGAGCCTTCTGCTGCAGGTTGGTCAGCAGTTGCGCGCGCAAGGTGGCAAGGGCGACGTCGCATTGCCGGTGGCGAGCACGCGGCGGATCAGCAGCTACCGCCTCACCCCGAGCCCGGCGCAGGCGCTGGAAGTGCCGGCAGGGCGGTTCGACACGTATCGGCTGGAGCGTCCGTTAGATGCCGAGCACGACGGCATCGAGGTCTGGATCGCGCCGCAGCTGTGCTGGCTGCCGGTGAGCCTGCGCTACACCGATGATCGCGGCCAGGTGATCCAGAACCGGCTGAGAAGCGCGAGCTTCGACTGACGGCAGCCGGTATCGCGCGGCGTCACCGACCGGGCAGCGGAATGCCGATGAAGGCCCAGGCGACCATCAATGCAATCGCCGCGAGCATCGTCACCCCCACCAGCAGCAGCCGGTTGCGGCGGTCGCTCTCGCGCCGCAGGCGACGCAGCTCGGCCGCGAGTTCCTCGTGCCGCCGCGGCTGCTCCACCAGTGAGTGATGCACCAGGCGCGGCAGCTGCGGCAGCAGCTGTGCCCACATCGGCGCCTCGCGCTTGAAGCGCGCTTCGAGTCCGCGCAGACCCACCTGCTCTTCCATCCAGCGTTCGAGCAGCGGCAACGCGGTCTTCCACAGGTCCAGCTCCGGGTCGAGCTGTCGGCCCAGGCCCTCGATGTTGAGCAGCGTCTTTTGCAGCAGGACCAGCTGCGGCTGCACCTGCATGTTGAAGCGGCGCGAGATCTGGAACAGCTTGAGCAGCACCTGCGCGAAGGAGATGTCCTTCAGCGGCTTGGCGAAAATGGGCTCGCACACGGCACGAATCGCGGCTTCCAGTTCGTCGATCCGTGTATCGGGCGGCACCCAGCCGCTTTCGACGTGCAGTTCGGCGACGCGCTTGTAGTTGCGGGTGAAGAAAGCCAGCAGGTTCTGCGCCAGGTAGTTCTTGTCGTTGTCCGACAGTGTGCCGACGATGCCGAAATCCAGCGCGATCCAGCGGCCGAAGTCCTGGCCGTTGTTGCGTGTCTTGTCGATGCCGACAAAGATGTTCCCCGGGTGCATGTCGGCGTGGAAGAAGCCATCACGCAGCGACTGCGTGAAGAACACTTCCACTGCGTCGGACGACAGGCGCTTGATGTCGATGCCGGCCGCGCGCATCTTGTCGACCTGGCTCACCGGCACGCCGTGCATGCGCTCCATCACGAGCACGGTCTCGGCGCAGAAGTCCCAGGCCATCTCGGGAATGCGCAGCATGCGTGAATGCGCAAAGTTGCGGCGCAGCTGCGATGCGTTGGCGGCCTCACGCATCAGGTCGAGCTCGTCGTGCAGGATCTTGTCGAACTCGGCCACCACCTCGCGCGGCCGCAGGCGCTTGCCGTCGCGCCATAGCCGCTCAATCAGTGCCGCCACGGTTTCGAGCAACGCCAGGTCGTGGTCGATCACGCCGATCATGCTCGGCCGCAGCACCTTGACCGCAACCTCGCGGCCGGACCACGCGCCGAACGACTTGTCGTCGCGCATCACCGCGAAGTGCACCTGCGCGATCGAGGCGCTGGCGACCGGCGTCATCTCAAAGCTGGCGAACATCGCGTCCAGCGGTCGCGCCAGCGCGCGCTCGATCTGGCGCACTGCCAGCGCCGGATCGAACGGCGGTACGCGGTCCTGCAGGCGGGTCAGCTCGTCGGCGATGTCGGCCGGCATCAGATCCCGGCGCGTGGACAGCACCTGCCCAAACTTGACGAAGATCGGTCCCAGGCTTTCCAGCGCGCGCCGCAGGCGCACGCCGCGCGGCTCCTTGAGGGGCCGACCGATCGTGATCACCTGCACGAAGCGGCGCATCCAGCGGCTGCGCAGGCTGGAGAAGGCGATCTCGTCGAGCCCGAAGCGGTAGACGACGAGCAGGATGCGGAGCAGGCGGAAAAACTTCATGTAGGCGCCAACGACCGCCGCGGCATGCACGCGGCGGCAGCAAGATGCGGGGCGGTGTTCAACGCCGGCGCGCTTGAACGATGGCCAGGCGCTTGTCGAGCCGCTCGACCGCGTCGCGCAGCGCGCTCACTTCGCGCGCAAAGGCATCTGCCTCGTTGCGCGAAACGAGCATCGGGTTCTCGGCGACCAGGTAATCGGTGGCCGAGCGCGCCAGCCGCGATGCGCTGTCTGCCGCCGTGGCCGCTGCCGCGCGCATCACGCCGACGATGCGCACTGCCGCCGCATCACCGACGAATCGCGCCAACTCTTCTTCCGGCTCCGG
>LNFM01009482.1_pt1 | contig 14138 bp, 12 predicted proteins | sample 596031 | NCBI WGS metagenome assembly LNFM01 (sample SAMN04254537, study PRJNA301005) | activated carbon metagenome | isolation source: dual media filters at the Ann Arbor, Michigan drinking water treatment plant | place: USA: Ann Arbor
TCCGCAAGGCTCAACTGATCCCGCTCCGCCATCTCTGCCTCCCATCCGAAAAAGGCAGTGAATCACAGGCAGCGAATTACGCAACGATCCCCTGGAGGGGGAGGGTCGAACGCTTGAACGAAAGTGAAAGCTTTCGGGGTGGGATGAATTACGCAGGTTCAGATCAATGCAGAATCCTGTTGTTTTTGTCATGAGACGGAGCCGTGAAGCGCTGGATCCCCGCCTTCGCGGGGATGACCGGAGAGGGTGTTGCTGGCACCGAAATAAAAACGAACACGGCCTCCGGCAGGGGAGCTACCGGAGGCCGCGTCGTGGACGCCGTTAATCGCTCGCGAGACGACAACGGCGTGGGAGCTGAATGCGATTTACGAGAAGAGAGCCTGATCCTTGTTCAGAAACATGCGTTGCTCACATCAATCTCACAAACCGAAACGCCAAACCCGAATTGGTGGGTGAGGGCAGGGCATCTACCGCTCACCCGACCCACCCGCACTGTCGCTTGGGTGGATCGATCCCCGGACTTTTAAAGGTCCGGGGCAGCGTCTCTCCCCGCGGGGATTGGGGGAGAGAGAGAACTTAGAACGGCAACACCACATCCAGCACCTGCTGGCCGTAGCGCGGCTGCTGCACGTCGGTGATCTGGCCGCGGCCGCCGTAGGCGATGCGCGCCTGCGCGATCTTGTTCGAGTCGATGGTGTTGTCGCTTTCGATATCCTCGGGACGGACCACGCCGGCGACGATGAGTTCGCGGATTTCGAAATTGACGCGGATTTCCTGGCGGCCTTCGATGACCAGATTGCCGTTCGGCAGCACCTGCGTGACCACGCCGGCGACATTGGTCGAGAGCGCTTCGGAGCGATCGACCGAGCCCTTGCCTTCGCTCGACGAGGTCGAGTCGCCGGAGAAGATGCGCGTCGGCAGCGCCGAGTTGAGCACCGGCAGCTTCTGCTTGCCGAAGAAATCGGTGATGCCGGAGTCCTCGACATTGTCGCGCGAGCGCTTGGTGCCGTTGGCGATGTTGGCCTTGTCGGTGATGTTGACCTTGACGGTGAGAATGTCGCCGACCTGGTGCGCGCGCTGATCCTTGAAGAAGGCGCGCGAGCCGTTGCGCCACAGCGAATTCGGATTGTACGACGCCGGCTGCGCCGCCGGCATCGGCATCTGCACCGGCTTGTAGCCGGGCCGCGTTGTCGGATTGTCGACCGCGGCCAGAGCCGGCGGCTCGCCGATATTCTTCAGCCGGTCAAGGGCGGCGCAGCCGCACAAAAGCGAAGCGGCGAAGCTTGCCACGATGGCGCGGCGCGCGATGGTCATGATCTGCATCGACTTATACTTTCACAAGTTGACAAAAGGCGGATCGGCGTCTGCTGTTCTTTACTGTCTGGTTTCGGTTGCCGACGGCGCAAGATTGGCGGCCAGCCGCGGCGAGCCGGTCGAGATGATGACGCGGCCCGGCCCGACGATGATGCCCTGCACGGTGCGCTTCGACTGTTCGTTGAGAACCGAGATGACGTCGCCTTCGGCGCCGCCTTCAACCGCCTTGCCGCGCACCGTCAGCGTGATGCCCGGCACTTCGTAGACGAGGGTGACGGTCTCGTTGCGCTGGACCAGTTCGGGCTTCATCAGGTCGGCCGCGCGCAGCGGGGTGCCGGCACGCAGATTGTTGCGCGCGGCCATGCCGATGACCTGGTCGCGGTTGCTGACGTTTTCGCGGCCGATCTCGGCGCGCGGGCGGCGTTCAACGATGATGTCGGTGGTCTTGATGATGGCGCCGCGATCGACCGCGTGCGACAAAGTGACGACATCGGCGGTGACGGCGGCGCGGCCGTTCATGCGCAAGGTGCTGACGCCGGCGGCGCCCGTCGGGATTTCCAGCGCCGCGTCGAAGCGGCCGCTGCGCGGATCGTAGGCGATGCGGGCAACACGCGGCTCGCCCTTGGCGTTCGGCTCGACCTGGATCGCGGTCGGGTCGCGTTCGAACTTGACGGTGATTTCCTTGGCGTCGCCGAGATTGAAGCGCGCCGACAAAGCGCGCGCCACGGCGGCTTCGACATCGGCGACCGGGATTTCGCGGGCGGCGCGGGTGACGACGACTTCGGTCAAGCCATTGGTGTCGAGGCCGATCAGCGCATGGGCGCGCACGGCGTCCACTACTGCATCGGCCGGGACGACGCCGGTCGCGCCTAGGTCGGGCGCGCGGAAGATCGCGACATTGGCGATGATGCCGGCATTGTCGATCAGGTCGCCGACGCGGACGATGCCGCCGGTGACGAGGGCTTCGGCCTTGAGCACCGGGCGCGCCGGCTCGGCGGCATAAGCTGCGGTGCTCAGCGCGGCGGCGAGAGCGAAAGTGATGGTGCGGATCATGTCGATACCTCAGCGCATCAGGTTGGAGGTCGCCGACAGCATCTGGTCGGCCGCGGTGATGACCTTGGCGTTCATCTCGTAGGCGCGCTGCGCGGCGATCAGGTCGGAAATTTCGCTGACCGCTTCGACATTGGCCGTTTCGAGATTGCCCTGCATGACATTGCCGAAGCCGTCGGTGCCGGGCGTGCCGTTCTGCGCGGTGCCGGAGGCCGGCGTTTCCAGATACATGTTGTCGCCGATGCCTTGCAGGCCGGCCTTGTTGACGAACATGGCGAGTTCGAGCTGGCCGATCTGGGTCGGCGTGGTCGAGCCGGGCACGGTCACCGAGACCTGGCCCTGCGCGTTGATGGCGACCGAGGTGGCGTTCTGCGGCACGGTGATGCCGGGCTGCACGACATTGCCGTGCGCCGTCACCAGGCGGCCTTGTGCGTCGAGCTCGAACGAGCCGTCGCGGCTGTAGGCGGTGCGGCCGTCCGGCATCGTGATCTTGAAGAAGCCTTCGCCGCGGATGGCGACGTCGTAATCCTTGCCGGAGGCGGCGAGGCCGCCTTGCGTCATGATCCTCGGCGTGCCGACGGCCTTGACGCCGGAGCCGAGTTCGATACCGGCCGGCAGCATGTTGCCTTGCGCCGAGGTCTGCGTGCCGACGCGGCTGACGTGCTCGTACAGCAGATCCTGGAATTCGGCGCGCTGGCGCTTGTAGCCGGTGGTGCGCATGTTGGCGATGTTGTTGGAGATGACCTGAACGTTGAGTTCCTGGGCCATCATTCCGGTCGCGGCGGTGTGCAGTGCTCGCATGATCTATTCTCCAGCCTAGTTCGGCACTTCGGCGAGCTTCTCAATCGCGGTGCGACTGAGATCGGCTTGCTGCGACAGCATGGTGGCGACCGAGGTGTAGTTGCGCGTGACCTCGATCATGCGCGTCATCTCGACGACCGAGCGCACGTTCGACTTTTCGATCGAGCCCTGGATGAAGGTCGACGTCGTATCCGGCAAAGGCTGCACGCCGTCCGGCGCGGCGAAGGCGCTCGATCCGTCCTTGCGCATCAGACCGGGGTTTTCGAAAGCGGCGAGGCGCAGCTTGCCGCGCTGGGATTCGGTGGCGGCGTTGTCGCCTTCGCGGACGCTGATCGTGCCGTCCTTGCTGATCGTGATGTCGCGGTCTTTCGGCTGCATGACGATCGGGCCGGCGTCGCCCATCACCTGGAAGCCTTCGCTGGTGACCAGCTGGCCCTGGTTGTTGACCTGCAGGGCGCCGTTGCGGGTGAAGCGTTCGCCGTTCGGCGTCTGGATGACGAGGAAGCCCTTGCCGGCGATGGCGACATCGAGCGGATTGCCGGTGCGCTCCATCGCGCCTTGCGTCATGTCGGTCCAGGTGGCGCGGTCGCGCACGAACGACACCCTGGCGTCGCGCTGCGACAGGTCGCCCTGGCGCGCGGTCTTGCCGATGAATTCCTCGAACACCGCTCCATTGGCCTTGAAGCCGGCGGTGTTGATGTTGGCGATATTGTTGGAGACGACGTCGAGTTCGCGGCGCAGCGCGACCTGGCGTGACAGTCCAATGAGCAGGGTATTCGACATCGCGTAGCTCCCCTTAAGCCGGTCTGGCGCCGCCGCTCCCGAGGCCTTGCCGAACCGTTCCATCCGTGACCGCTAAAGCTCTCCCAAGCCGGCGGCTGCCCCTTTAAGTGCAGCTGCCATGCCAACTGGGTTATTTGTTTATTTTCAATGGCTTAGGAAAAAGCTGCTGCGGTTGGGGTAGGAAAAAATCAGCCATGTACGGCGATGGACCGGCAAAAAATGCCGGCCGGAACCCGGTTTGAAAGCTTCTGTTAACCATACCGACCTAGCTTCCACCGCCAGGGGCGCGACATCGTTGTGACCGCCGGATTTCTTAGTGGTGAAGCCGTTCGCCGGCCTCCCGCGCAAATGCGAACTGGGGTTTTAGATGGCCAAGGCACCGAAAAACGCTGATGCGGATGAATCGGCGGAAGGCGGCGCAGCGCCGGCTAAGAAGAGCAAACTGCCATCGATGAAGATCATGATCATCGCGGCTGTCGGCCTTGTGGCGGTCGGCGGCGGCGGTTTCGGCGGCTACAAGATGTTCGCCAAGCCCAAGCATGAAGAGCCGACGAAGGAAGTCGTCAAGCCGGCGACCTTCGTCGATCTGCCGGATGTGCTGGTCAACCTGGCCAGCGCCGGCTCCGACCGCACGCAATATCTCAAGGTGAAGATCGTGCTGGAAATTCCCGACGCCGAACTGGTGGCGAAGATCCAGCCGCTGATGCCGCGCGTCATGGATGCGTTCCAGACTTACCTGCGCGAATTGCGGGCGACCGATCTCGATGGCTCGGCGGGTCTTTACCGGCTCAAGGAAGAATTGCCCCGCCGCGTCAATGTCGCGGTCGCGCCCAACAAGATCACGGCGGTGCTGTTCAAGGAAATCGTCGTTCAGTAACGCGAACGGTTCGGCTTAAACGACGGCAAGGCTAGAAGACCACCAACTCATGGCGCAGAAAGACCAGATCGATCAGGACGCGCTCGCCGCCGAGTGGGGCGTCGCGCTTGAATCGGAAGCCGGCAGTCCCGCACCGGTTGTCGAAGAAGCGCCGGCGTCGGGCGCCGATCAGGCCGCCGCGCAATGGGCGGCGATGGTTGATGAAAGCACCAACTTCCAGTCGAACAAAGGCGGCGCCGAGCGCATCCTCAACCAGGAGGAAATCGACAGCCTGCTCGGCTTCAGCCTGGCCGACGTAACGCTGAACGACAATTCCGGCATTCGCGCCATCATCGACTCGGCGATGGTGTCCTACGAGCGCCTGCCGATGCTGGAAATCGTCTTCGACCGCCTGGTGCGGCTGATGACGACGAGCTTGCGCAATTTCACGTCCGACAACGTCGAAGTCTCGCTCGACCGCATCACCTCGGTGCGCTTCGGCGATTATCTCAATTCGATTCCGCTGCCGGCCATCCTTGCCGTGTTCAAGGCGGAAGAGTGGGACAATTTCGGCCTCGCCACCGTCAATTCGAGCTTGATCTATTCGATCATCGACGTGCTGCTCGGCGGCCGCCGCGGCCAGAGTTCGGTGCGTGTCGAAGGCCGCCCCTATACGACGATCGAGACGAGCCTCGTCAAGCGCATGATCGAGGTCGTGCTGTCGGACGCCGAACTCGCCTTCAAGCCTTTGTCGCCGGTCAAGTTCAACATCGACCGGCTCGAGACCAATCCGCGCTTTGCCGCGATTTCGCGTCCGGCCAATGCCGCCATTCTGGTGCGCCTGCGCATCGACATGGAAGACCGCGGCGGCAATATCGAACTGCTGCTGCCTTATGCGACCATTGAGCCGATCCGCGCCACGCTGCTCCAGATGTTCATGGGCGAGAAGTTCGGCCGCGACCAAATCTGGGAAGGCCATCTCGCCACCGAAATCGGCCAGGCCCAGGTCGGCGTCGATGCGGTTTTGTACGAACAGCGCCTGCCGCTGCGGCAGATGATGAATCTCAAGGTCGGCGACACGCTGATGCTGGGCTTGAAGCCCGATGCGCCGGTGACGGTGCGCTGCGGCGACGTCACCTTGACCGAAGGCCGCATGGGCCGGGTCGGCGACAAGGTCGCCGTCCGCGTCCACAGGAACCTGCGCAAGCCCCGGACGACATTCGCCATGTTCGAGAAGGCGGACGAGCCAAGCACCCGGTTGGAGGTTCAGTGAACTACGGATATTTGATCGAGAGCATGGTGTCGGTGCTGCTGCTGATGACCATCCTTTATTGCGTCCGCCTCAACAACCAGCTGCGGCTGTTGAAGGCCGATGAGCAGTCGCTGCGCGCCACCATTTCCGAATTGATTACCGCAACCGAGATCGCCGAGCGCGCCATCGCCGGCCTGAAAGCGACCATGCGGGACGGCGAGCAGACCTTGAACGAGCGGCTGCAACGCAGCGAGATGGTCAGCGCCGAATTCGATCGCCAGCTTGCGGCCGGCGGCGAACTGCTCGGCAAATTGATCCGCATCACCGGCGCCGGCAAGGCCGCCGAAGAACCCGCCGTCCCCGATGCGCAATCGGTCGCCGCCGCGGCGCAGGCTTTCGCCGAGCGCGCGCGGGCGCGGCTCAACGGGCTTGCGGCATGACCCGCAAGGCGCGCGATTTCCGCCTGATCCCGGTCGTGCTGCTGGCATCGGTCTGTCTGCTCGGGCTTAAAGTATCCGGCATTATCTTCGATGGCGGCTATACATTGGCCGACCGGTTGCGCGACCGCGCCCAGCCGCCCGGCTTGACGGTCACCGATCCGGACAGCGTGCCGGATTATCCGAAGATCACCTTCTCCGAGCAGGCCCTTGCCGACAGGCAGGACGGCAATAGGCCGTGGGCGCGCGACATGTTCGGCTATGGCGAGGCCAGGAACGATGTGACCGGTTCGGTCGCCGTTAAACCGCCGGCTCCGGCTACCGGCGCCGCGGCGACCGCCGCAGCCAATATTACCGCCGCCAATGCGGCCGCGCGCGCGGCGGCGTCGAATGCCGACATCACCAACTCAGCCGGCGGCGGCGAGAAGAAGCCCGATCCGAACGCCGGGCCACCGCTCATGGTGAGCGACAAGCCGCCGGGGGCGACCAAGCTCGATGTCGGCGGCGAGGCCGTGCCGCTGGCGCCGCAAGGCAAGATCAATTCGCCGGGCGAACGCGCCATTCTCGGGCGCTTGCAGGACCGCCGGCAGGAACTCGACGATCGCGGCAAAGAACTGGAAATGCGCGAGAGCCTGCTCAAGGCGGCGGAACTGCGCCTCGAGGCCAAGGTCAATGAGCTCAAGGAAATCGAAAGCCGCATCAAGGTGGCGAGCGGCGCGCGCGAGGAGGCCGAAGCGCAGCGCTTCAACGGCATCGTCGCGATGTACGAGAACATGAAGCCGAAGGACGCGGCGCGCATTTTCGACCGCCTCGACATGCGCATTCTGGCTGAAGTGGCGACGACGCTGAAGCCGCGCACCATGTCGGAAATCCTGGCGCAGATGACGCCGGAATCGGCCGAGCGGCTGACCGTCGAATTGGCCAACCGCGCCAACGCCAAGGCGATGCCGGTCAGCAACGGCGAATTGCCGAAGATCGACAGCAAGCCGCGGAGCTAGAGGGCGGGCGTTCTACGCCGCCGGCGCCTTTTGCTTGGCCTGGAGAGTGGGCGAGGCCCCGATACCACCTATTTTTCCGGCAATTGCGCGCAACTGCAACCTCACGGTTAACGCGCCGTTAAATGCGTTTCCTTAGGCTGAAGGCCGCCGGCACCTCGCCGGGTGGAACAGTTCGATGACGGCTCTGTCACTCGCCTTGAAAAAGATGCGTGCGGGCGCGCGCGCGCAGGCGTTCGCGCTGGCCGTCGCGCTTTGGGCCGGCCTGTCGGGCGTGGCGCTGGCCGATGACCCGGTCAAGGGCGAGATCAAGGTCGTCAATGAGGGCACCTATACGCGGCTGGTGTTTCGTCTCGATGAGGCAGTCGACACTAAGGTGCGGCTGTCCGGCGCGATACTCATCATTGAATTCAAGAAGCCGGTCGCGGTCAATGTCGAGCGCATCAGCATGGGCGCGCCGGACATCATCAGCGCGGCGCGGCGCGACCCGGACGGCAAGGCGATCCGCGTCGCATTGGCGCAGAAGCTCTCGGTCAATTCCATCCCGGCGGCGGAGCGGCTTTATGTCGATCTGTTGCCCGATCCATGGAGCGGCGTGCTTCCCGGCCTGCCGCAGGACGTGGTCGATGAACTGGCAAGCCGCACCAGGCTCGCCGAAGCGCAACTGGCGCGGCAGCGGCTGAGCGCCAAGCAGAAGGCGACGCCGTCGGTCAGGGTCAAGGTCGCCAAGCTGCCGACCTTCATGCGCTATGTCTTCGAAATGCCGGCCGGCGTTTCGGTGACGCCGGAGCGCGCCGACGGCAGGCTGCTGCTGCAATTCGATCAGCAGGTTAGATGGGATCTCGCCGACGCCAAGGCGACGATGCCGCCGACCTTGGAGTCGGTTGATGCCGAGGCCGATTTCGATTCCGTTACCGTCGTGTTCACGCTCAACGGCACGCCGGAGGTACGCTCGTTCCACGACGCGCGTAGTTTCGTCGTCGATGTCGGCCTGAGCGGCGACGCGCCGCAACCTCAGCCTGCGGCGCAAGCCGTAAGCGGCAAGAAGCCGGTTGCTGCGAAAGCCGCAGCCGGGCCGGCGATCGCGCCGCCGGAAACCGTGCCGGTGAAAGACGCGGCCACGATCAAGGATGCACCGGCGATCAAGGATGCGCCGGCGAAGGTTTCGGTGAAGGAGCCTGCGCCGCAGGCGGTCAGGGAGCCGATACAAGTAGGGGCGAAAGAGCCGGTCAAGGATGTCGTGAAGGAAGCGGCACCCGTGGCGATGAAGCCGGTGGCGCTGGCACCGCCGCCCGCGCCGCTAGTGGCCGTTACGCAAGCGCCAGTGGCGCAAACGCCAGTGCCGCAAGCGCCGGCAGCTGTGCCGGCTGAGGCGGCCGATCCGGTGCCGCCGGTTGCCGTTGAACCGGTTGTTGCTCCTGTTGCAGCCGCGCCAGCGCCGGTTGCAGCGCCTGCGCCTGCGCCGGCCAAGGCGGCGGAAACCGTGCCCCCGCCTGCCGATGGCGCGATCGGCGCCATCGTCAATGCCGCCGGTGAGACCCTGCGCATCGAATTTCCATTCTCGAAGCCGACGCCGGCGGCGGTGTTCCGCCGCTCCGATACGTTGTGGCTGGTGTTCGACAATGCGCCGAGGATCGATCTGTCGGCGCTGACGCGCGGCAACAATCCGGCGGTGCGGCAAGCAACCTTCACGCGCGGCAATGACGGCGAGGGCATCGTGCGGCTGAAGCTGTCGCGCCCGCAACTGGCGAGCGCCTCGACCGACGGTCCGGGCTGGATCGTCACGCTTGGCGACACCGCGACGCAGGCCTCCGGCGCGCTGGCGATCGCGCGCAGCGTGGTCGGCAAGAACAAGTCGAGCATCGTCGTGCCGTTCGAAAGCCCGCACCAGGTCCATACCATCGACGATCCAGAACTCGGCGACCGGCTGATCGTCGTCACCGCGCCGGCGCCGGCGCGCGGCTTTCTCAAAGGCCAGGACTTCGTCGAACTGCGCGCGCTGGCCTCGACGCACGGCGTCGCGGTGCAGCCGATCGCCGACGACGTTACGGCCTCGATCGAGCCGGACAAGATCGTTATCGGCCGGCCCGGCGGCTTGTCATTGTCGGCGGCGGCGACCGGCGTGGCGCAGCAGCAGATGTCGCCCGGCTTTCGCGCGCTGACGTTCGACACGCAGACCTGGGGCTTCGACCGCAACGCGCCGTTCCTCGAACGCCAGGCGGAATTGATCGCACTGGCCGCCGCAGCGCCGGCGGCCAAGCGCAAGCAGGCGCGCTTCAATCTGGCGCGGTTCTATCTGGCGCGCGAAATGGGCGCCGAAGCCAAAGCGGTGCTCGACGTCGCGCTGTCCGAACCGAAGAGCGCCGACGACGTTACCGGCAGCGTGCTGCGCTCGATCGCCAACATGATGCTCGACCGGCCGGACGAGGCGCTCAAGGAATTGACCAGCGCGCAGGTCGCCGACCAGCAGGATGCGCCGGTCTGGCGCGCCATCGCGCTGGCCAAGCAGGGCCAGTGGGCCGAGGCCTATGCCGGCTTCAAGGTGGCCGACAATGCCGTGCGCGCGCTGCCGGTGGAGATGCAGCGCATCGCCATGCGCGCCGAGATGCGCTCGGCGATTGAAGTGCGTGACTTCGCTGGCGCGACGCGCGTCGCCAATGAATTCGAGACCATGGGATTGCCGGCCGATTTCGAACCGTCGGTCGCGGTGCTGACCGGGCGGCTTTATGAAAATCTCGGCCGCAAGGAAGACGCGCTGGTCAGCTACCGCTCGGCCGCGGCCTCGCACGACCGCCGTTCGGCGGCGCAAGGCCGCTTGCGCGAGATCGAGATGCTCAATGAATCCGGCGACATGCCCCGACAGGAAGTGGTGCATGAATTGGAAACGCTGACGACGACATGGCGCGGCGACGAAACCGAGTCCGGCGGCTTGCGTTTGCTGGCGCATCTCTACACCGAGGACAGCCGCTACCGCGACGCCTTCCACGTCATGCGCACGGCGCTGCGCTCGCATCCCAACTCGGACATGACGCGCAAGATTCAGGACGAGGCGGCGGCGACGTTCGACAGCCTGTTCCTCGGCGGCAAGGGCGACGCGCTGCCGCCGGTCGAGGCGCTCGGCCTGTTTTATGATTACCGCGAACTGACGCCGATCGGCCGGCGCGGCGACGAAATGATCCGACGGCTTGCCGACCGGCTGGTCTCGGTCGATCTGCTCGATCAGGCGGCGGAGCTGTTGCAGCATCAGGTCGACAACCGCCTCAACGGCGCGGCGCGGGCGATGGTGGCGACCAAGCTGGCGGCGGTTTACCTGATGAACCGCAAGCCGGATCGCGCGCTCGCCACCTTGCAGAAGACGCGCAGCGCCGAATTGTCGAACGAACTGCGCGATCAGCGGCTGCTCTTGGAGGCGCGCGCGATTTCCGACAGCGGCCGTCACGAACTGGCGCTCGAAGTCATCGCCAATATCAAGGGCCGCGAGGCGATCCGCCTGCGTTCGGACGTCCTGTGGGCGGCCAAGCGCTGGCGCGACGCGGCCGAGCAGATCGAACTGTTGCATGGCGAGCGCTGGCGCGAGTTCACGCCTTTGACCGAAACCGAGCGCGCCGACATTCTGCGCGCCGCGATCGGCTACGCGCTCAGCGACGAGCAGATTAGCTTGACCCGGCTGCGCGACAAATACGCGGTCAAGTTCGCCGACGGGCCGGAGCGCCGCGCCTTCGATGTCGTATCGACGCCGATCGGCACCGCCGGTCCGGAATTCCAGGACATCGCCAACAAGATGGCGGCGACCAATACGCTCGATGCGTTCCTGCGCGATCTGCGCACGCGCTATCCGGAAGCGGTGACGCCCGACGCCGAACTTGCCAAGGAGCCGCCGAAGGAGTCTGTTGCCGACGCGCCGAAGGGCGCGGCCACCGATGCGGCGAAAACGCCGGTCGCCGCCGGCAAGCCATTCACACCTGGTCAACTGGTGGCGCCGCCGGCGACAGCCGCGGCCGCGGAGCCGGCCGGCTCCGCCATGCCGCCGAAAGTGCCGACCGGCACGCCGCTCAAGGCTGACAAGACTTTGCCGGACAAGGCGTCGGCCGACAGGACGTCCGCCGACAAGACGTCGACCGGCTCGATCAAGCCGCGCATGCCGCCGACCTTTGGCTATATCCGCTAGCGCTTCTGTTTCGCCGCCCGCGGCGCTTACGAACTGTAGCTCTGGATCAACGAGCCGGCGACCAGGCTCCAGCCGTCGACCAGCACGAAGAAAATCAGCTTGAACGGCAATGACACCACGACCGGTGGCAGCATCATCATGCCCATCGACATCAGCACCGACGCCACCACCAGATCGATGATCAGAAACGGCAGAAGCAGAAGAAAGCCAACGGCATCAACGACGGCACCGCGACCGTCTGGATCATGATCGGTAGAAGGCGTTAGCACTGAAATTGACGCCGGTGTCCTGCACGCCAGCCGGCACGGCGTGAAGGAAAACGTCCACTGTTGCGCGACATTCGGGCAGCCTTTGCCGCTATTCTTGACCACTGAGAATCTCTAGTATAGGTTGAGTATGATGCCGGACAGCAAATCCCTGCTTGCAAAGTTGATTGGGTTTCATTCGGTGGTCGGGCAGCCAAATTCGGAAATTATTGATTTTGTACGAAATTACGTGGAAAGCTACGGACTTACTCCGCACGTAATCGCTGGTCCCGATCCGGAGCGAAGTAATTTATTTGTTTCAATCGGACCTCTTTCAACAGGTGGGATTATCTTATCGGCTCACCTAGATGTCGTTCCCGCCGACGAGCCAGATTGGAAAGCAGACCCATTCTCGATGAGGCAAGAGGGCGATGCTCTAATCGGGCGTGGCGCTTGCGACATGAAAGGCTTTGCCGCTGTTGTGCTTGCGTCCATTCCGAAACTTGCGGTCGCTCGTCTCAAAAGGCCCGTGCATATTGCGTTCTCTTATGACGAAGAAGCCGGATGTCTGGGCGTTCCGCATTTAATCGCCGCTATACCGGGGCTATGCGAGCATGCGCCGATCGCATGTATTGTCGGGGAACCAACGGGGCTGCATCCCGTCTTGCGTCACAAAGGAAAGTGCGCCGCGCGGATTCGAGCGGTAGGGGTGACCGGCCACTCATCTCGTCCGGATTTGGGCAAAAATGCTATCCACCTGTTGACGGGAGCGCTCAATCAAGTTTTGTCTCTGAAAGACAAATTGCAGTCTGACGGCCCTTTCGACGACCGATTTTCTCCGAACTATTCGACGATTCAAGTTGGCCGGATAGGCGGGGGACGTGCGGTCAATGTAATCCCCGATCATGCCGAAGCTGACATAGAAATCCGGACGATTCCCGGAGTGAGCGCGAAAGAAACTATCGAAACGCTGATTCAAAAGATTCAGATTGAAGCTGGTCTCTTGGGAGAAATAATTTCATCCTATCCGCCGTTGTCGCTGGACGCTGAATCGCCGTTGGCCAAACTGGCAACGGAGATTAGCGGGAAGACCATTGTTGAGGCTGTGAGCTTTGGCACCGAAGGCGGACTATTTGAGTCCGCTGGCATACCCACGGTGATTTGCGGGCCTGGAGATGTTCGCCGCGCCCACAAATCAGAGGAGTTCATTCGTCTTACGGAGATGAACGAATGTGACCGCATGATTGAGCGCCTTGCGTGCACGTTGTGTTAGAGTACGTATGGCGTGTCATACTTTACGACGATGTGGTTCTTGATTTCGCCACGCGCTGACATGCGCCCTCCGGGCGCCCGATGATCGGAACGCAGAAAATAGAAGTGTTGGCACCATGGATGCGGGAGTCTACCAAGGCGTTCGGTGTTTCTTATCGGTTGATCTCGTCGGATCAACCGGGCTGAAATCCAATCCAGCCTATTCTCCAACTCGCGAGAACGCTGCCGATCCAGACAACAAGAACTGGGTCGACGTACATTTGCTTTTCTACCAAACTTGTCTCGACCGACTTATTTACGACCAGCAAGGCGGGCCCAGAAGTCCCTGGGATATTTCGAACCAGCTGCATTTTTGGCGCTTCAGGGGCGATGAAGTGCTGCTGTACAGCGGCAGGATTGCTGAGCCGAAGCAAATCTTCGATATCTTGTACCGGTTTTGCAAGGTGGTACAGGAAGTGGATGCCCAATTCGGCGAAATGGGTCTAGGGGCCAGAGGGTGCATGTGGGCGGCTGGCTTTCCGATAAGAAATCGAGAAATCCTTGTTGCAAATTCGCCGCCCTACTTTCGGTTAGTTACGCATGACGTCACTGCCGTCGAGATGATCGACGCGCCGTACTATAATTATGGACAAAACTCCTGGTTGGAGTTCGCGGGGCCGGAAATTGATCTTGGCTTCATGCTTTCGCCGCTCGTTAACAGATCTCGCGTTGTTGTCTCGCTTGAGGTCGCGAACTTTGTAGCGCGGTGTCCTCAGAACATGGACAGACAAATCAAAATTCATCACGTAGGTTGGCGCCCGCTTAAGACTCTCTATGACGGAACGCCGTATCCCATTTTGTGGGTAGATCCTCGAACGCAATCCCATGCTGAGTGGCCTGCACCCGGTTCGGTTGACACCCGCTTAAGCTAATCCGGCCTTCCGCTCGAACTCCACAGGGCTCATATATCCGATCGTCGAGTGCCG
>LNFM01009484.1_pt1 | contig 14136 bp, 12 predicted proteins | sample 596031 | NCBI WGS metagenome assembly LNFM01 (sample SAMN04254537, study PRJNA301005) | activated carbon metagenome | isolation source: dual media filters at the Ann Arbor, Michigan drinking water treatment plant | place: USA: Ann Arbor
TTTTTTCAAATCAATCATTATTTAAACTTTTAAATCTAAATCAGTTGGTTGACTTAGGTGATTTAATTGACTTAATTTTGTTATTTGTATGTTTTTAACTGTGTTGTGATAATACATCAAACCACAATAAATGATAACGCGCAAATCAATAGTTTACTTACCAACTGCAACAGTTTTGTGATTAACTGATTGGAATAATTAGAGTTAATATTAGACGCGACAATCGTGCAAATATCACGATTGCAAAGACAACTCACGCGCAAGTTGCTGATAAAAATCTAAACGCACGGGTGATATTTTGCCAGCTTTTACAGCGTTAAGTACCGCACAATCAGGCTCATGCGAGTGCTTGCAGTTATTGAATCGGCAATTGCCTAAATAAGGCCTGAATTCTTTAAACGCTAATTCAACCTGCTCGTTAGAGAGATGATTTAAGCCAAACTCTTGCAGGCCTGGCGAATCAATTAAGCTACTAGCTTTTGTAAAACCAAAACTATCCAAATGATATAAATGCGTGGCGGTAGTGGTGTGTTTGCCGCTATCTAAAACTGTGCTAATTTCTTGAGTTCGTACATTAATATTGGGCAATAAAGCATTGATTATAGTAGATTTACCCATTCCAGATTGCCCAACTAAAACACTTTGGTGATTGGCTAAATACTGTTGAATGGCTTGAATATCTTGCTTGGCGGATAAATGCACTACTTGGTAGCCTAAATCTGCATACAGTTTTAGCTTAGATTTTGCGTTTTCAATATCGGTTAAGTCGCATTTATTCAACACAATTAATGGCGCAATATTAGCCGCTTCTGCCGCGATTAAACAACGGTTTAATAACGCCTCATAAAAACTCGGTTGCGTGGCCAATACGATGACAATTTGCGTGACGTTAGAAGCTAAGATTTTGCTTTTAATTGCATTGCTGCGGTAGAGTAGGCTAGTGCGCGGCAGACTAGATTCCACAACACCTTCGGCCTTATCGGTGAGTTTGATATTGACAATATCACCACAGGCTAAATCATTTTTCTTGCCCCGCGTAACGCAACTAATGCGTGTTTTATCGGCAAGCTCAATGTCGTAGCGCTTGCCGTAAGAGGCAACAACTAAACCCTGCGGCATTAATGGTGAATTTTCAAGAGTAAAATAGTGTTAAGTTTAGTGATCAAACTTGTAGTAATTTTGATTTAAATAGGCAGCAACGTTTAATTCTTCGTCTTCAAACCATTTTAAACCAATCATCGTGTTGCAGTTGCGCACTTGAGCAAGTAAGCCTTTGGATGATTTCACTTTAGCAAATTCTCGCGTATAAATTTCAGAGCCATCACCGCCATAACTGCTGGCATGACAGCTAACACAATGTTGATTCGCAAGCGTTTTGCCAGCGTTGATGTCGGCTTTTGAGAAAAATTCGTTCGCCTGAAGATTCAAACTACAGCACAGAAATAATAAAAATGTAAATTGTTTTAACATCTTGAATTATCTTTCACACGGGTTAATCGGTAACAGTTAACCAGTATACGCCGCTAATTTTGAAATACGAATGCTGGCAGGTGGGTGCGAATCGTAGAATGCAGAGTGCAAAGGGTCTGGCGTCAAAGTGGATGCGTTATCGCGATATAACTTAACCAAGGCTTCAACCAAGTGATTAGCGTCTGCATGTTTAGCGGCGTAATCATCCGCTTCAAACTCATTTTTGCGCGAATAGCTGGCCATTAATGGGCGCAATAAAAATAAGAAAACAGGTGATACTAACAAAAATAGCAATAAAGCCATATGATTGCTTACTTCAGTAACGCCCAAGCCATTGTAGAACCAAGTCTGATTCATCAACCAGCCCAATAAAGCTAAGCCGATAAAGCTCATAAAAAATAGCATCGCAATACGCTTAATCACATGATGATGTTTAAAATGACCAAGTTCATGCGCCAGCACGGCTTCAATTTCTTCTGTATTTAAACGGCTCAATAAAGTATCAAAAAACACCACACGCTTACTACTGCCAAAGCCTGTAAAGTAGGCATTGCCATGACCAGACCGTGTAGAACCATCCATCACAAACAAACCTTGCGATTTAAAGCCACATTTTATGAGTAATGCTTCAATTCTTGTCTTTAGTGTTTCATCCGCCAATGGGGTGAATTTATTAAACAAAGGCGCAATAAAAGTAGGGTAGACCGCTAGCATGACAATATTAAATACACTCCATACCACCCATAAGTAAAACCACCAGTATTCACCTGCTCCCTGCATTAACCATAACGCGGCAAACAAAATAGGCGCACCCAATGCCAAGCCAACCAGGCTGTGTTTCAGTAAATCACTCACAAACATAGATGGCGTCATTTTATTAAAGCCAAAACGCTCATCAATGGTAAATGTTTTGTAATAATCAAACGGAATATCAATCAGGCTACTAACCAGCATAGCAGTACAAATCACCAGTGCGCCACGGATGATTTCATTGCCAGGTAACAAGTTAAACCAATTGTTATCAATAAATTGCAAGCCGCCGCCTATGGTCAATATTGCCAACAAAAAAGCTTGCGCGCTTGCTTCTATTAAAGCCACTTTAGTTTTAGCGGCGGAATAGTCAGCAGCTTTTTGGTGCGCCTCTAAGCTAATATTGCCTGCAAAAGCCGTTGGTACCGCACCACGGTGCGCTTGCACATGGTTAATATGGCGCGAACCCAGCCAAATACGAATGGCTGTGGTGCTGATTAACAGGAATATGAATATAAAAGTAAGTGTAGATGCCATATGGACTTAATCGCTAAAAACCTAAAAAGTTAAATATAATGATATTGTGAAGCATTTGAGCACTATACGTTCAACTCAAGTGCAAAATAGTGCAACAATTTAAACATTTTAATCGTATTTAATGGAAATCATGATGACCGCTTTAAGCAGCAATACAGACAATTTGAAATCAAACGATAACTTAATCTGGTTAGACATGGAAATGAGCGGATTATTGCCCGATAGCGACCGTATTTTAGAGCTTGCTGCCGTGGTAACCGATGCCGATTTAAATGTATTGGGTGAATCGCCTGTATTGGTTATTCATCAAACTGATAGCGTTTTAGATGGCATGGATGCATGGAATAAAGGCACGCATGGCCGCAGTGGTTTGATTGAGAAAGTAAAAGCTTCTATCTTGGATGAGCAAGCGGCAACCGAGCAAATGATTGCGTTTTTAAAACAATATGTGCCAGCAGGAAAATCACCTATGTGTGGAAACTCTATTTGCCAAGATAGACGCTTTATGGCGCGCTACATGCCCGATTTAGAAAGCTATTTTCACTACCGTAATTTAGATGTAAGCGTTTTTAAAGAATTAGCGCGTCGCTGGAAACCAACTATTTACTCAGGTTTTAAAAAAGCCAGCAAGCATGAAGCGTTGGCAGACATTTATGAATCAATTGATGAGCTTAAATATTATCGTGAGCATTTTATAGTGAAGTAAAACGGCCTAAACTTAACCATAAATTTAAGGTAAAAAAAGGGGGCATAACGGTTAAGTTACACCCCTAGGGAGGAGAAGTTAGCTTTGGAGAAGCTTAATTACATATAAGCATTAGCTGTGCCAACTTTTCTTCCTACTCTGTTAATAAGGTTTTTTCATACAAATCCAGATAAAACTGTGCGCTAAACGCCCAGCTCACTTCACGATTCATTCCGTTCTTTTGAATTTTTCGCCAGTCGGTTTTACTTTTCCAAATTTCTAATGCACGTTGAATGGTGACCAAAAGTGACGCAGAACTGACTGTTTTCAACACAAATCCAGTCGCGGTATTATGCTTAAAAGTGGTGTCATTTGTATCGATTACCGAATCAGCCAATCCCCCTGTAGCCGTGACAATTGGCGGTGTTCCGTAAGCCAACCCATATAGCTGGTTCAAACCACAAGGCTCGAAACGTGAGGGCATAATAAACACATCTGAGCCTGCCATGATGTTGTGCGAAAGATGTTCGTGATAGCCTATATTCATACTGACTTGGTTGGGAAAACGTTCTGCTAAATCAGTAAAGCTCGCTTCTAATACTTTATCGCCACTGCCTAAAATAACAAACTGGCAACCTTGATTAACAAGTTGCGGCATGATGGATGGCAGTAAATCCAGCCCTTTTTGATGAGTTAATCGACTAACAATGCCCAATAAAGGGGCATTTGCATCAATTTGAAGCCCAAGTTGTTGTTGTAGCATTTTTTTGACAGTGGATTTACCAGTAATACGTTGATTGCCATAGTTTTTAGGTAAATGCACATCAGTTTCTGGGTTCCATTCCTGCGTATCAATCCCGTTTAAAATACCCGTTAAGTCGTCGCTGCGTGCCTGCAAAAGCCCTTGGAAGCCAAACCCAAAGTTTTCTGTCTGAATCTCTTCTGCATAAGTTGGGCTTACTGTGCTTAATTGATCTGCATAAAAAAGCCCCGCTTTTAAGAATGAGATTTGTTGAAAATACTCAAAGCCATTGATTTGAAAATGGGCAGCCGGTAGCTCAAGCCTAGTCAGCCAATTGGCATGAAAATTACCTTGAAACGCTAAATTGTGAATGCTGAAAATAGATTTCGTTGAGGAGTTATCCACTAGCTTCATATAAGCAGGCGTTAGACCCGTTTGCCAATCATTGCATTGAATCAAGTCTGGCTGCCAATCAAGTAATGGGCTGTTTGCACTGCACAGCAAACTGGCCACACGCGATAGCACACCAAAACGCAAGGCATTGTCTAACCAATCTTTGCCATTTTCGTCAGAGTAGGGGCCGCCTGCGCGCTCGTAGAGTGCCGCATTTTTAACCACAAGCACGTCTAAGTTGGTATCTGGCATTTTGCCAATTAAAATTGAGCAAGCTTCACCCAACACATTAATATCAGCAATCGATACAATATTTTGGAGCTTGGCTAATACTGCGCTGTAACCAGGCATGATAATTTTTATATCGCCTTTAAAGGTACTTAATTGACTAATCGCTTTAGGCAAAGCACCACTGACATCAGCAAGACCGCCAGTTTTAATTAAAGGGTAGGCTTCAGAGGTGGCAAATAAAACACGCAAAATATTCTCTTCAAATAAATGGATATATTGCCTATTATAGTGGCTAAGTCGATTATTTTTAAGTTGAAAGCAAAATATGGCGTTAGGAAAATTCGTAGCATTACAATGGCTGGCAGTAGGTGGTGGTGCGGCTTTAGGGGCTTGGGCACGTTGGGGCTTAGGTATTGCCCTTAACGCTAGCATGTTACCTCTAGGAACCTTAATCGCCAATTTAAGCGGCGGCTTATTGATGGGTATGGCATTGGCATTTTTTATAGCAACGCCTCACCATAATGAGTTACGTTTATTTGTGATGACAGGCTTTTTAGGCGGGTTAACCACTTTCTCAGCCTTTTCGGCAGAAGCCTTTAATTTTTTGCACAAACAACAATATGCATGGGCATTCGGGCATATTGCCAGCCATGTTGTTGGCAGTTTGCTGATGACTGCTATCGGCTTTATGTTGGTACAACATTTTAAAAGTTAATTTTTAAAATGTAAAAAAGCCCAGTCATTAAGCTGGGCTTTTTAATTTAATGCATCAATGATTGATTATTTCTGTGTTTCCACCATCACCAACGGCGCTTCATCATTTTTCGACTCCGCATCTTTTTTCCAATTAGGCGCTCTGCGTGGCGCTTTTGGTTTCGTTGGTTCAGCCGCTGGCGTTGCAGCTTTTGCATCACCTTTGGTTTCGACTAGCTGTAAACCGCTATCACTTAAATTAGCATCTGAATCTGCTAATTTAGCAGGTTTACGCGCTGGTTTTTTTGCTGCTTTTGGTTTGGCTGGCTTTTCAGCTTCTGCTGCTACAGTCGTATTTTCAACCGATACTTTTTTTGTGGATACTACTTCTATATTCGCATCAATAGCAATCGGTTTTGCTGTTTTAGCTTTAGCTGGTTTTTGCGGTTTTTCTGCTTTAGCTGGCGCTTCTTTTACAGCCGCTACTTGTGTTTCATTGACAGAAATGCTTGGTGCAACCGCTTCTATCTTAACCACAATCGGCGTTGTATCCACAACCACATCGTTAGGCACAAATGCGAGTGTAGCCGAATTTGGGTCGCGTGGCTCGCGGTTATCTTCACGGTTTGCATCACGGTTTTTATTACGATTACGACCACCACGGCTACGGCGACCACTACGTTCTTGGCGTGGCGGCTGATTAGTATCTACAGCAACCGTGTTTGTTAAACCAGTTGCCACAGTTGCTGATTCAACTTTCTCAATCATCTCTGTACGCACTTCGTTTTTAGTCTCAGCATTTCTGTTGTCAACTCTGTCTTGACGTTGTGGACGCTCTTGACGCTCTGGCCTTGCCTGTTGCGGCTTCGCTTGCTGTTGCTGCGGTTTGTCATTGTTAACGTTATTACGGTCACGATTATTCGCGTTACGGTCTCGATTGCGGTTGCGGTCGCGATCGCGATTATTATTGCGGTTGCGATCATTATTGTTGCGACCATTATCACGCGTTGTGTTATCGGCTGCTTTTTCTACAACTTCAGCTTCCGTTTTTCCACCAAACCATTTTTTGATTCGGCCTAATAGTGATATTTTAGCTACTGGTATTGATGCAGTAGCTTCTGCTTTTTGTTCTACCAAAGGTGCAGAAGTCGCTGTTTTAATACCTTTTACTAATGCTTCTGGCGCTTTTGGTTTGGCTTCTTCGGTCATATTGCGCACATAAGCGGTTTCTGCTGGCATTTCAACCATTTTGTAGCTAGCTTGTGACGTTTCTTCATTCACATCATCTGATTTAATGCGTGTGATGCTGTAATTAGGCGTTTCCATATGTACATTTGGAATCAACACCACTTCAACACCCATACGTTGTTCGATTTTATGAATATCTGCGCGTTTTTCGTTTAGCAAGAATGTCGCCGCTTCAACTGGCAATTGCACTTGAATAATCGCGCTATTGTCTTTCATCGCTTCTTCTTGCGTGATGCGCAAAATGTGTAAAGCTGTTGATTCAATACCACGAATATGGCCAGTACCGCTACAACGTGGGCAAGCTGCGTGGTTAGTTTCACCTAAGCTCGGACGTAAACGTTGACGTGAAAGCTCTAATAAGCCAAAGCGTGAAATTTTGCCCGTTTGAACGCGCGCACGGTCTGCATGCAAAGCATCACGCAATGTGTTTTCCACTTCGCGTTGATTGCGTTGGCTTTCCATATCGATAAAGTCGATTACCACCAAACCGCCAAGGTCACGCAATCGCAATTGGCGCGCAACTTCTTCTGCTGCCTCTAAGTTGGTATTGAATGCCGTTTGTTCAATATCGGCACCTTTAATTGAGCGGCCAGAGTTAACGTCTACAGAAACAAGCGCTTCAGTATGGTCAATCACAATGGCGCCGCCTGAAGGTAAACGCACTTCACGTGAAAAGGCCGATTCAATTTGATGTTCAATTTGAAAGCGTGAAAATAGTGGGATTTCGTCTTGATACAACTTAACACGCGCCACATTGCCTGGCATCACATGGTTCATAAATTGTACGGCTTGTTCGTGTACATCTGGCGTATCGATTAAAATCTCACCGATATCTGCACTAAAGTAATCGCGAATCGCGCGAATCACCAAACTGCCTTCTTGATAGATTAAAAACGCGCCAGGTTGAATATGCGATGCTTCTTCAACTGCTGTCCACAATTGGGTTAAGTAATTTAAATCCCACTGCAATTCTTCTGCATTGCGGCCAATACCAGCGGTACGTGCGATAATACTCATGTTTTTCGGCACTTCTAATTGCGCCATCACATCACGTAATTCGTTGCGATCTTCGCCTTCAATACGACGCGAAACACCACCGCCACGTGGGTTGTTTGGCATTAAAACCAAATAACGGCCAGCCAGTGATATATAAGTGGTTAAAGCCGCGCCTTTGTTGCCGCGCTCATCTTTATCAACCTGAACGATTAATTCCAGGCCTTCTTTAATCACATCTTGAATGCGTGCTTTGCCATTATCTGCTTTTTCAGAATAGTAGCTGCGTGAAATTTCTTTAAAGGGTAAAAAGCCGTGACGCTCCATGCCGTAATCGACAAAAGCGGCTTCTAGGGATGGTTCTACACGGGTGATAACGCCTTTGTAAATATTACTTTTGCGTTGTTCTTTACCAGCGTGTTCGATATCTAAATCGACGAGTTTTTGCCCGTCTACTATTGCAACGCGTAACTCTTCCGATTGCGTTGCATTAAATAACATGCGTTTCATTGATTGCTCCCGCGCTCAGAGCAAGGCAAACATTCGCTCGTTAACAATACTTAACGATTGAATATGATTAAATTTACTTTGAATAAAGTGACTGATGAATATTAAAAGAATATCAAGGCGCTTTGAGGTTGCGCTTAATTCAAGCATGCATGAGCATTGGCGCAGCGTCTGGGCTGCTTAAAATCAATCGGACGCTTTTCGCGTTTTAGTTAATTGCAACCATTTATAGTGATAAAAATCACTTGGTTGCGTTTTCTTAATTGATTGAGCAATATCTCATCATCTTAAAATGGATGATATTAAAATTAATGCCTAATATTTCTATATAGTTAGGCATAAATTCGTTAAAATTCGGTCTTCAGTAACTTTAGTCGCGTTATATTTATTTGTCTGCGGCGGCTAGAGCGCAATTGTTTTATCGCTACTTAAATATGGCGAGCGGTATTAGCCAAATATTTTTTGTCATCAATTGTTTCGTTTTGCGAGTCAATTAATAATTAAGTGTTTGTCGATATGCTTTTAAGCAAATAAATTCAACAACATCAATAGTATAGGCGTAAACAGCGCTTTAAGCAAAAGTTAACATGCAAATTGAACAAATAAACCAGCCAGAAAAACCAATAGGTGCACACGCTGCGGCGAATGTGACCATCGATGAAGCCAGTGAAGGGCAACGCATTGATAATTTTCTGGCAAAAGTGCTGAAAGGCGTGCCAAAAAGTCATATCTATCGCATTTTACGCAGTGGCGAAGTGCGGGTGAATAAAGGTCGTATTGATGCTTCTTATAAGTTGTTAATCGGGGATATCGTGCGCGTACCGCCGATTCGAATCGCCGCTAATGACAAAGAATTATTAGAAAATCAGCAGTCTAATCAGACCACAAAATCGGTATTAGAAAGTACGATTATTTTTGAAGATGATGCGCTGTTAATCATCGATAAACCGGCCGGTTTTGCGGTGCATGGCGGCAGCGGTGTTAGTCGCGGCGTGATTGAGCAATTACGTATGGAACGGCCAAAAGCGAAATTTTTAGAATTGGTGCACAGATTAGACCGCGAAACTTCTGGCGTATTAATGTTGGCAAAAAAACGCGTCGCCTTAGTGGCTTTGCATGAAATGATTCGCAATAATCAAACTGACAAGCGTTATTTGATGCTGGTTGCAGGCGAATGGAGTGAAAAAAAGAAACGCGTTGCAATGGATTTGCAGAAGTATGTGTTGCCCAACGGCGAACGCCGTGTCAATGTGGTGACAGATAAAAGCAAAGATAAATATGACCAAGCACAACATTCCGAAACCATTTTTTACTTGAAACAAGCGTTTGCTGGCTTCACATTAATAGAAGCGCAACTGATTACCGGCCGCACACATCAATTGCGGGTGCAGTTAGCGCATTTGGGTTATCCGATTGTGGGTGATGATAAATATGGCGATTTTGCCAATAATAAAACGTTGCAGAAAAAAGGTTTAAAGCGCATGTTTTTACATTCTGCTGAAACAAATCTGCGCCATCCAATTTCTGCCGAAAAGCTAAAATTGATTGCGCCACTGCCGCAAGAATTGCAAAAATTTATGAATAGTTTGAATAAGTTAGAAAGTTAACCTAATAAAAATGTCAGAAAATAGTTTAAATAAGAACAAAAAATTTGATTTAATTGTATGGGATTGGGATGGCACGCTGGCCAATTCGACCGGCATGATTGTGAATGCAATTGTCAAAGCTGCCGAGCAAGTTGGCTTGCCGACTTTAGATCCACAAGCCGCCAGTAATATTATCGGCTTGGGTTTAAAAGAGTCGATTTATGCGTTATATGGCGATATTCCAATTGAAAAAGCGCAAGCATTAGCCGCGCAATATTCCACTAATTATTATGCGGGCGAAAGCGAAATCCCGTTATTTGATAGTGCAAAAGAAACGATTATTGAATTGAATCGGCGTGGTTATAAGTTGGCGGTCGCCACTGGAAAAGGACGGCGCGGTTTAAACTTAGCCTTGCAACATTGCGGATTAACCAATTATTTTCACGCTACACGCACGGTGGATGAATGTTTTTCTAAGCCGCATCCGCAAATGTTAGACGAATTAATGGATTTGCTGGTTGCAACGCCTGAGCGCACGTTGATGATTGGCGACACCAGCTACGATTTGCAGATGGCGCAAAATGCAGGCGTTGCGTCGGTTGCTGTGTCGTTTGGCGCACAAACACAAGATAAATTAGTCGGTTATAATCCTTTAAAAATATTCGACCAATTTAATGGGTTAAGTAATTGGTTACTTAACCCTTAAAATCAGCCAAAAAATATGCAAAAACACACCATTATTTTAAATAGCGACGATTTAGCAGAAAAATCACGCGGACTGCGCTTTGATTTGCCGCAACTAGGTGAGTTGGCAACTGGCTTTGTGGTGCGCTATCACGGCAAGGCGCACGCTTATGTGAATAAATGCGCGCATGTGCCGATTGAACTCGATTGGAACCAAGGTGAGTTTTTCACGGTCAGCAAAGATTATTTGATTTGCGCTACGCATGGCGCGCATTACGCGCCCGATACCGGATTTTGCGTGATGGGCCCGTGCAAAGGGAAACGCTTGCAAGCGATACCCGTTACAGAACAGAATAATGAAATTACGATTCATTTAGAACAAATTAAGAAATATTTATAATTTAAAGACCAAACTTCTCAACCAAGATTTTGGGTTAATTTTTTGGGTTAAGTATTCATCATTTAGAAAGCGTAAACATGTCAGAAAACAATAATTGGCAACAACAAACCATTGAAAAGCTTGCTTTATCTGGCTTGCAAGAGCAAAAAGCGGCCAGACGCTGGAATATCTTTTTTAAAGTACTCATGTTTATTTATTTGTTTATTGTGTTGTTTTTGGCGCTGGGTTGGTTGGGCGGCACAAAAGCAGGCACTGGCGAGCATACAGCGCTAATCGAAATTGCTGGCGTGATAGAAGCGGGCGGCGATGTGAATGCGGATTCTGTCATTAGCAGCTTAAACGATGCTTATGAAAGTAAAGGCACTAAAGGCATTATTTTACGCATCAACAGCCCAGGCGGCAGTCCAGTGCAATCAGGCATTATTTTTGATGAAATCAGACGCCAAAAGAAACTGCATCCAACTATTCCTGTGTATGCGGTAGTTGAAGATATTTGCGCTTCTGGTGGATACTACATCGCCGCCGCCGCCGATAAAATTTATGTGGATAAAGCCAGTATTGTTGGCTCAATTGGCGTATTAATGGACGGATATGGCTTTACTGAAGTGATGCAGAAAGTAGGCGTTGAGCGCCGCTTGCTAACGGCTGGCGAAAACAAAGCCATGCTAGATCCGTTTTCACCGCTTAACCCAAAGCATCAACAACTTGCACAAACCATGTTAAACCAAATACACGAACAGTTTAAAACTGTGGTGCGTCAAGGTCGTGGTAGCCGTTTGGTTGAAGACAATGAAACCTTTAGTGGTTTATTTTGGAGTGGCGAACAAAGCATTAAAATCGGCCTTGCAGATGCGCTAGGTAGTGCAGATTATGTGGCGAGAGAGGTGATTAAACAAGAAGAAATCGTTGACTACACTTACCAAGACAGCATTACTGACCGCTTTGCAAAACGCTTGGGTGCGAGTATGGCGAGAGCGGTTGGATTGGATGCGATGGTTAAAGGGGTAAAACTTAGATAGTGACTGAGGTTTGAATTAAGAGACACCGTTAGGCGTCCCGCTAAATGGATTGGTTAGGTTTATTTGATTTTTTTGAGCATAACTTAATCATCCAGCGTATTTCCGACCACAATATCCAGCTACTTATTAGACTAAACAATACGAACATATATGCATGATGTATGTATTCGTTTGTTGCTTTATTGTCAAAAATACCGTAACCGAATCTTAATGCTGATATCAAACAGTAAATTAGAAAAGGAGTTGCAAGTAACCATCTAAAGAATGCGGAAGTTAACGGTAGCATTTTTGAAACAGTTAATTCTCTATAGTTTTTTGACCCAATTTTTATGAAAATGATACCAAGAAAAAAACATAAAATTGAGCCAAAAAAAAGATATGGCTTGATATAAATAACCATAAAGCCAAACATGCTAAGAAAGCCAAAACACAAGAAACTACCAATGCTTAATAAGCCACCAAAAACAACAAGCGAGATTGAAAATGCTTTCTTAAGCAATTGTTTTTTCCAATTTGATATCAAACTTAAAGTAGACCCGAAATACGAACTTAATCTTTTATTTGGGCAGTTTATCAATTTTATTAAAAAGTAAGTAATCCTGATTAAATCAATTATTAGCTGATTTTCAGCATACTTTTTTATTTCCAACTAACAAATCTTAAACTCAAAAGGCTATTAAATTACTTTAACGCTTTAGTATGATTAATCAACCCATTCGTTGAGCTATCATAATTCGTCACTTTACCTTCACTGGTTAATTGCGGCAAAATCTGTTGCGCGATTTGTTTGCCGTATTCCACGCCCCATTGGTCGTAGCTGTTGATATCCCACAAAATACCTTGCACGAATATTTTATGTTCGTATAGCGCGATTAATTTTCCTAAGGTATTTGGTGTTAACTTATCGAATAAGATGGATGTAGTAGGGCGGTTGCCTTCGAATACTTTGTGCGGCAGTAGTTTTTCTAATTCGTCACCGCTTAAGCCTTGTTTTTCCAGCTCAGCGCGCGCTTCTTGTTTGGTTTTTCCCAACATTAACGATTGTGTTTGCGCTAAAAAATTCGCCAATAGGATTTTGTGATGCGCGTAGCCATGTTTGCCGATTGCATAATGGCTATGCACTGGCATGATAAAGTCTGCCGGTACGATTTGCGTGCCTTGATGGATGAGTTGGTAAAACGCATGTTGGCCGTTGGTGCCAGCTTCGCCCCAAATCACAGGTCCGGTTTTGTATTGCACGCGCGTGCCATCGCGGCAGATAAACTTGCCGTTGCTTTCCATATCCGCTTGTTGCATATACGCAGGAAAGCGCGCTAAACCTTGGTCGTAAGGCAAAATCGCATTGGTATCAACATGGAAAAAGTTGTTATACCAAACGCCAATTAACGCCAAAATCACCGGCATATTTTCTTCTAGCGGTGCGGTTTTGAAATGGTTATCCATTTCATGCGCGCCATCTAAAAGCGCTTCAAAATTATCCATGCCAACGTATAAAGCAATGCTTAAACCGATGGCAGACCATAATGAATAGCGACCGCCGACCCAATCCCAAAATGCAAACATATTGGCGGTATCAATACCGAATTCTTTTACCGCTTTTGCGTTAGTGGATAAAGCCACAAAATGTTTCGCAACGTGGCTGTTATCTTTGGCAGATTCTAAAAACCAAGTGCGCGCAGATGTGGCGTTAGTCATGGTTTCTTGCGTGGTAAAGGTTTTTGAAGCCACAATAAAAAGCGTGGTTTCTGGATTGCATTTTTCCAGCGCGCGCATCAAATGTGCGCCATCAATATTGGATACAAAATTAATGTTAAGTGCTGGGCTGGCGTAAGGTTTTAGCGCATCGCACACCATCACAGGGCCTAAGTCAGAGCCACCAATGCCAATATTCACAATGTCGGTAATGCGTTTGCCGGTAAATCCTAGCCAAGTACCGTTGCGTACTTTTTCTGAAAATTCCCGCATTTGCGCAAGCACTGCGTTAATATCTGGCATCACATCTTTGCCATCTACCATGACAGGCGTATTGCTACGATTGCGCAGGGCAGTGTGCAACACAGCACGGTTTTCGGTGATATTGATTTTTTCACCGCTAAACATGGCGTCGCGCCAATGCTCAATTTTCGCTTCGCGCGCTAATTGAAACAACAAAGGCAATGTTTCATTGGTGATGCGATGTTTGGAGTAATCGAATAATA
>LNFM01009485.1_pt1 | contig 14136 bp, 12 predicted proteins | sample 596031 | NCBI WGS metagenome assembly LNFM01 (sample SAMN04254537, study PRJNA301005) | activated carbon metagenome | isolation source: dual media filters at the Ann Arbor, Michigan drinking water treatment plant | place: USA: Ann Arbor
AATTCACCTCTTCAATTTTTTCCCATTCAGGATAGAGGATTTTTATTTGATTAAGCATGTCCTTCGACACACTCTTATAGTTTTGTTTATAGGCAGAAAGTGAATAATAAAAGGAAGCATAGACAGAGAAAGGGTTTGCTTTGTCGTAAGGCATCAGTCGCTTAAAGCTCTCCATTGCCAAACTATACTTCCCATTCTGAAAAAGTTCTTTAGCGTTCTTATAGTCTTGCTGATAGTTGACTTGTGCAAAGGAATAGTTGAAAACTGTCAACTGACAGCTGACAATTACGAACATTAGAAAAAAAAATCTTCTTAATCGCATCTTCTAAAGTTTAGCAGCTACCAACTATCCGTTGTCAACTGTCCGTTATCAATTATTATTCCCACTCAATCGTAGCCGGAGGTTTAGAGCTGATGTCATACACCACTCTGTTTACGCCTTTTACCCGATTAATAATTTCATTCGAAATTTCTGCTAGAAACTCGTACGGTAAATGCACCCAGTCTGCTGTCATGCCATCAATAGAACTTACTGCGCGCAGAGCAACAACTCTTTCATAGGTTCTTTCATCGCCCATTACACCCACTGATTGTATTGGCAAGAGCATAGCACCTGCTTGCCACACCTTATCATATAATCCATGCTTGCGTAAGCCGCCAATAAAAATAGCGTCTACTTCTTGTAGCACACTTACTTTCTCTGCGGTAATGTCTCCTAAAATTCTGATCCCCAAACCAGGACCCGGGAAGGGATGTCTTCCCAAAATTGTTGGATCAATGCCTAAGGTCTTGCCTACTAAACGAACTTCATCTTTAAAAAGCGTATTCAGCGGCTCCACAATTTTCAACTTCATCTTTTCGGGCAAACCACCCACATTGTGGTGCGACTTAATCGTTTGGGAAGGACCCATGACAGGTGCTGACTCAATCACATCTGGATAAATGGTGCCTTGGCCTAACCACTTTACATCGGTTATCTTATGAGATTCCTCATCAAAGACATCGATGAATGTTTTACCAATGGCCTTTCGTTTGGCTTCTGGTTCTGTTAATCCATTTAACGAGGTGTAAAATTTATCTCTCGCATCCACACCTTTGATATTCAAGCCCATGCCTTTGTACGACTCCAGCACTTGCTCATATTCGCCTTTGCGTAGTAAACCATTGTCCACAAAAATGCAACTGAGGTTCTTACCAATGGCTTTGTGAACCAACACAGCAGCTACGGTAGAATCTACACCACCCGACAAGGCCATTACCACCTTATCATTGCCTAATTTATTTTTTAAGTCAGCAATGGTTGTTTCAATGAATTGATCCGGAGTCCAATCTTGTGCGCAATGACAGATGTGTACCACAAAATTTCTCAATAGGTTTTTACCTTCTGTGGTATGGGTTACTTCCGGATGGAATTGTATGCCATAGGTCTTTTCATTTTTTAATTGAAAAGCCGCAATCTTAACCGAAGCGGTGCTGGCGATCAATTCAAACGATGGAGGAATGCTTTCGATGGTATCGGCATGCGACATCCATACCTGGCTGTCTATGGAAATTTCCTTTAGTAATTCATTGTGATGATCTACTGTTGTAAGCTTGGCGCGACCGTATTCTCTTATATTCGAAGGAGCCACGTTCCCACCTAACTGCTGTGCCATCAGCTGAGCTCCATAGCAAACACCCAATACGGGTACTTTCCCCCTAAACAGTGAAAGATCTACCCCGGGAGCATTTTCTTGTCTTACCGAACAGGGGCTTCCGGAAAAAATAACGCCCTTAATATCAGGAGTAAGCGCTGGAACTTTATTAAAAGGGTGGATTTCGCAGTAAACATTTAACTCGCGTACCCTGCGGGCAATCAATTGAGTATACTGGGAACCGAAATCGAGGATGAGTATTTGCTGTGGCATCTGCAAAAATAGGATTATCGAGGGATAAATCTCAAAATGAACTTAGGATTTAGTTTGGCAAATGAAGGCTTCTTTGCGCCTATTGAACATCATCCTGTAACAAGTAGTCCAACGCTTCCTTTTCAGAATCGAAAGCCACAAAATCCGTTTTTCCCATGAGAAGACTGAAGCCCCTAAGAATCATGCGTTTTGGCTGATTCATACCAATAAAAGCATTCTTAATAATCAGGTGTTTTACTTCCAACATTTCCCTTTCGGCATGCCGCATAAAGTTGGGAGTTACGTAGGTATTACTAAGGTCTGTAAGTATCCTGCACCTTTCCCCTTTTGCCAGTATGGCACGCTTGGCTTCATCAAATAGCAGAATCATTTGATCGCTTTTGCAACCCGTATAATCAACAACAAGTATCTCCTTACCTAAAACTTGTATGTAGCTTACGCCTGGCATAATCTTCCTTTCAATATTCGAACACTGAATACCCGCACAAAGAGTCTCAAGAGTGAATATACAAAAAAATAAAAAAGGATGGCTCTTGCGAACCACCCTTTTCCTGAATGTTATCTCTACTCTTTATTGAGCCTTACCGTAACGTTTACGGTCATTCTCATTCAAGTAAATCTTACGCAAACGAATCGACTTAGGCGTTACCTCTACGTACTCATCACCCTGGATGTATTCTAAGGCTTCTTCCAATGTATGCTTCAACGGAGGCGCGATTTTCATCTTCTCGTCAGAACCAGAAGCACGCATGTTTGTCAGTTTCTTAGTCTTGGTAACGTTAATTACCAAGTCACCTGCACGACTGTGTTCACCTATTACCTGTCCTTCGTATACCTCTTCACCATCATTGATGAAGAATTTACCACGGTCTTGCAAGTTGTGCAAGCTGTAGGCAATGGCTTCGCCTTGTTCCATTACGATCAACGAACCGTTGATACGACCTGGAATTTCGCCTTTGTATGGCTGGTATTCTTTGAAACGGTGTGTGACAATGGCCTCACCCGCTGTTACATTCAATAGATAATTTCTTAAGCCCATGATACCACGTGATGGAATCAAGAACTTTAAAATCATACGATCGCCTTTAGGTTCCATGTTCAACATTTCACCTTTGCGTTGCGATACGGTTTCAATAGCCTTACCGGCTACTACTTCTGGCAAGTCGATGGTTAATTCTTCTACCGGCTCACACTTCACTCCGTCAATTTCGCGGAAGATAACCTGTGGCTGACCGATCTGAAGTTCGTATCCTTCTCTGCGCATGGTTTCAATCAATACAGACAAGTGCAATACACCGCGTCCGAATACCATGAAACTATCAGCAGAACCTGTATCGCCTAAGCGAAGCGCCAGGTTCTTTTCTAATTCTTTTTCCAAACGCTCACGGATGTGGCGAGAGGTTACAAACTTTCCTTCTTTCGCGTAGAAAGGTGAGTTGTTGATGGTGAAGAGCATACTCATGGTAGGCTCATCAATCGAAATCGCTTTCAAGGCTTCTGGCTTTTCTACATCGGTAACGGTGTCACCAATTTCAAAACCTTCGATACCTACTAAGGCACAAATTTCTCCGGCAAATACCTGCTCTACCTTCTCCTTCGCGAAACCTTCGAATACGTATACTTCTTTTACTTTGGTTTTGACGATTTTTCCATCGCGTTTCACCAAAGCTACCGCCTGACCCGCCTTGATGCTGCCGCGTTGTACGCGACCAATCGCTACACGACCGATGTACGCTGAATACTCCAATGAAGTAATCATCATCTGCGTTAAGCCTTCATCCACTTTAGGTTGTGGAATATGCTCAATCACACCTTCAATAAGGGAAGTGATATCCTCCGTTGGCTTCTTCCAGTCGGTGCTCATCCAACCGTTTTTTGCAGAACCATAGAAGGTGGGGAAGTTCAATTGCTCTTCTGTTGCATCTAAGGAGAACATGAGTTCGAAAACCTGCTCATGCACTTCGTCTGGTGTACAGTTCTTCTTGTCTACTTTGTTAATTACTACGATTGGCTTCAAGCCTAACTGTAATGCTTTTTGCAATACGAAACGTGTCTGTGGCATTGGACCTTCAAAGGCATCCACCAACAATAAACAGCCATCAGCCATGTTCAACACGCGCTCTACTTCACCACCAAAGTCGCTGTGACCAGGAGTATCAATGATGTTGATCTTATAATCTTTATAACGAACAGAAACGTTTTTCGCCAAAATGGTGATACCACGCTCGCGTTCCAGGTCGTTGCTATCCATGATCAACTCGCCAGGCTTCTCGTGATCCTTAAAGAGGTGGCCGGCTACTAATAGTTTATCAACGAGGGTAGTTTTACCGTGGTCAACGTGGGCGATAATCGCGATGTTTCTGATTTTTGATACTTCCATAATTGTTAGGATGCCCTATTCACTAGGACAAACGGATAAAATTTAAGGCCGCAAAGATACGGGAAAGATGTGGAAATGCCTTGACTACTTTGAAATTAAGCGCCCTTTAGAAATGTTTGCTAATGGCAGAAGAATATTTGCCTCTATTGAATCAATTCAGTTTTAAGTACTCCATATAGTTGAAAACCATCCTTATTTCACCGTAAGAATAGTCCGCACCCAATTTTTCCTTTACAGGTGTTAGTGAGGTTGTCTGCAATTCGCCAAAGGCGGCTTGTATAGCATGCACTTTTTCTTCGCTCACCATTTTTTTAATATCCACATCGCCTGTTTTGATAAACTGCGCGATGTGTCCTTCAATAGTCGTTAGCGCCAAGCCACGGACCGAGGCGATATTTTCCAAGGAAATGCCCTTATCAAACAACAACTTGCTTTCCCAGGCACTGTTTACGCTTGGGTTTTCCTTTACCTGTGCTGCCGCAGTAAAATAGCCAGGCTTCCCATCAAACATGATTTCGTCTTCCAGAAAAATAGAACATAAGCGCTGGGCATGAGCACGCACCAAAGCCAAGAGGTGTACCACTTCTTGTAGTTTCTTCTTTACCTTTTTCTTTTCCTTAAAACTTGCTTCGTGTTCTTGCAGGGGTAAGTAGAAATCGTTGTGCAGCAGTTCATAAAAATGCTCGATGGATTTTCGCAAGCCTTGCTCAAACACTTGCGTTGCTTCTTCTGTTTGCGCGCCTTCACTTTTCCGTTCCAACCACGAACGTGTTTTCACCGCGAGTTCATCCAGGTTGATGGCTTTTGCCATAAGCTTACCGCTCAATTGAATGGCATTGATATCTGGAGATTTCTGTTCACCGATAGCTGCAGCCCATTCAGAAATGGCATCCTTTATTTTTGAAAAAGAAAAGGATCGCGCTATCTGCAGTTTGGTATGAATGGTCTTCTCACTTTCCAGTAATTCGTTCAGCTCTGTAACAGTCGTTAGATTCTTGGTATACTCAATCACCTGCGGATCGGTCATAATTTGCCGAGCTGCGATCGGTGTTTGCAGTACCAAGCCTTCCAGTGAAGTACAACGGCTTAAGGCGACATATACTTGTCCGGGGGCAAAAGAACTACCGGCATCAATAATTGCCTTTTCAAACGTCAAGCCCTGACTTTTATGTATCGTGATCGCCCATGCTAATCGAATCGGATACTGTGTAAAGGTGCCCAACTCTTCCTCCTCTATCTCATCAGCTTCTGCCTGATACTTGTACCGAATGTTGCGCCAAGTTTCTCGTGTTAAATCAAAGGTGATTCCTTCATCAAACTCTACTTCCACCGCGTCTTCATCCACGTGTGTTACGGTGGCCATCTTGCCATTGTAATACTTGCGCTCCTCTCCCGAATCATTTTTGATGAACATCACCCGGGCACCTTTCTTCAACACCAATACTTCATCGGTTGGGTAACTCTTCTCTGGAAAGTCATTGGCAATAATGGCAGGGAAACGAAAAGCCTTACCACCCAGACTACTAAGCTCCTGCTCATTAATGGTGTCTGCTTTTTGATTGTGGGTGGTTAGCGTAATAGCTCCGCCAATCGTCTGTTGTTGTCTACGCGAATTCAGCAAGTGTAAATCATCGTTGTCAACTTCTCCTTGTCGTATGTTGTTGAGCAAATCAATAAAAGTCTGCTCGTTCTGCCGGTAGATTTTAGTTAGCTCTATATTCAACGGCTTGGCCTCCTCCATTACTTTGGCATGAAAGAAGAAAGGGCTTTTGTAATGTTCCTTCATCACGGCCCATTCATCAGCTTTGGCTACAGGGGACAATTGAAACAAATCTCCGATGAACAATACTTGAACTCCTCCAAAAGGCTGTTGACTTCTCCTTACCACTTTCAGAATAGTATCCACCGCATCGAGCATGTCGCAGCGCACCATGCTAATCTCATCAATGATGAGTAAGTCCATCTCTTGAATTACTTCTCGCTTCGTTTTGCTGAGATGAAGGTTCTTAAAAAGTGTATTTCGGTTTGTTATCTGAATGGCGCTATCGGCAATGTGGTAACCCGGCAGGTAAACACCAAAGGGCAATTGAAACAGCGAATGAAGCGTTACACCTCCTGCGTTGATAGCTGCCACACCGGTAGGGGCTGCTATCGCGAAATTCTTTTTAGTAGTGGCGGCAATATGTCTGAGAAAGGTAGTCTTACCCGTACCCGCCTTCCCCGTTAAAAAAACAGAACGTGAAGTATGCTGAATAAAATCAGCCGCCAGGGCAAATAAGGTGTTCGAGGAATCACGCATAACGAGGAAACGAATTTACAAAACGATTTCCTTTGATTCCAAACACTTAAACATGAAACCTTAGAAAAGTACCCATGGGTAAGTCACGATTATTTTTTGATTTTAAGAAGAATTCACCAAACTCAGGTGTTACTTCAAAATGCGATTTCACTACGTTCACGCTCACCAGGCTTGACAAGCCTACGGCATAGGTGCTTAGAATAAAGAAGGCATTTTTCTTCTCCAACAATTCACTGGCTTGTTGAACCAGTTCATCCAACTTCTCTTGTAAGGTCCACTTCTCACCGTCCGGTCCGCGGCCATAAGGAGGCGGATCCATGATGATACCGTTGTATTTATTGCCGCGCTTTACTTCTCGCTTTACAAACTTGAGTGCATCTTCATACACCCAGCGAATGTCCGCGAGGTCGTTTAGTTGCATGTTTTGATTGGCCCAGTTAATACCAGGGCGTGACGCATCCACGTGCGTTACATCGGCACCTGCTGCTTTGGCTATTACACTTGCGGCACCGGTGTAGGCAAACAAATTCAGTACGCGTGGTTTTTCAACCTTCCAACTGCGTACGGTGCTATAGATAAAATTCCAGTTCTCTCCTTGCTCAGGAAAAATACCCACGTGCCCAAAACTCGTAAGTGCCAAACGTAGTGTGATCACTTTGTCTTCTAAAGGATACTGAATGTTCCAGGTCTCTGGCATGTCTTTGCCGCGTTGCCATCCGCCTTTCACCTCATCGCTAAACCGAAACTTATCTTTTTGTTCACGATCGAAACGTGCTGTGGCCAGCTTTGTCCACTCTGCATCACTCAGTACCTTTTTCCAAATAGCCTGAGGCTCCGGACGGATCAGGGTGAATTTGCCAAAGCGTTCTAACTTTTCACCCTCACCGGAGTCGATGAGTTGATAGTCTTTCCAGGAAGCAGGATGCAGTAGTTTCAAATTCAAGGTTTAATATTCAAAATTGAAAATAAAAGTACGAATAAGTGCTCATTCTGACTTTAAATTTTGAATTTTGAATCTAAGACCTCCCAATACCTTTGTTTGAGAAGGACGGGGTATTGAAAATATTTCTGCAATGGATCGTATTCACAATAGAAAATACTTAAAACAAAACCGAAAGGATTTAAGAAATAACGCAACCGCTGCAGAAGCAACCCTTTGGAATTTCTTAAAGGAAAGTCAACTTGAAGGAAAGAAATTCAGAAGGCAGCATAGCATTGGGAATTATATCGTGGACTTCTATTGCCCCGCTGAGAAATTGGTTATTGAACTTGATGGGGCAGGGCATTTTTCAACCTCAGGATATTTACACGATGAAGAACGAACAAAGTATCTTAATGATTTAGGGATTCGTGTTTTGCGATTTGAAAACGATGAGGTGTATAAAGCAACTGAGGCGATGTTAGAAAAAATAAAATCAGCACTAACCAACCCCTCCTTTACCAAGGAGGGGAGTTTGGGTTCCCCAACTAAAAGAGGAGCACCTGAACTTGCTGAAAATAAATCACCTCACAATAAAGAAGGAATCTCAGAGGGAAGGCCTCGCTATTCCCCTCCTGGTACAGGAGGGGTGCCCGAAGGGCGGGGTGGTCAAATTAACACACACTTCCGGATTACCAGTACACAAAACCCCAAAGTGAAAAGCCTGCTCGCACTGGAAAAACCTCGTGAGCGAAGAAAACAGCAGCTCTTTATTATTGAAGGTCAAAAGGAGATCAGCATGGCCCTTGAGGCTGGGTACAAAATCGGTAATTTGTTTTTCTGTGATGAGATTATTGATGTAGCTAACATACCTGCTCAACTGAAAGATGAGAAGCTTCTGATCCCCGTATCCAAAGAAGTCTTTGACAAAATTGCCGTACGCGAAGGCACCGGAGGCATGATAGCCGTTGCTGAGATGCGCGTGCATGCACTTGAGCAACTCACACTCAGCAAGAATCCCTTGATCTTGATCTTAGAAGGTGTCGAGAAACCCGGTAACCTTGGGGCCATTCTGCGCACCGCTGATGCCGCCAATGTAGATGCCGTTATCATCTGCGATCCACAAACTGATTTTTACAATCCGAATGTTATTCGTTCCAGCTTGGGTTGCGTCTTCACAAAGCAAGTTGCTTCGGCAACCTCTGAGGAGACAATAACCTGGTTGCAAAAAAATAAGATTGAGATTTTCTGTACCTACTTGCAAGCCTCTAAACCTTATCACACCGTTGATTATCAAAAATCTTCTGCCATTGTAATGGGCACCGAAGCAACGGGACTTACAGAGGTATGGGTAAAAAATTCAAGTGCCAACATTATTATTCCTATGCTTGGTAAAATTGACTCCATGAACGTCTCAACTGCCGCTGCGGTGGTGGTGTACGAGGCGAAGAGACAAAGAGGGTTTAAGTAGGCGGTAAGAAGACCACCATTCACATCTGCAAATAACTACAATCTCTTTTGAACAGATAATCCGGTTTGAAAACCCTCCCCACGTGTGCTCACAATAAATCCTCCCACTTCTATACCCGTTTGGACATGGCTGTATTGAAGATTGAACCATAGTCTGTCCTTTGCATACCAATAATAATCAAGTTGATCTAACTTACAATTTCCTCCAATCGCTAAACCGTATACATTCTGATTGTGAGCAATTTTGCTAAGATTTATTTCCATCAGCAACTGCTGTGTTTTCAGGATATCATACTCATAAATCGTTTTCAACCCCAACTGAAGCCTGTTGCTTTTAATGTTTACATCTGCCATTAGATTATCAGCCGCATTAATAATTCGAGCATCGCCAAGCAAGGCAGATGGATTGGGGCTTAACAGTCGCACCTCTTTGGGAGCAAGGAAACTTCTTTTCTGAAAAGTAAATTTGGCTGTTACGTTTCCTGAGTTAGATGCCACAAACGCATGAGCACCATAGGTGGTAAAAATGTTTCCATCTCCTGTTTTTTGTATGCGACTCTCCTTGAGTGTATCTGTGTTGTTAAACAAAGAGGCATTTAAGAGCATGTAGAGTTGTGAATGTGAGAAAGCTGAGAAACTTAAATTCTTTCCAATCTTAACTGCATTTGTTTCCACCTTAGCTATGTAGCGCGCCATCAAAGATATATTATGCGAAGACTGCCAAGAATACCAGGGCAGGTGGGCCGATCTTATCTCTGAATCCTCATAGTACTGTGGCTGTAACACGGTTTTTCCCTGATAATTCAGGTACTTAATAAGGTTTATCTTGCGGGAATCGTGAGCGAGTGTTCCCATTACATAGGTCAAATTACCACTCAGTCTGCCAGCGGAAGCATTCCAACTCCACTTTTCATTTACATTTTTACTCACTCGTATATCAGAGTAAAAGGTTCTTGCAAAAGAGTTGTTGAAAGTAGCATACTCGTCATCTGATAGTGCATTGATATCAAACAACCTTCCTCGTTCGGTCTTGTGAAGCATGAATGGAACGGCATATCCCTTTTTTTCATCAAATTTAAATAGCCGTATGTCCAGGCCCACGTTATTAGGTGTTTCCAATCCATCCTGACTTTCGCGTTTGTAGATTCTTCCCCAATCCAAATCGTATCCGTTACGAGGATTGGCCGGATCTACTAAGAGTACACTAATGTGCTGTGAAGAAGGCGTAACCCAAGCTTGGAGAAATATATAGTCATCGGGATTAAGTTTATTTTGCCTATCCTGATTATAGTACACATCAAATGATTGCCGCATCAACCGCAAGGCATACTCCTCTACATCCCGGCATACACCCTTTTTTATATTTACATCTAAGGCTCTATGCGTACTCAAAATTTCCATGGGGGTAACCACCCCCTTTGCTGCGTCATTATCAATAGTGATCCGATCTGTATCAAAATAGAGCTCCCGATGCTCGCTGAGCATGCGAGCCAGCAAAGGCATGAAGTCATTCTCGAAATCGGTCAAGCCAATTTCTTTTAATTCAGTTGCTATCAATCGTATGTTGGCATTTATTTCCGCCTCATTTTCAGATCTGAATAATTTGGCGGCACATATGGCATACACAACATCCCGATTCATCTGCGATCGGATATCTGGTAAGCCTGCCAAGGTTGATTCACTGCTATATTCCAAGCGCAAACTCTCATACACCTGATTTATGGTCACCCCCGTAAGATTAGGGTAATTGATTGTGCAGTAATTTTTAACTATTTCATTGAGGTTTCGTGAAGCATAGGCATCGACTTGAAAATTATAATGCGTGACCAATTCAGTCTTGCTAACATTGCTGGAAAAGGAGGGTATTGTCTGAAGATTGATCGCGATCACTATACTCGTATCCGCTACTTGAGTATAGGCTTGGTGGTACGAGCTTACGGTAAGCGTAAGATAAATCCACCTCATCAGGCTGGTCTGAAAAATTCTATTCAAATGACAACGATCTGGAGCATAAAGGTATAAATTTTAACATATCTATCGATCCACTTACAATGTCGTAAAGGACGAAGAGACAATGATGGGTTAATTAGTCGATGACCAATGGGTCAATTTGTCAATGAAGGTCGTGAGCACATCAACTCATTATCAAATCAGCACATCAAGCTGGTTCCCACAACTCAATTTTATTTCCCTCCGGATCGTAGACCCAGGCAAATTTTCCATAAGCCTCATTCATTCTATTCTTATCAATTTTCACACCCGCTGTTTTCAGTTTTTCAACAAAGCCATCCAGATCACTAACACGAAAGTTGATCATGAACATTTGTTCAGGGCCTCCAAAGTAAGTGGTGTCTTGTTTAAAGGGTGAGAATACTGTTGGACCTTTTTCGGTGATCCAAAGTTCATTGCTTTGCGCATCGTTAATTCCAAAATGGATGCGATACCATTCGCTGAGTTTTTGGGAATCTTTTGAACGGAAGAACAAACCTCCAATACCCAATACGTGATTTTTCATTCTGCTGCTTTAGTGAGGTTTATAAAAATTTATACTGCCAGCCATTTTGAAATGATCTCATTCAACTGCTTTTTGTTCGTCTCAATCTCCTCCATACTCTTAAACGTTATTACCGCGCGATCACTCGCCTTCCAATCCAACAAACCGGAGGCATCATCGATCAATCGTTGCTTTGATTTTGCACTTGCTTTCGCACCGCGATGAAAAATTATCTGGAGATGCGGTGATGGCTGGATGCGCATCGTAATTCTGTCCTCTCCCCTAAATTGAAAATTGGGCCCATTCCATTTTATATTCTCCTCCAAGCCTTTCTGTGCATTCAGTATTATTTTTCTAACCTCCTCAATCTCCTTCTTTAAAGGATGCACGAGTGTCTTCATGAATGTTGCCACCTCATTCTCCATACTACTTCTTTACCTGTGACTCGTAATGGGCAATCCACTGCTTGGGCGTAACTTTTGACACGAGCTCACCAAGTAAGTCAACCGGAACATCTTCAGGTTTCTTAAAGCGCACACAACATTTTCCCATGTCAAGTTTCTTGGTCGATACCTCCTTCCACTCCTCTCTAAACCAATCCAACAGCTCACCTTCATACAAGCCCATATGATAGAAAGAAATGTAGTTTTTCTGTGAAGCTACACTGATAAAGGGCAGTGGTAATTTCGGATCGCAATGATAGCCGGCCGGGTAGAGTTTATGTGGCACCACATAGCCAATCATACCATAGCTCATTACCTCCTCAAACCCTTTGGGTAAATTTTTTAAGATCGCTTTGCGGATCGCTACGATCGCCTTTTTTCGATCGGCAGGTAGTGAATCAATGTACTCGGGAACAGTGGTTGCTTTTGATTGCATCGTCTTTGGAATTTATGCCGGCAATATTTCTTTCTTTCGCAGTAAGCCTGCGCTGATGAGGGTGATGATCAGGCCCACCGGAAATATCTCTAACAAAGTCATGCTAAAGCGCATCAATGGATTTTGATAGATCGTAGCCAATTGCGCCAAGCTGGTTTTCATTTCACTCAACTCTGCTTCGCTGGCGCCCTCCTCTACCATTTTATCGACTTGCGCTTTGCTGTACCACTCCACAAAATCAGATCCGGCTGTGTTAAAATAAATTTCCCAGGTAGTGGCGTACATCAAAGAGGCGATACTGGCAATCAAAATTCCAATTTGAAAAGCCTTGCCGAAGGTAATGATGCCGTTTTGGTGCTGGTCACGATAGGATTTTATGGCCACAAAAATCAGGGACAGGGAAATGATCATGGTGCTGAAGCCGATGAGCATGCCATAATCCAGTGTAGTGCCGTTGGTCCTGAAAATGTACTGGGTAATCAGCAGCATGGCCGACACGATGGCCCCCGCGATAAGTCCGTTGAGGAGTATTATTTTTTTCATACGAATTGGTTTTAGTGCTGCAAACAAAGCAACACAAGGGCTTTTTAGCCTCACCCAAAAGGATGATTGTCTATAAACTTAGCAAAATCACCTGAAAGTTTGAACCACCCCGTCCTTTGGTCTCCCTCCTTAAAGGTGCGGGGGTTATTGAATTTTATATCATCCGATCAATCCTAGTTCCTTCGCCTTTTGCACAGCCTGCGTTCTTCGCTTGGCATCGAGTTTTATAAAGAGATTGGCGGAGTGGGTTTTGATGGTGTTGAGGGAAACAAAGAGTTTATCAGCTATTTCCTGATTCGATAAGCCCTGAGCCATTAGTCCCAGCACTTCCAGTTCGCGCTTGCTGATGCCCAAGCGATTGTACTCCTCCTCATTAAAAATGAAGTTGCTTTGCAGCACCACTTTCGTTTTAGGTTTTGTGAGTTTTAGACCCGCCCAAATTCCCACTGCCGTGAATACGACTGCTACAACGCCCAGATAAAATTCAAGCGACAGATCGCGGACTATGTACCCAAACTGCAACCATTGCAAGAGGAAAAGAAGAGCGGCTAAGGCCAGGCTGTAGAGAAGGATGGTGCGTTTCATAGTTAAGCCTCTAAAAATACGGGAGCTTTCTTAAGACACAAAACGCAGTAATGGTAATTCCATTTTCACAGAGTCCCTTTCTGGAGACTTTGCGAAGACAAAGGAGGAGAAATATCTATGGTCGTATCTAGACTTTACGACCAGTCGGTGGTAAATGTCATCTCAAATAATCACTAAGTATCTTATCGATCTCTGTGTTCCTTTTAGAGCTAAGTTTAATGACCCTTGGCTCATAACTAAAAACCGAATCAATAAAGAAATGCGGTTTCTCATCAATTATATCATAAATAAATAATATCGGAGTTCTACCTCGGGGCAGCTCGAGAAATTCAAAAGAATCTTTTCTCAAGGTTTGTCCAACTATAGAATTAATATCCTTGTATATTAATATAACTAAAGGTTTTGAAAATTCCTCTAAAGTGATCCTAAAATTAACCTTTTCAGTATCTTCAACGAAGTAATCAGCGTTTATCCACCCTAATGTTTTAGACCTAAAAAAATAGCCTTGAACATCGTAGTCAACCACAACTGAATCATATCCTTCATACAAATTGTAAACTTTGTATTTTTTTTCACCATCTAGTCTAACATCATCCTGATCTGCCAATCGCCAGATCACAGCATTACCTTTTGTTGAATCTGCGTGGCCTATAAACGGAA
>LNFM01009486.1_pt1 | contig 14136 bp, 13 predicted proteins | sample 596031 | NCBI WGS metagenome assembly LNFM01 (sample SAMN04254537, study PRJNA301005) | activated carbon metagenome | isolation source: dual media filters at the Ann Arbor, Michigan drinking water treatment plant | place: USA: Ann Arbor
TGTCGTTGATGAGGCCGAAGATCGTCGTCTCGATGAACTCGATCAGGCCTTCGAACATCTGCGCCTTGCTCGCGAAGTGGCGGTACAGCGCCGCCTCCGACACACCCAGCTTGGCCGCCAGGGCGGCGGTGGTGACCTTCTCCCCCTTGGGATCCTCCAGCATCACCGCCAGCGTCTGCAGGATCTGCAGGCGGCGGGCGCCGGGCTTGCGGCGGCCGGTGGGCGCGCCGCCTTCCGGGACGGTCTTTTCAGCACTGTCTGGCGTCGGGTTCATGGCGTGTCGTGGGGCGACGCCGGGCGCGTCGGACGCCGGCAAATCTACTGGAATGCGCCCCGACGTGGGGAGTTACTTCGCCCGCGCGTGTTGTTACGCGCCACTTTGCCTGTCAGTGCGGCGTACAGAAACAGTAGGCGTAGGCGCGCGTCGGGTCGTCGCGCGCGGCGTCGAACAAGCGCGCCTGGCGTTGCAGTTCGCCCTGGACCTCGACCGCCCAGGGCTGCAGGCCGAACGGCAGCGTCCAGCCCAGCTCGGTCCTCGCCGCGGCAGCGATCCGACCCATGAACATTGACAGCCACCGATCCAGCCCGCGCGGCTCGCGCTCCAGGTAGCTGACGCGAAACTCGGTCAGCTTGGCGCGCTGCGCTGCGCTGGCCAGCGCCTCGTGTAAGCCGCCAAGGGTGTCGACGAGCCCGTTGGCCTTGGCCTGGCGGCCGGTCCACACCCGACCCTGCGCCACCTCGTTGATCTTCTCCGGTGTGCTGCCGCGCGCCGCGGCAGCCTGGCCGATGAAGCGCTGGTAGTAGTGATCGATGCGCGTTTGCACCATCTGCGCGACGCGCGGGTCCATCGGCCTTGACGGATCCTGCGCCGCCGCCAGCCAGGTGGTGCTGGCGCCACCGGTGCCGACGCCGACCTTCTCCAGGGCGCGCTCGAACGTCGGCAGCACGCCGAACACGCCGATCGAGCCCGTGATGGTGGTCGGATCGGCGACGATCTCGTCGGCCGCCATCGCGATCCAGTAGCCGCCCGATGCCGCCAGATCGCCCATCGAGGCGACCACCGGCTTGCCCGCCTGGCGCGTCAGTTCCAGTTCGCGCCGCACCAGTTCGGAGCCGAACACGCTGCCGCCCGGCGAGTCGATCCGCACCACCAGGGCCTTGATGTCATCGTTCTCGCGCGCGCGGCGGATCTGTTCGGCCACCAGGCGGCCGCCCACCATGCGCGGCGGCGCGTCGTCGTCGAGGATCTCGCCTTCGGCGACGATCACGCCGATTTGCGCGCCGCTGCGGGGCAGCGCAAAAGCGAGATACGACTCATAGGGCACCTGGCGGAAAGTGCCCTTTGAGCCGTCGGAGGCCGCGCCGCGCTCGATCAGCATCGCGCGAAACTCGTCGCGCGTCTTGACGCCATCGATGAGCTTTTCCTTGAGCGCCAGCTGGGCGAGATCACCGCCCGCTTCGGCCATGCGCTGCGGTGCTTCCTCGATCAACCGGGCGATGTGACCGGCGGGCAGCTTGCGCACGCGCTCCACATCGGCGGTCCAGCTCGCCCACAGGTCGTCCATCCAGGACTGGTCCGCTTCGAGCGACTCCGCCGACGGTCCTTGTCGGGTCAGCGGCTCGATCGCACTCTTGAAGCGACCTGCCTGGAAACCGTGCATCGTGATGCCCAGCTTGTCGAGCACGTCCTTGAAGTACAAGCCATTGCCACCGATGCCGCGCAGCGTGACGCTGCCGTACGGGTGCAGGTAGACCGCATCGGCGTGCGAGGCGAGGAAGTACTGCCGCTGATTGAACGCCGATCCCCAGGCGACGATCTCCTTGCCGCTCTGCGCCTTGAAGCGGGCCAGTGCCGCCGCGATCTCGCGCAAGCTGGCGGTGCCGCCGCCGGACAGATCATCGAGGACAATCGCCACGCGCACGATCTTCGGGTCCTTCGCCGCGGCCTCCAGTGCTTCAAGAACGTCGCGCACGCGGGTCTCGCGCCGCTGCTGGCCCAGCGCCTCGGCCACCAACATCTCGCTGCCTGAACCCGAGGCCTGCTCGACGAGATCGCCGCGCAGGTTCAGCACCAGGGCGGTGTTCTCCTGCAGGACCGGCTTGCGGCTGCCCGCCGTCCAGGCCATCACCACCAGCACCAGCAAGGCGAGGAACAGCAGGTTGAACACCAGCCGGCGCGTGCCGTCGAGCAGCCACCATAGGGTGCCGAAGATGCGACGGATGATGCCGGGACGCGAGGTCATCAGAGACTCCAGACGGAAACGAATGGGGAAAGCTTAGCGGGGACGGTGAGGCTGCACCGGCAACTCGGGGCAAAGCCCTGCGTCGCGCAGGGAGGCGCGGCTCGCCATGCGCTACGCCGCCGTCACGCGGGGCGCAAGCGGGCGAACGCGCGCGGCAAGTCGCGCACCGAACCCAGCCGCAGGCCGACATAGGCGCCACGCGCACGCGAAGTACCCGCCGCACGGCCGCTCACGCTGATCAGAACGGTCCGGAAGCCCAGGCTGCGGGCTGCCTTCAGGTTGGCGCGACTGTCCTCGACCAGCACCGCCTGGCCGCGGCCGCAGCGCTCGCGCGCCAGCATGTGCCGCAGCATCAGCGTCGACGGCTTCGGTCGGAAGCTGCCGTGCACCTGCATCGACTCGATCGTGTAGCGCCGCGCCAGGTGACGGTCGAGCGAGAGCGCGCGCAGCACCGTGGCGGCGTACACATCGGGCGCGTTGGTGAGCAGCACCTTGCGACCGGGCAGTCGACGGAACAACTGCGCCAGGCCACGCTCGGCGCGTACCAGCGCCACGATGTCGAAGTCGTGCGTCTGGCGCAGAAAGTGATGCGGATCGACTTCATGGTGGCGCATCAGACCAAGCAGGGTGGCGCCATAGCGTCGCCAGTAGGTCTGCCGCAGGCGGTTGGCTTCGTACTCGTCCACCGCGAGATGCTGCTGCACGTAATCGGTCATGCGGCGGTTGAGCACGGAGAAAATCGCGTGCGAGGCGTCGTGCAGGGTGTCGTCCAGGTCGAAGAACCACACCGGCGCGCGGCGCGGTCGCGCGCGATCGACCGCCGCGCCGGTGCGGCCGCCGCCAAGCACCGCGGCGCGCACACTCCCGGCCGCGCGCCCACGGGCGCGCCCGTTGCGCGGCCGCCAGGTCAAGGCGTCAATGGCTCTTGATCATCGTGCCCACGCCCTGATCGGTCAGGATCTCGAGCAGCAGGCAATGATCGACCCGACCGTCGATGATGTGAACACTGTTGACGCCGCTCTTGGCCGCCTCCAGCGCGGAGGAGATCTTGGGCAGCATGCCGCCGGAGATGGTGCCATCGGCGAAGAGTTCATCGATCTCGCGCGCGGTGAGCCCGGTCAGAAGCTTGCCGCTCTTGTCCAGCACGCCGGGCGTGTTGGTCAGCATCACGAGCTTCTCGGCTTTCAGGATCTCGGCGATCTTGCCCGCCACGACGTCGGCATTGATGTTGTACGACAGCCCGTCGTCGCCGAAGCCGATCGGCGAGATCACCGGGATGAAGGCGTCGTCCTGCAGCGCCTTGACCACCGCCGGATTGACCTTCTCGATCTCGCCCACCTGGCCGATGTCATGGAAGACAGTCGGATCGTTCTTGTCCTGCATCTTGAGTTTGCGGGCGCGGATCAGCGCCCCGTCCTTGCCGGTCAGGCCCACCGCCTGGCCACCAAAGCCGTTGATCAGCATGACCAGATCTCCCTGCACTTCACCGGCGAGCACCCACTCGACGACTTCCATCGTCTCCGCGTCGGTCACCCGCATGCCCTGGATGAACTGGCTCTTCTTGCCCACCCGCTCGAGCGCTTCGTCGATTTGCGGGCCGCCGCCATGCACCACCACCGGGTTCATGCCAACCAGCTTGAGCAGCACCACGTCGTGCGCAAAGCTCTCCTGCAGCTTGATGTCGGTCATCGCATTGCCGCCGTACTTGATGACGATTGTCTTGCCGTGAAAGCGCCGGATGTAGGGCAGCGCCTCGGACAGGATGTCGGCCTTGATCTCGGGCGTGAGCAGTACGCGTTCGGGGACGCTGGACATGGACGTTGGGCGGGGAAGAAACGTGCTGCCGGCACGGGGCGGATAGCTTTCGCGAGAAAGTCTAGCAGCGGCACTGCCCGGCACCGGCGTTGCTGCGTCAATGCGCACAGCACCTGGTCGTTGAGCCGTGCGAGCGACAGACGACGCGAATGGCGGACAATCGTGGCCACGCTTCGTCCATCTCGCGCAGGAGGGTTGCATGGAACAGCAGTTCGAGATCACCGGCATGCACTGCGGTGGCTGCGTCAACCGTGTCACCAAGGCACTCAAGCCGCTGGCAAATGATGTCGTGGTGACGCTCGATCCACCCCGCGCCGTCCTTGACGTGGATACACCACTGAGCGAGGACGAGGTCCGTGCTGCCGTTGTCAGCACCGGTGACTTCCAGGTGCGCGCGCTATAGATGACAGGTGCCCGGCGCGCGTGGCCAGGCACCTGCTGCAACCGCCATTGGCTCAGCCGCGGCGGCGATGCGTCATCACTTGGGCAGGACGACGCTGTCGATCACGTGAATCACGCCATTGCTGGCCACGATGTCGGTCTGGGTGACGGTGGCGTTGTCGACCATCACCTTGCCGCCTTCGGCTTTCACGGTGAGCGAACTGCCCTGCGCCGTCTTCACGGGCCCGGGCTTGACGTCCTTTGCCATCACCTTGCCCGGCACCACGTGATAGGTCAGGACCGCTTGCAGCTTCGCCTTGTCCTTCAACAGCGCGTCGAGTTGCTCCTTGGGGATCTTGGCAAAGGCGGCATCGGTGGGAGCGAACACCGTGAACGGTCCCGCGCCCTTGAGGGTCGACACCAGGTCGGCGGCGGTCAGCGCCTGCGCCAGCGTCTTGAACGAGCCGGCGGCGACCGCCGTATCGACGATGTCCTTGGTCCCCGCCTTGCCGTGATTGGAGGCGGCAGCACCGGTGGCAACGAATGTCAGGGCACCGAAAGCGAACGCGCTAAGCAACTTCTTCATCATTGAACTCCTGTGGGTGAGGTCGAAAGGTGCCGCGCGCAGTGCGCGCGGCTGGAAAACTGGGTGTGATGCTCAGCGGTCGTTGAGCACCTTGAACTGGAAGGGCTGGCCACCGGTGCAGGCACCCGTGGTGGTGTTCAGGCAGCCCACGGCAGCCACGGTGACGACATCTCCGGCCGCCAGCGCAAAGGTCTCGCTCGCTACGACGGTGTCGGTGCCGGTGGCCGTGACGCCCAGGGTGTAGCTGCCCGGCGGCAAGGTCAGCGCAGCGCTGGTGGCGTTGGGAAAGGCCAAGTTGGTCACCGGCCGCGAAGCGATCGCTGTCCCGTTCAGTGCCACCACGTCGACCGCAGGCGCATCCGGCGACAGGTGGATCACGCGCACCTTGGCTTGTCCGGCCACCGGCGCACGATCATCGGCATAGGCGGCCAACCGCAAGGCCTGGGCGCCGCTGCCGCCGAGCAGACCGATCGCGAACACGCTAGTGCTCGAGCCGCGGGCGAGTGCTGCGCCGTTCAGGTCGAGCACGCCATTGAGCGAGCCGGCCAGGGCCACCGACGCGTCATACGTCCCGGCATCCACCGCGAGGAAGCCGGAGTCCTGCGGGAAGACCACGCCTGACAGCGCCCGGTTGGCCGCCGCGTTGGCCGCGCCTGGCGACTTCAGGAACACATCGACCGCGGGTACGTTGGGCGAAAAGTGCGCGACCCGCAGGGCGGCACGGCCGTCGCGCACGAACGTTGCGGAAGCGCCCTTGGCCGCGACCAGCAGCTGAATCGGCGACAGACTCGGGCCGGCATCCGGCACCGCCACGATCACGGCGTCGGTGCCAGCGGCGAGAGCGAGTGGCCCCGAGTCGAAGGCAATGGCGGTCTGTCCGGCCACACGCGCGCGGACGCGGTAGCTGCCCGCGGGCACACTGAGCGCAGCTTGCGTCGCCGCGGGTACCTGCTGCGCAAAGTTCAGGCCGGCAATGGTCGGCTGGGCAGGCAGCGGGTCAGTCGGCGCAGACACGAAGATGTCGACCGCCGGCACCGCCGGTGCGCCATGCACGACGCGCAGCTTGACCTGCCCCGCCGCGGGCGCCGTGCCGGCGTCATCGATCAAGACCGCCTGCAGGCGGGTCGACCCCGTGGCACCACTGCCGATGGCGATCGCCGTGTAGTCGCGGCCGGCGGCAAGCGGGACCGACACATCGATCGGACTCGTGCTGGCGGCCTGATTGGCCAGTGCGACCTGCACGCGGGTCGCGCCAGCAGGCACCGCGTTGAAGCTCGATGCCTGACCGAAGCTGACCCCGGCAAGTGCGCGCGAGCCGTTGATGAAGACGTCGACCGCGGGCGTGTCGGCCGAAGCGTGGATCGCGCGCAACTGTGTCTGCGCGATCGGCGGCGGCGCCGCCACATCGTCGTCGTCAAACACGCCGCAAGCCGTTAACGTGACAAGCGAGAGCGCGACTGCGGCGAAGCGCAGCCGATGAAGCGAATCGGGTTTCAAGATGCCTCCTTTGCCGAGGGGAGTGAATCGAGCGCAAAGCAGGGCTGTGACTTGAATAGTGACCGATCAGTTCAAAATATTTACTTATCAGTAAATTACATTTACGTGAGAGTAATTCTCCTTACTAGATTCGTGCGATGACCGCGCCCACGTTGAAGGAACAGCAACAGCGTTTGCGCGACGACGTGATCCTGGCCGCGGTCAACGAGTTGTTGGCGCGCAAGGGTTACGACGCGATGACGGTCGACGAGGTCGCGGCGCAGGTGGGTCTGACCAAGCCGAGTCTGTACAAGCACTACGGTTCAAAGGAAGCACTGGCCGCAGCCGCACTCATACGCCTGCTCGACCAGACCCTGGCGACGATCGCTGCCCAGTCAGCAGCCCAGCCGCCTATCGAACGTCTGCGGGCCGTGCTGCGCTGGGCCCTGGAGCAGCACCTGCGCAGCGCGATGCCGCTGCTGCCCGCCACTCGCTCGACGCTGCGCGAGTCGTTGCTGATCAACAGCGAGTACCTGGAGCGCCTGCAGGCGGTGAGCGGCGCACTGAGCAACTGGATCGCCGAAGCGCAGGCGGACGGCTCGCTCAGCACGGCACTGCCGTCCGAGGTCATCCTGTACACGCTGTACGCGCGCACCTGCGATCCGGTGCTGGAGTTCCTGCAGGCCGGCGGCAACTTCAGCGACGCCGAGGTCGTGGACCTGGTGCTGATCACCTGTTTCGACGGCCTGCGCCCGCGGCCGAAGATGGGCCGTTAAGCGGGCGCGCTCTAGAGCACGTAGCGCGCGAGATCTTCGTTCTGCGCGAGGTCAGCCAGCCGACTGTCGACATAGGCGACATCGACGGTGAGCGACTGGCGGCCGGCGTTGCCGGCGTCGAACGAGATCTGCTCCAGCAGCTTTTCCATCACCGTGTAAAGGCGCCGCGCGCCGATGTTCTCGGTCTTCTCGTTGACGTTGCAGGCAATCTGCGCGAGTCGCGCCACGCCGTCAGGCGTGAACGTCAGGTCCACCTCGTCGGTCGCCAGCAGCGCCTGATACTGACGCGTCAGGCAGGCGTCGGTCGCGGTCAGGATGCGCTCGAAGTCGCCACTGGTCAGCGACTCCAGTTCCACCCGGATCGGGAAGCGTCCCTGCAGTTCGGGGATCAGATCACTCGGCTTGGCGTAATGGAAAGCGCCACTGGCGATGAACAGGATGTGATCGGTCTTGACCATGCCGTACTTGGTATTGACGGTGGTGCCTTCGACCAGCGGCAGCAGGTCGCGCTGCACGCCCTGCCGCGACACATCCGCGCCCTGTGTCTCGGAGCGACTGGCGATCTTGTCGATCTCGTCTAGAAACACGATGCCGTTCTGCTCGACGTTGGCGAGCGCCTTGACCTTGAGTTCCTCATCGTTGACCAGGCGTGCCGCCTCCTCGTCGACGACGAGCTTCATCGCTTCGCGGATCTTGAGCTTGCGCACCTTCTTGCGCGCCTGGCCGAGGTTCTGAAACATCGACTGCAGCTGCTGCGTCACCTCTTCCATGCCCGGCGGCACCATCACTTCCATCTGCGGCGCGGCCTGCGCCAGCTCGATCTCGATTTCCTTGTCGTCGAGTGCACCCTCGCGCAGCTTCTTGCGAAACTTCTGACGCGTGTCGCCGGCGGGACTGGCCTGGTTGTCGCTGAAGCCAAAGTCGACGTTTCGTGAATGCGGCGGCGGCACCAGGATGTCGAGGATCCGATCCTCGGCCGCATCGGCGGCCTTGGCGCCGACCTTGCGCATCTCGCTCTCGCGCGTCTGCTTGATCGCGATGTCCATCAGGTCGCGGATGATCGCGTCGACATCGCGACCAACGTAACCAACCTCGGTGAACTTGGTCGCCTCGACCTTGATGAACGGCGCGTCCGCCAGCCGCGCCAGGCGGCGCGCAATCTCGGTCTTGCCCACCCCGGTGGGGCCGATCATCAGGATGTTCTTCGGCGTGATCTCGGAGCGCAGCGGCTCGTCCACGTTCTGCCGGCGCCAGCGGTTGCGCAGGGCGACCGCAACCGCGCGCTTGGCGCGGTCCTGGCCAACGATGTGCTTGTCGAGTTCGGAGACGATTTCCTGCGGAGTCATCATGATGGAACCGCTTTGCGTTCTGGCGAAGGCGCGGCGCGGCGTTTCGGTTCACGCGAATGGCGCGTGCGGAACCTGCCAACCGCCTCGACGCGATCGATCAGTCGATCACTTCGATCGTGTGGGTCTGGTTGGTATAGATGCAAAGATCGCCCGCGATGCCGAGCGCCTTCTTCACGATGTCACCGGGCGGGAGCTCAGTGTTGTCGAGCAACGCGCGGGCCGCTGCCTGCGCATAGGGCCCGCCGGAGCCGATGGCGATCAGGCCGTACTCCGGCTCCAGCACATCACCGTTGCCGGTAATGATGAGCGAGGTTTCGCGATCGGCCACTGCCAGCATTGCTTCCAGCCGGCGCAGGATGCGGTCGGTGCGCCAGTCCTTGGCCAGTTCGACCGCCGAGCGCAACAGATTGCCCTGGTGCTTGTCGAGTTTGGCTTCGAAGCGCTCGAACAAGGTGAAGGCATCCGCCGTGGCGCCTGCGAACCCGGCAAGGATCCGCTCGTGATACAGGCGTCGAACCTTGCGTGCGCTCTGCTTGACGACGATGTTGCCGAGGGTGACCTGGCCATCGCCTCCCATGGCGACCCGCGCGCCGCGCCGGGCCGAGACAATGGTGGTGCCGTGGAAGGGTTCCATGGGGATGTACTTGGCGCCAATGCCGGCGCGTTCAAGAGACGTGCGATGCCAGGGACGATACCCGGCGGCCACGCCGGCCGCCACGCGGATCAGTTGCGACGGACCTGCACGCCGGCGACGGCGGTGATACCGAGCAAATGGAACAGCGCGGCCACCAGCGGGTTGACGCTGCGGAAGTCGACCCGCACGCCACTGGCCTGCAGCTTCATCAACACCCCCAGCAACGTGGTGGCGGTTGAAAACGCCATGCGTCGCAGCAGCAGGCAATCGACGAATAGGTGCTTGCTGCTGCGCGCCTCGATCAGCAGCCGGCCGAAGAACGGCTCGCCTTCACCCTCGATCACGCCGCGCCAGTCGAGTGGCCCGATGACCGGCGCGCTTTGCGCCGTGGCCGGTTTGGCCGACGCCTGCCGCGTCTTCAGGCTCAGCGGCGCCGGCTCCCATGATGGGGGCGACACCTCGTACGTGATGCAATACTGGATGCCGCTTTCCTCGAACTCCGCCTGCCGGCCCAGCAGCCGCAGGACCTCGAGCAGCAGCATCCAGGCGGCATCGGATGCATCGCGGCGACCCGATTCGACACAACCATGCAAAGGCGGCAGCAGTTGCTCGGCGCCCAGCACGGTCAATTCGTGATTTGACCGCTTGAACGCGTTGACCACGCGCAGCAGCAGTTCCGCGCCTACCAGATCGATGCTCTTGGCCGCCGAGACATCGAGCGTGAGCGCCGCATGCTGTGCGGCCAGCGCCTTGAGCTGCTCCAGCGTTCGGACGATCTGCGCGTCGATCACCGCCGGCAGCGCAACCACCGGACCGCTCGGCTCGGGCACCGGCGCGGGGGTGCCATGCGCGTTCGAGTAGTCCATCCAGGTCGGACAGGAGTTCTCGAACCGCAGCGAGTACTGCATCGTCAGTTGCTCGAACGACGCACCGTCACCACGCTGGTTGACGAGTTCGAACAGCATCAGCCACGCGGTCTGGCGGTTGTCGCCTATGTTGTCGGCGTCGATGCCATTGCGCAGCGTGGCCTCGGCCGGCTCCATCTGGCCGTTGGCGAACAGGATCGCCGTCTCGTCGATCACCGAGCCGGCCCCGGCGGTGTTGATCTCGATCGCGTCCATGCTGCCCAGGAACGCGTCGGTACCTGGATCCAGGATGTCGGCTGGCTTCGCCTTGGCCGGTGCGGCGGCAGCAGGCGTCACACCGGGCTGCGTCGAATTGGGTGCAGTCGCCAGCGCCGGGTTGCCGGTGTTGGCGGCAGGGCGCAGGAAATCGCGCGCCATTTCCGACTCGATCGCATCGATCTTCGCCGCCGTTTCCATGGCGAGCGAGCGCGCGAGGTCGCGTGCCGGAATGGCGTTCTCGGTGGTGGCGAACTTGGCGGGCGGAAAGGCGCGGGCGTTGGCGCGCTCGGCAGGGTCGGGAAGCGGCTTTGACAGTGGCTTGGCCACCGGCTTCGACAGCGGGCGCGCGCCCGGGCGTGCCGGCGCTGCACGGCCGTCGCTGCGACGCGCATCCTTGCCGTCCTTGCCGTCTTTCTTGAAGAAAGAAAAAACCACGCCCGCCCTTGCTGTGTCCGAGGTCGCTGTCAAAGGAAACGATCGGTTGCCGCGCTTGGTAACCCGGGCTACCCCCGAACCGCTAGGGTAGCCGCTTGCCCACCTGCGCAGGTGGGGCAAGTGCCGGGCATTCAGGCCGCATTTCATCCGCTGCCCAGCCAGGACGGCACCGGGCCTTTTTCGCGCGCCATGCTTTGGCGATTCCTCGCGCATGCGGCCGTGCGAACTGCCAGCTGCGACCTCAGCGCCAGCGTCGATTCAGTCTATCAACAATCCGTCATTGACCGCCGCGATGGCGCATGCGTGGCTGTCTTACTGCCTACCGCGCGCGGGGGATGGTGTTCGGCCGATGTCGCGCAGGACGGCTACTTCGATACCGCGGTGATCTGTGCGCCGGTCAGCCGGTAATACAGGCCGAAGGGGTCGTCCGTCAGGACGTTGAGTTGGCCGGACAGGACGAGCGGGTCGTAGGTGTGCTTGATCGGCGCCTTGGCACGCACCTCGACGACGTACTCCGGGCCAAGTGACAGACAGAACGGGCAGTGCGGCGGACGCATAGTGAGCAGGAAGTGCTCGTGACGTTCCCCGGTGACAATCGGCAGCATGAAGCCCTGCAGCTTCACCTCCGTCTGATGGAGCTTGCGCACCGCCGGAGCGAAATCCGGCACGACCCGCTTGCCTTCAGTGCGCGATTTCACCTGTCCGAGCAGGTTCCAGGACACCACGCCCTTCAGTTCTGGCAGTGTGTTCAGCAGCGCCGGATCGATCGGCAGGCCCAGCGAGTTCGCGGCGCCACCAGCACTCGGCGCCTGCGCCGTGGCGTGCCCCGCTGCGAACAGGCTGGCAAACAGGATCAGCAGTCCGGCACAGCGCATGGCGCCCTCCGAGGATCGACAGTGGCAAGGATATCCGAGCTGGCCGCTACCCCTGTGCCAGCGCCGCGTGAATCTGCATCCGGCTGGCGCGCCAGGCCGGCAGCACGGCTGCCATCGTGGCAACCCCCCAGGCCAGAGCCAGCGCCCAGGCAACCTCGGCAGGCCAGTCGAAAGGCGACAACACGAACGACCTAGCCGCTGCCAGCCACGAACCAACCACTGCAACCGCGCCGACCGCCATCAGCACCCCCAGCAGAAGGGCCGCCGCCGCCAACAGCCAAGCCTCGAGGAGCAGCAACCCGGCCACGCGCATACGCGTGGCCCCGAGCAGCCGCAAGACGGCAATGTCATAGCGCCGTTCCTCCAGCGCATTCATCAGGGCGACAAACAACGCCAACAGCGCCGAGCCGAGCAGAACGCCCGCAAACGCGCGCATGGTGTCGATCCCGGCACCGGCCACCGCGAACAATCGCGCAACCTCGCTGGCCGGCACGGCGGCGGTCAGCCTCGGTTCGGCGTTGATCTGCCGTGGCACGATGGCCGCCGCCAGCGGCGCTGCGTACTGCACCAGGATCGCAGTGACTTCGCGCTCGGCTTCCAGTATCTGGCGTTCGAGCGGGTCGGTGGCCTCGCCTTCGTGCACGAACCACACGCTTTCGAGGTCAGTCAGCAGCAGTCGATCGAGCACTGTGCCGGTCGGTGCCAATACGCCGACCACGCGGTACTCGGCATCGTCATGGATCGGCCCGTCAGGCGCTAGACCATGCGCGCCAAAGAAGCCCTGGCCAACAGTGAGGCCGGTGGTGCGCGCGACCTCGGCGCCAATGACCGCCTGCAACCGGCCCTGCCAGAGCGCACCGTCGGCCAGGCGACCACCGTAATGGTCGATCAGTGACGGCTCGGTACCCACCAGACGGAAGCCGCGGAAGTTGTCGCCGAGCGAGACCGGTATCGCCGACTTCACCAGCCGATTGCCGCGCACCTGCGCCAGTGCAGCCAACGGCACGTTTCCGGTCGGCACATCGACGTGATAGACGGCCGAGAGGATGAGCTGCAGCGGTGAACCCTTGGCGCCGACCACCAGATCGATGCCCTGCGCATCACGGGTCAGACCGCGCGTGAGCTGGCTTTGCACCAGCAGCACGAACAGCAGCGTGGCGATACCAAGCGCCAGCAACAACACCGACAGCGCGGTCGACAGCGGGCGACGGGCCAGTTGCGCGAGTACGTAACGCAGCGCGCTCATCGCGCGCTCCGGTCACGGCATGGCAGCGAGGTCATCACGCGGCGGCCGGCGACAAGTCAAGCACGCGTGCAAAGCGGCGGCGCACGCGTGCATCGTGAGTTGCCACCACCAGCAAGGCGCCACACGCATCCGCCGCATGCATCAGCAGGTCGATGGCGCGATCCGCATGCGCATCGTCGAGCGCCGAGGTCGGTTCGTCGGCCAGCAGCAGCCGCGGCCGGTTGACCACCGCGCGCGCGATTGCAACCCGCTGCTGCTGGCCGGTCGACAAACGAGACGGGCGCCGCAGGCGCTGCTCGCCCAGCGATAGCGCGATCAACGTCTGGTCGGCGGCGGCATCGTCACGTCGACCAACGAGCGACTGCGCCAGGCGCACATTGTCGAGCGCACTGAGGCTGTCGATCAGATGCAGCCGCTGCGGCACCACGCCGATGCGCTCGGCGCGCCAGCGGTCACCGCGCGGCGGCTGATACAGGTTGGCGCCGTCGAGCGCAACCTCCCCTTCGCTGGGCGGGAGGATGCCGGCCAGGACGTGCAGCAAGGTGGTCTTGCCTGACCCGGAGGCACCCAGCAGCACGCAATGCTCTGCCGGCGCCAGATCGAGCGCCGATAGGCGCAGCACGGTGCGGTCAGCGTAGCGATGAACGAGGGAGCGGACGTTGAGCACGGCGGCAGCCTTCGCCGGTGACGGTGTCGGGGTCCGGACGTCGACGGCCGCAGACGCGCCGACGCACTAGCCTTGCTATCTCATGCAGGGTCCGCCGGTCCCCTGCCATTCAAGCGAGATCACGCGCGACGGCGAACCGCCTCAATCGCCGTACATCTTCTGCTTCATCTCGCGCCGCTGCTGCGCTTCGAGCGACAACGTGGCAGTCGGCCGCGCCAGCAGGCGGGGCACGCCGATCGGATCGCCGGTTTCTTCGCAGTAGCCATAGTCGCCCGAGTCGATGCGGGCGATCGCCTGCTGCACCTTCTTCAGCAGCTTGCGCTCGCGATCGCGGGTGCGCAGTTCGAGCGCATGTTCTTCTTCGATCGTGGCGCGATCGGCCGGATCCGGGACGATCACCGTCTCGCGCAGATGCTCGGTCGTCTCGTCGGCGTTGGCGAGAAGCTCGCGCTCCATCTGCTGCAGCCGGTACTTGAAAAAGGCGAGTTGCTCATCGTTCATGTATGCCGATTCCGGCATCTTGAGCAGG
>LNFM01009487.1_pt1 | contig 14132 bp, 12 predicted proteins | sample 596031 | NCBI WGS metagenome assembly LNFM01 (sample SAMN04254537, study PRJNA301005) | activated carbon metagenome | isolation source: dual media filters at the Ann Arbor, Michigan drinking water treatment plant | place: USA: Ann Arbor
TTACACTTATTGATTATGAGTGCCTGGAGCATGAAGATGGCCAACGCATTATCGGGTTTGGTTTTTTTGCCGGCATTGTAGGGGCACATAATGGTATGATGGCTTACGGCGATAGAACCGGACTCTTTAAATTAGACAGGGTTTATAAACAACGCAGTTTCAGGGATTTGATTCATAATTATTTTGGGCTAAGATTGCCAAATGTAAAGATCGCTGTTACCGGTTCTGGCAGAGTTGCCCATGGTATTTTAGAAATCATGAATCTGATGGGCATACACGAAGTAGAGCCGGATGATTACCTTATTCGTCGTTTTTCGTACCCGGTTTACACGCAATTGAAAGGAGCAGAATTGTATCGCCACAAAGAAACCGGCAAGTACTCCCGTATGGAATTTCATGAGCATCCCGAAAAATATGAATGCAAGTTTTTGCCCTATGCCGCTCAAACGGATATATTACTGAACGGTGTTTATTGGGATAAGAATGTGCCCCGCCTGTTTGAAAAGCCCGATGTAAAGGCCGAGAATTTTATCATTCAAACCATAGCCGATATAACCGATGATGCAGATGGTTCGGTGCCTATCAACGTTGGCGACCAAACTATTGAAGATCCTGTTTATGGTATTGATAAGACTTCATTAGAAAAAACCGCTGCATATTTGCCCAACTCAATTGATATAATGGCGGTCGGAAATTTGCCCAATGAATTACCGAGAGATGCCAGTCGCTATTTTGGTGAGCAATTGATAAAGCATGTGTTAGAAGATTTACTTGGCAAAGGCTCTGATATAATCAACCGGGCTACTATGGCAAAAGACGGACAATTAACAAAGGAGTTTGAGTACCTGAAAGATTATGCAGAAGGAAAGTAAGTCCTTTTTACAAATGCAAATAATAGTCTTTCAACAATTCCGTAAAGGCTTGGGTATAGTTGCCATCTTCATCTTTTATTGCTATTTCATCAATTAATGTTTCGGATAGCGAGGTGGCTTGAAGTCTTCCGGTCAGCATCATCCGAAAATAGCCGTGGTCTACGGACTGTTTTACAAATGTTATTTGCTGAATATGCAGTTCATGTTCAGTAAATAATTTTCTCATTTCTTCATCCCTTTTGTAGGGAAGTAAAAGGAAAAAAACTCCGTCGGCGGTCAGGTTGTTTTTGATTATCCTGAGCAGCTGCGGAAGTGATAACCCGCTATCATGATGAGCAATATTTTTGGTTATATCTGTTCCTTTTAATTCGTTTTCATAAAATGGTGGATTGCTGATTATCAATTGATATTGATTTTTATTTAAAAATTCAGTCGCATCAATATGGTGAATTTTTATTCGGTTCCTCCATGGTGAAGTAGCTACATTTTCCGTTGCCTGTTCTGCTGCATTTGCATCTATTTCCAGAGCATCAATAGTGAAATTAGTTTGCTGCGCCAGCATTAATGATAATAAGCCGGTGCCAGTTCCAATATCCAGGCAATTATTAGTTTCAGACTCCAGGCTCCTGGCCCTATTTGCTGCCCAGGCCCCAAACAAACAGCTATCTGTGGTCACCTTCATGGCACATTTATCCTGGTGAATAGTAAACTGTTTGAACTGAAAATGAGAATTCGCCATTATCTGTTTTTAGTTAGAAAACTGAAATTATGAATTGGAATGAAATCTTACAGTTAGTAGCTAAAAGTTTGAAGTGTCTCTACCATTCCGCCCTTGCAGTAGAACTAACAGATAGATCAGCAAATTGGCCAGCCAAAAATTTATAATAGCCGGTGATGGCGATCATACCTGCATTGTCTGTACAATATTGAAAGGCCGGGATAAAAGTTTGCCAGCCATATTTCTTCCCGGCTTCTTTAAATGCATGTCGTAAACCGCTGTTGGCAGATACACCTCCTGCCAAACAAATATGGGTGATACCGGTTTGTAATGATGCCTTTTTTAGTTTATTAATAAGTATGGTTACAATCCGGTGCTGAATAGAAGCGCAGATGTCGGCCAGGTTATTGGTAATAAAATCTTTTTTCTCTTCTTCGGTGGCGGTAAATTCTTCTTTAAACAAATTGCTTTTTCCCGCATTTTGTAAAAAATAGAGAATAGATGTTTTTAATCCGCTGAAACTAAAATTGAGGTCAGGTATTTGTGGCTCCGGAAATTTAAATCGGGAAGGATCGCCTTCCTTTGCATACTTATCAATCAACGGTCCGCCGGGATAGGGAAGTCCCAATAGCTTTGCTGATTTATCAAAGGCTTCGCCTGCGGCATCGTCAATGGTTTCACCAATTACTTTCATGCTAGTTGGCGACTCGCAGACTACAATTTGTGTGTGTCCGCCACTTACCGTTAAGCATAAAAAAGGAAAAGAAGGTGTTGGTTCTGCAATTAAATTAGCTAATACATGGGCTTGCATATGATGTACCGCTATCAATGGTTTATTTAATGATAAGGCCAGCGATTTTGCAAATTGTCCGCCTACCAGGAGAGAGCCAATTAACCCTGGTGCCTGGGTAAAAGCGATTGCGTCAATATCTTTCAATTCACAATTGGCTTCTTTAATAGCCGCATCAATTACAGGAACGATATTTTGCATATGTGCTCTGGAGGCCAATTCAGGAACAACACCACCAAATTTTTCATGTACCGTTTGGTTGGCAATATAGTTGGAAAGAATTTTTCCGTCTATACAAATAGAAGCCGATGTTTCATCGCAACTTGATTCAATTGCAAGAATTACTGGCATAATTTGTCAATTTGATGATTAGTCAATTAGCAGATTATGCTTTTGAGGTTGCAATAATCTTATTAATTATTTTTTGTATTGATTTTACCTTGTCCATTAATATGCCGGGTTCAGGATAATCCGTTACACTTTGGCATATCAACAGCCAATATTCAGTTTCTTCTGCTTCTTTGGCGGCAATTTTAAACTTATGAATAAAATCAATTTTACTTTCTGCATTTTGAGCCTCTCTGACATTTGCGCCAATAGATGTCCCGGATTTTAGTAACTGCCTTGCGATTACATATTTTCGCTTTTCTTCCAGTAAGTCGCAGTATTTTAAAACTTCAATAGCAAACTGAAGGGTTAGCGTTACAATTAGATTCTCTTTTTTAATATTTTCCATTGATAATTTCAAAAATAAAACTTTTCAAAATACAGGCATCGGCAAATTGGCTAATCATCAAATTATCACATCCTCATCTTCTTATTGCTGCTACAGGATCCATTCTTGCTGCTTGCCTCGCCGGTATAAAACCTGCTACTACTCCAACTACAATGCAAATAACAATTGCCAGTACCATGTTGGTAGTAGAAATATAAACGGGAAAATCTAAAGCACCTGTTAGTAATTGAGTGAGTAAAAAAACCAATAATAACCCAATTAGCCCGCCAATAATACAGAGAAAAGCAGATTCTAATAAAAACTCCGCCAGTATAACCCTGTTTTTTGCACCCACTGCTTTTTTTAATCCAATTTGACCGGTTCGTTCCCGCACCGTTACGAACATAATATTGGCTACACCAAACATTCCAACAATTAACGACAAGGCAGCAATAGCCCAGCCCCCAATGTTCAAACTAACAAAAGCCGAACTGATGGTGTTGCTGAAATCATTAATGTCATTTAATGCAAAATCTTCTTCTTTAACTGGTGTTAATTTATGAATAGCCCGCATGGTTCCTGTTAATTCGTCTTTCAAGGCTTTGCTGGTTACATTATCTTGCCCTTGTACCATTATCAAAGGGTCGGCCCTCCTTTCATTCATCACCAAACGGGCAAAGCGATAGGGTAGTATGATACTCTGGTCAAAATCCCAACCACCAATTAATTGCCGTCCTTGTTTTTTAATTACACCAGCTACCAAAACTTTTTTACCACGAAGTGTAACTGACTTGTCTATTGCCAAAGATGCCTGCCCGAATAACTTTTCTGCTACATCATAGCCAATAACGGTAATGCTATTTCCATTATCAAACTCTGCTGTTGATAAGTAGCGGCCATACATTATTTCCAATGGTTGTATGAGCGAAAAATCTTCACTGATGCCGTACATATTTACTTTTGATAAGATACTTCCTTTGTATTCTACCTGGTCATTCACCCGAATGCGAAAAGCCGCATATTTAGCACTTGCTGTTCTTTCTTTAATTTGTTTTACCTCCTCATATTTTGGCACTGGTCTGTTGGTGTATTTCCACCACGGATATTCAGAACCTGAGCCGGCTGTGTAATCCCATTTATCCAGATAAATAGTATTGGAACCCAGCGATTGTACTTCGTTTTGTATGTTTCGTTCAAGACTGCCCACCACAGCAAGCACACCAATAATGCAGAAGATGCCAATAGTAATACCAAACAGTGATAGAAAAGTGCGGAGTTTATTCTTCCACAATTCCTGCAATGCCATTTTAAAGCTGCTGGCTATTATTTCTATTGAACGGCGGAGCATCTGCAAATGTACTTGTATCGGGAGAAAGAAAGTTGTATCAATATTTCGTTTATTTTCTGTTTAAATTAACTTGCCTCTTTATTCTTCTACTATGGAGCAATCGCCACAAATTATTTATCAGGAATCAAAAGGGGATATTCTTTTCAGGAACCGTCATGCCAGTACTATTTCTTTTGCAGTGGGCATTTTACTTTTTTTGTTACCATTTGCAGAAGTTAAATGTGGATCCATTACCCTTGTGGGGAATACAGGTATAGGCCTTGTAATGGGCTCGCCATGGAAAACAGCCCTTGGGCAGGGTAATGAAGAGTACATAGATAAACTAAAGAATCCTACAGAAAAATCTACCAAAAAAATGCTGAGTGGTGGCCCTGATGTATTTGCAATACTGGCATTGGTATTTGGAGTGGCGGGGTTGGCGGTTTGTATGTCTACTCACAGAACAAGATCTATGGTCGGAATGTCAACTGGAATACTTGCTGCCTTGATGTTGATTGCATTGATGATTCAGTACAAAGTGGCTATGAGTTCGGCATTGAGTAATAGTAAAGATGTAAAAGATATAGACTTGGGTATGGTGCTAAAACTAAAATTCACTACCTGGTATTTCATTTCACTCGCATCATTTGCAGCGGCCGCTTTTTTTAGTTATATGTATAGCCGGATTGAATTAGAAGAAGCTTTAGAACGAGGTGTTGATTTTGAGTTTCAGCAAGAAAAAATATAACATTATTTATGCAAACCTAAATTGGTTGGCAAATCATCCAAACTCTTTAAATTATTTTGCTGCACATATTCATGCAATCCATCGGCTCCTTTCTTTTCGGCCCATTCAAAATGGATATCTCTTTCGCCGGCATAATTATACAAGGGCACCCCAAAGCCACAAGAAGTTTGCACTAAATCTATATCCGCAATAATCAGTTGCCTGGTACTTGGGTAGATTGTAAAATGAGGAGCATATTGTTCCCATTCCGGCGTTTCGGGTAATACAGTAAAACCTTTTCCATACAACCGAAGAATATTGGGAGCCCCTTCAAAAGAGCAAAACATCATGGTGATGCGACCATTCTCTAATGTATGTGCTGATGTTTCATTGCCACTGCTAATTAAATCCATATAGCCCACCTTGTTTTCGCCCAGCACTTTAAAACAATCCAATCCTTTTGGCGAAAGGTTTACTCTTCCATCAGCACTTAATGGAGCAGTGCTAACAAAAAAGATATGTTGCTTTTGTATAAATTCTTTATGTGCAGGTTTGATGGCGTCATGCAATTTTCCCATACGAAGCAATTTAAATTGGAAGATAGAAAGGAAAATAGTGCAAACCGCTAATACAGTACATTAATCATCATCATTCCCGTTATCCCGGTTGCGACGAAGCGAAAAATCAGCTTTGCCGAATTTATAAGAAAGCGTAATGCGGAAGCTTCTTACATTTCTGCGCCAATAGGAATCCTGGTAAAAGCTTTCCGTATCAAATACATTTCCAAAACGTAAAGTATTAAATACATCGCCAATGCTAAAGGTGAAATTGGCTTTTTTATCTTTTAAAAAATCTTTTCTCATGGCAAAGTCTACACTGTACTCAGGCCGGCTGCGTCCTTGCGCCTGTATTTCTGCTGATTCATACTCGCCTATCAGCTGCATACTGAAATTTTTGAACAAGGATTTTTTTTCAATTCCTGTTTTGTAATTCACAATCAATTTACTTTCCCAGCTAAATCCTTCGTTGCTGAGGTTTAACTCATTTATGATGGCGTTTACTTTACGGTATTGAAAATCAAAAGTGGGAGTGATGTCAAAGTGATTACCTAATTTTTGTTGAAGTGTAAGTTCCAGTCCAAGCCGGTTGGTGCTTTGCGCATTGATGAATGTATTAAGAATAGCATTCGGGTCAACGGCAGCATTATTTAATTGCTGAAATTGTTCGGCGGAAATAGTATCACTGTAGCGGGTTATATCTCCCGGATTGTTGCGGTAATAAACAACGCCCAAAAAATTATTGCCTTTGCCGTAGCTCTGGCTATAGTTAAACTCAAAGGAGTTCACAAACTCTGGTCGTAGCTGCGGGTTGCCTTGGCGTAAGTTTACCGGGTCTGTAATATCAACAAATGGATTGAGTTGCCAGAAATTTGGCCGCCTGATACGACGGGAATAGTTAACCTGCATTTCAATATTCTCTCCAAATTGCCTGGTAACGAACAGGCTGGGGAAAAGGGCATCCCATATTCTGTCTATTTTATTGGGATACTCATACCCAAATTTAAAAGCACTGTCAACCAGCTCCCCATCAAATTTAGAATGTTCTGTACGTAAGCCTAGTTGATAACCCAGGGTTTTCCACTTGTCAGAGTAAGTTACATATGCAGCATTTACAAATTCTCTGTATGCATAGTTATTGCTGATGGGCAGTTTTATTGAACTGCCGTTGCTTAAAATGGCAAATGCATTGTATTGGCTACGGTAGTTGTTGATGTAAGAACGAAGCCCGGCTTCAAATTTTTTGTCCTCCGTTTTTGGATTGGTATAATCCAATTGAAATGTCCATTGCTTATTATCATTATTTCCATCATTCTTTGCAACATTCTTTGGATTATACTCCGTTCCATCCGGGTTGAAATAAAGATTGGTAATGTCGCTATAATCAGTTCCATTCCCCGCATTGTAATTAATATTACCTGTTAACTCTTTTCCCTGCTGTGGAAATTTATGGGTGAAGTTCAGTTGTGTATTGTATCTGTTGAAGCGGGAACCGCTTTCAGAAAAACGTTCGCCATAGTAGGTAAGAATTTTGTTGATGTCCAGGTTTTCCTGCGCCTGGCTCTCTTCATTAAAATTTTTCCCCCGTACAATATTTTGTGTAATGGATAACGTATTACGGTTGTCAAGAAAATAATCCAACCCCACCCGAAGGGAGCCAAAGCGCCGTAACCTATCGCCTCTTGAAAATTGGTTGAAATAATCTTCCGTCATCCCATTTTCTTTATTTTCTCTTTTTGTTTCACTGGTGGCCCTTCCACCGGATTGATTGTAGTTGCCGCTGATGAAATAATTAAACTTCCCCTCCCGCATACTTAAATTGATATTGCCATTTAGAATATCCGGGTAGCCTGCACCGGCAGAAACAATCCCATTTAAGCCTATGCGTTTATTTTTCTTTAAAATGATATTGATAATACCGGCACCACTGGCGGCATCAAATTTTGCAGAAGGGTTGGTGATCAATTCTACCCGTTCAATATTATCAGCCGGAATTTGATCTAATGTAAGTATGGTGGGACGACCGTCCACAAAAATTTGGGGTGCATTATTACGGAGCAGCACATTGCCTTCTACATCAACCGAAACAGAAGGGATGTTTTTCATAATATCGAGCCCGGTACCGCCGGTAGCCACCAGGCTTTTTTCAACATTAAATATTTTGCGGTCAATGCCCATTACCAAACCGGGTTTTTGAACAGTAATTACAACATCATCTAATTCTTTAATAGCTGGCTGCAATGAGATATTGCCAAGATCCTTTTCAAAAGCATCTTTACCTGATCCGGTAAATGAAATAATTTTTTCTACTATTTCATAACCGATAGCTGAAATAATAATCCGAAAGCTGTCAGCTGCAGGAAGCTTTTCAAAAACAAAATCGCCATTGGCTTTGCTCAGCATGCCTCCGGCCATTTCTTCTTTTTTAGTGCTGGCAGAAAAATTGATACTGAATAATTGTACTGATACAGCTTCAACAGCCTTGCCTGTAAGTGCATCAATCACTTTTCCGTAAATCTTACTTTCTTTTACACGCAGAAGCTGACCGTCATTGCCTGTAGGAGGGGGTTCCCTGTCTACCTGGGCAGTAAGTGTAATAGACGAGTATAGCAATAAAAGAAATACTGAAATAAAATATTTCATTGATCGGAATTGTTGCAAAACGTTTTTAGATCAGAAGCGAAGTTACCTTTTATCTGACGGGGAGGCCATTAAAAACTTGTGAGAATCCATACAAAAAAGCCACTGTTTAAGGCATTGGCTTGTAAGTAATATCGTTTATTGAACAGATAATGAAAAATTATATTCTTATTGCTGTGACCAAAGGATCAGGCTCATGTATGCTGAAGGAAGCAGCTTTGTCACCAGCCATCTTAAAAATAATTTTAACTGATGGCGCACCCGTTGGCGAAAAAGTATGTTCATCTATTTTATGAAGCCAACTGTTAGAAAAACCCTTACGGCCTACTTGTAATGATTTGCGGGAATTTAAACTAATCACAAATATGTCAGCCTCTCCATCACCAAAGCGATACTCACCTATGTATTTTTGTTTTTCATCTTCTGTAAGCTCAATGCTTTTGGCTTTTATATCTGCATTGCCCACACTTCCCAGGTAACTTATTACTTTATTTACATTGACTTTATCTTCCGTTGTAATATTCTTATCTGTCAGCCTGTTTTTTGCATGTTGCAATAAAGTAATGCCGTGTGGTCCTGGTTTACTTTGAATGCCCGGTACCGTTTCAACAATTTCTTGTAAGCTTTTATAAGCACCAAGCATAGCAAACGTAAAAATATCAGGTCTTGCACCATGGCTCATTAATAGTTCTGCAATGTCTCTTCGCCCAACATGGGAGGCAGCGCCTAATGCAGTTTCCCAATCTCCAAACCCCCAATCCCAGGCAGCAACGGCTAATTCAGGTCGCTGTCTCAGCAATTCTTTTACTTTATCAATGTCTCGGTGTGATAAACCTACAATGCTGCTTACCATACTATCATTCATAGAAGGATAGCGGTAAAATAACGGCTCTTTATCATTATCATTACTATTCTCAGGTTTATGAATTGCATCCTGTGCCGAAACAAAACCAAATGTGCTGATGCCAATTAATCCGAATGCAGAACTTTTTATAAAGCGGCGGCGTTCAAATGAATTGTTATTCATGATAAAGTGCTTTTAATTACTTTATCAATTTACGGAATTCAATGCCTGTATAGGAATAAGTTTGCGATGACTGGTGCCATTTTATTACCGGAGGTAGCGGCAACTAGAAATGTAGCTAATTAACTTTAATAAGGTTTTTTGCAGCGTAGCCGCTATGTAGGGGAAGATTTTGAAAATAGCAGTAGGTGAAGTAGCGTACACTTAGCATTGTATATATAATAATGGTGCACCCGCCTTCAAAGGAAAATTAATTAATGGTTGCAGCTTAGTTTTCATATCCGCTTTTAATAACAGTAGAAATCATTTTAAACTGTTCATTTGCATGGAAATGGTGCAAAGAGTGGGCGGGGATTATGATGCCATCTCCAAGCCTAAGTGTATTTACTTTTTCATCAATGGTAATTTGTGCTGCTCCGTGTATAATTTGAATATAGGTATCAAATGGGCTTGTTTTTTCTGCAAGTTCTTCTCCGCGGTAGAATGACATAGCAGTAATATTACCTGTTGATTTTTTTATAATTGTTTTGCTTACTACTGCATTGGGAAGGTATTCAATTATTTCAACGATAATGTGAGCTTCAGATTTTTTTACTTCGCCGTTTTGGGCAATCTCATTTTTATCGTTTGATTTATTCTTTTCTGTCATATTTGAATTTTGATCTATTGGGAAGATAGGTCTTTAATTTGTATAATTCAGTTTTAGTTTATACCCCTTACTATTAATGAGGAGATAAATTATTCTGCTCATTAAAATTGTGGAGCTGTAAAAAATTCTGAACCTATCATTGAGTTGATCCTTAGTTTTAGAAATAGCAGTCAATCCTCCATTTTTTTGAACTCCACATTTCTCGCCCTGCCCACATATAATTTCATACTGATGATTTGCCCTTTTTTATTTCGTTCAATAAATACATTTGTACCGGGGGCACTAAATCCATCTTTATACAGAGGTGTAAGAATAGTGCTTGATGTAGCACTGCGTTGTGCAATCAATTTACTATCTTTTAGTTTCACTGTGTACCTCGCTTCGGCTTCGTCCGACCAATATTCACCCAGATATTCCTGTAAACTTTTTTCATCTGTTTGTGCTGAGTCAGCAGCAATATAAATTGTAGTATCAGCCGATGATATTAAAAGAATTCTTTGTGGAGTTGTTGATTGTATTTCTACTTTTATTGAACCTTGCATGAAAATATTTTCAGCAATGGGCATTAATGCATCACCTGCTTGTGTGCGGAGTGTGTCATTTCGTAAAATGAGTTTTGTTCCGCTTGCAGTTTTTAAGTCCCTGTACCAGCCTGTGTAGCTCTTTAGTTTTTCTCCAGAAACATTAAAAGGAGCAGGCGTAATCCTTTTTGGAGTAACAGCAATATTTTTCACCATAATTTCTCTGATAGCATTAGGCATATTGGGGCCGTTGTCAAATTCTGAGCTATTACTTAACCAGGCTATGGACAATCCCAGATCAGGGAAATATTGTAATGATGAACGATAGCTTGCTGTAGCACCTGTATGGGCAATGCATTTCCAGCCACGAACAGAATCTACCCGCAAACCTGCGGCATATAAATTTGCAGCTCCATTATTGAGTGGGGTAGTCGCTAATTGCTTTTGCAGCAACGATGGATTTCCCAATTTACCAGCCAGGTAATAATTATTCCAAAGCAACAGGTCTTCTGCCGTAGTTAATAAACCTCCATTACCATAGGCATACTCGTTGGGCATATCCGTTAAATAGGTATTGCCATTCTTTTCATAGGCAATGGCCCTATTGTGTACTATCTTTTTAAAATTGCTTCTCCATTCAGTATGCTTCATACCGGCGGGTTCAAAAATATTAATACGGCAAAATTCTGCAAGACTTTTTCCGCTTACTCTTTCTACAATAATGGCAAAAAGATTATAACCTGAATTGCTATAGATATATTCCTCCCCAGGAATATTATTCAGCGTTTTTTGTTTGGAGATAATATATAACGCATCATTATTGCTATACGTCTTGGTAGTTCGGGGCCAGCCTGCAATGCCCGCAATAGCACCCCAATCTTTAAGTCCGCTGGTATGCTGCATCATGTGTCGCAAGGTAATTGTAGCCCCATAGTGTGGTAATTCCGGAATATATTTTCTAACATCATCCAAAAGAGAAAGTTTGCCTTGCTGCTCCAGTAATAAAATGGCTGCTGCTGTAAATTGTTTGGAGACTGAGCCAGCTTCAATTAAAGATTCATTAGTTAGCGGTACGTTATGTTCCATATCTGCTATACCAAATGCCCTGGAAAAAATTACCTGCCCGTTTCTGCTGATAGCTAATTGGGCACCGGGAGTAGTTGGCTTGTACCGGTCAAAAGCTTTCTCAATAAGGATAACTGTGTCCTGCCATGTTTGTGCTGTAGCCGTAAGATGGAAAGTGATTGGTATGAGTAGAAAAAGTATTTTTTTCATTGCAGGTGTTAAGTTCATTGTTTGTGTGGAACAGCTATGGTTCTTATCTTTCTACTTTTGTTACATCCATTAAAATTTCTGTATGGTGGTGACCGGTATGTGCCGAAAAGAAAGTTCCTGTTAGCAGTACAGTGCTTCCGGAGTATTTAGCCATATCAACCGCATCTTTATTATACAGCAATTGGATTTTTGAAATCTTATATTTTGATTCATTTGAATCGTCTTTTGTAATAACATTGATGGGTTTGTCCAGCACCAGTAAATACTGTTCTTCTTTTTTATCTGTTTCAGGATTTTCGCCAAAACCGGGAGGGCCGAAAAATATTTCGGTGGTGATTTTTCCGCTGATCTTTACTTCCGCAGGTTCGTACGGGTAATCGGGCTGATTGCTGTAAGCAGGAGAGGCATCCTTTTCAGCGGCTTGCTGATTGGATGCTGTATCATCTGATGTTGTAGTATTGGCGGTTTCATTGGTTGAACTGCTATTGCAGCTGGTAGAAATAGCAACCGCAACTATTATAATAAGGGTTACAAATACGCTTTTCATTTTATTGTTTTTAATGCTGTTAAATAAACAAAAGATGACAGGGTAGTTGCGTTTTCAGTAGTGGCAGATTTATTCAAATAGTATTAACTTTTACTATTTGAATAAATATACAACAGTTACGATATTTTTTTATACTACAAATTATGTATACTGTAATAGAGCAGCCAGCAACACGATTAAATAGCTTTTTTAGGTGGCAAATCAAAAGCAACTGCTTCATGTTCGAAATGACCATTGTGTGATCCATCGCAAAACGGTTTGTTTTTCGACAAACCACAGCGGCAAAAAGAAACAATTTCTCTTCCCTGTAAATTGTAAACGCCACCATTTCTGTCTACTACCTCAAAATCGCCTTCTACTTTTAATGAACCGTTGTTATTAACGGTGATTTTTGTTTTTGACATATTGATTTTATTTAAAAGTACTTACTTAATTCAAACAAGACTAAAAAATTATGCAGTAGTTATAGTAGCATTCACCGAATAGTTATATTTATTTCAAAAGCTGATAAACGGTAATGATAATAATTATTACTAAGATGGATGTGTAAATTGGCTTATTGTATTTCGCCAGCCAATTGGGAAGATAAATATCAAAATTATCTTTTGTGGAATCTGAGTATTTGCGGGCTATAATGGTTAACGGGCAAAAGAATTTGAATAGCAATAGAACAATTCCTTCAAGAACAAATAAACCGTAGCCGATCCATAGCCATTTGTCCAATTTATTAGTAATTACGGCATACAACATATAAAAGATCACCACATTGAAGAATAGCCAAATAAGCGTATGAATAATTTTTATGATGATGAGTTTGGTTTCGCTTTTCATTTTCAGTGTTTGAGCGGTAAGCGATACCTAAGTTACTACTTAATGGTGGTGGTTTGACGAAGCTGTTTCGCTATGGGCTAACTACCAGCACTGATTTTAGTGAACTGTAGTCTGCAAGAAAATGAGTTATACAAATGAAGCTATCAAACAAGAAGGGCCATCTTACGTATAGAAACGCAGTATAGCCCTTGCTTGCGAAATCGAACCTGGAACATGAAAAAAAATTATAGCCGATTTTATATTATCTTAAATACAATTCAAGTTCTACTCTTCTGTTTAATGCCCTTGCTGTTGAATTTCCATTAGAACCTGCAGGTCTTGTTTTACCATATCCAGTAAGTGCTATTCTGCTTTCAGCTACACCTTTGCCTGTTAAATAAGACATCACTGCATCTGCACGGCTTTGCGAAACCGTAGTTGGGTTTTTTTCCATGCCATCAGTATGACCGCCAATGCGCAAATTATAATCCGGGTATTCTTTTAAAATATTTGCTACCTCATCCAGCATTGGGTGAGAAGTGGATTTCACCAATGCATTTCCTGATTCAAACATTACACGACGGGTTGCAAATTGTAAACGCTTTGGCACTTCTTTTTTTACAACCGGACAACCATAGTTTGAAATAACACCTATAACACCCGGGCATCTGTCATCTGCATCCAGTACACCATCTCCGTCTGTATCAGCCGGGCATCCCCATGCATCTACTTTTGTTCCTGCATTAGTAGCAGGGCATTTGTCATCCGCATCAAGCACACCATCTTTATCACTGTCGGCATCACATCCATTCACATCGGTTTTAATTCCTTTATTGGTATCCGGGCATTTATCGTTGGAGTCTGGCACACCATCACCATCTGTATCCGGGCATCCCTGGAACATATCCAGTCCTGCTGCATTCGGACATTTATCCTGCGAATCCTGGATGCCATCTGCAT
>LNFM01016386.1_pt1 | contig 14131 bp, 13 predicted proteins | sample 596031 | NCBI WGS metagenome assembly LNFM01 (sample SAMN04254537, study PRJNA301005) | activated carbon metagenome | isolation source: dual media filters at the Ann Arbor, Michigan drinking water treatment plant | place: USA: Ann Arbor
ATGCGACCCAGCATCCGGCCACGCGGACTTTTCAGGCTGTACGGATTCACATCAATCAAGAGCTTGAGGAATTGGCGCTAGCGCTCGACCAGGCGGTGCATCTGCTCGCGCCCGGCGGCCGGCTCGGCGTGATCAGCTTCCATTCGCTCGAGGATCGCGCGGTCAAGCGCTTCATCGATGCGCATGCGCACCCGGAGCGCCACCTTGATGCGCGCCTTGCGCGCATGCCGCTGCGCGCCGACGAACTGCCGCAGCCGACGCTGCGGGCGCTGGGCAAGCAGGTCGCCGGTGACGACGAGATTGCCGCCAACCCGCGCGCGCGCTCCGCGATCCTGCGCGTGGCCGAGCGCACCGATGTGCCGCTCGCGGCCCGGACGGGGCAGTGATGCGCGCGCTGCTCGCCATCGTGGCGGCATTGCTGGTGGGCAGCAGCCTGTCCCTCGTGACCGCCCAGCATCGGGCGCGCACCTTGTTCGTCGACCTCGAACGCGCGCAGCAACTGGCCAAGCAGCTGGAGGCCGAAGGTGACCGCCTGCGCGTCGACCTGGGCCGTGCGTCGCAGCCCGCGGTGATCGAGACGGCGGCGCGCGAACTCGGACTCAAGCCGGTCGACGGCAGCCGGGTCGTGTTCCTGCCGACGGCTGTCGGTGCCGCTCCTGCGGCGCGGGGTCGGCCATGAAGCTGCTGCGCGCGCGCTCTGGCGCTGCGGGTAGCGAACGCAGCGTCCGCCCGGCGGGCGGGCGTGGTCCACGCACCGGTGAACGGGTGGGCTTCAACGCCAACCCGCTATTGGCGGTGAAGCTGCCGGCCTGGCGCTCGAAGGCGCTGCTGTTCGGACTGTTCTTCGCGTTCCTGATGCTGGTGGGACGCGCGGTGTACCTGCAAAGCGGCATGAGCCCCGGCCTGCAGCAGCGTGGTGACGCGCGCTACTCCCGCACGCTGGACGTGCCCGCCACGCGCGGCAAGGTGACCGATCGCAATGGTGTGGTGCTGGCGGCGTCGGTGCCGGCGCGGGCGATCTGGGCGATTCCGGAAGACGTCGATGCGACGCCGGCGCAGGTGGCGCAGCTGGCGCGGCTGCTGGATCTGCCCGTTGCCGAACTCAAGCGCCGCCTGGCCGACGATGACCGCAGCTTCGTCTATCTACGCCGGCAGGTCGATCCGACGGTGGCCGACGCCATTGCCAAGCTGAAATTGGCCGGCATCCACTCGACGCGCGAGTTCAAGCGTTTCTATCCGGAAGGCGCGGCGGCGGCGCACGTGGTCGGCTTCACCAACCTCGAAGATCGCGGCCAGGAAGGCATCGAGCTGGCCAACGAGCGCCTGTTGGCCGGGCGCACCGGCAGCCGGCGTGTCATCAAGGACAACCTCGGCCGCGTGGTCGAGGACAACTGGCTGCGCGAGCCGTTCGACGGCAGCGATCTGTCGCTTGCGATCGACAACCGCATCCAGTACGTGGCGATGACGGCGTTGCGCCAGAGCATCGAGCAACACAACGCCAAGGCCGGTGCGGCGATCGTGCTGGACGTCCACACCGGCGAGGTGCTGGCCCTGGCCAACTGGCCGAGCTTCGACCCCAATGTGCGCAACGACCAGCGTCGCGCACGCTGGAACCTCGACACCCTGCGTAACCGGGCGATCACCGATATCTTCGAGCCGGGCTCCACGCTCAAGCCGTTCTCGGTGGCAGCGGCGATGGACGCCGGCCTGGCGCGTCCCGAACAGCGCGTCAACACCGCGCCCGGTCGCATCGTGGTCGGTGGGCGCAGCATCAACGACACCCACCCGCACGACGTGCTGACGGTCGAGCAGATCGTCGCCAAGTCGAGCAACGTCGGCACCGTCAAGCTGACCATCGACATGCCAGCCGAGCGGCTGTGGAGCACGTATGCCGGCGTCGGCTTTGGCCAGGCGCCTTCCGCCCAGGAACTCGGGTTCAGTGGCGCAGTGGCCGGCCGCCTGCGGCCGTACAAGGCATGGCGGCCGGTGGAGCAGGCGACCATTGCCTACGGCTACGGCGTCTCGGTATCACTGCTGCAACTGGCACGTGCCTACACCGCCTTCGCGCGCGATGGCGACGTGGTGCCGGTGAGCCTGCTCAAGCGCGACGCGCCGCCGCCGAGCGTGCAGGTGTTCAAGCCGGAGACCGCGCGCGCGATGCGCAAGATGCTCGAACTGGCGGTGAGCGACGAGGGCACCGCGCCGCAGGCGCGCATCGCCGGCTATCGCGTCGCCGGCAAGACCGGCACCGCGCGCAAGCTCAAGGATGGACAGTACGTCAACGCCTACGTGGGCTCGTTCGCCGGCTTCGCGCCGGTGAGCGATCCGCGCATCGTGGTCGCGGTGATGATCGACGAGCCGGGCGGCGGCCGCTACTACGGCGGCGACGTCGCCGCGCCGGTGTTCGCGCAGATTGCGGCCGGCGCGCTGCGCACGCTGCAAGTCGCACCCGACGGTCCGGCGGCACCCTCGCCGCGCATCGTGGCGCAGATCAGGGAGGGCATGTGACCCGCTTTCCCTCGCACCTGGCCGACAACTTCGACGCCCTGATCGAACTGCTGCGCGCACGTGGCGTGCGCGACCTGCAGCTGGACAGCCGGCGCGTGCAGCCGGGCGATGCCTTCATCGCGGTGCCGGGACGCCGCAGCGACGGCCGCACCTACATCGAGGCTGCCGTCGCGCAGGGCGCTGCGGCCGTTCTGGTCGACGCCCAGGGCTGGCACTCGCGCGATGTCGGTGCGCCGGTGCTGCCGGTGGCCTCGCTCGCACGCGATCTCGGCCATCTGGCGGCGGCCTGGTATCGGCACCCCAGTGCGACGCTGACCAGCATCGGCGTGACCGGCACCAACGGCAAGACCTCATGCAGCCAGTGGATTGCGCAGGCGCTCACCCATGCCGGGCGGCGTTGCGGCGTGATCGGCACCGTGGGCAGCGGCTTTCCCGAAGCGCTTGAGATGGCTGACCTGACCACCCCCGATGCGGTGTCGCTGCAGCGGGTCGTGCGGCGGCTGGCGGACGAGGGCGCGCAGGCGCTGGCGATGGAAGTGAGCTCCATCGGCCTCGATCAGGGGCGCGCCAACGGCATGCACTTCGACACCGCCGTCTTCACCAATCTCACCCGCGATCACCTCGATTACCACGCCACGATGGCGGCCTACGGTTCGGCCAAGGCGCGTCTGTTTGACTGGCCGACGCTGCGTCACGCGGTCATCAACCTCGATGACCCCTTCGGCCGCACCCTGGCCCACGGCGTGATGGCGCGTGCCCACGGTCCGGCCGTGATCGGCTATGCGCTTGGCCAGCCGCAGGAGACCGGGCTGGCACTGCAACTGGTCGCGCGCGCTCTGCGCGTCACCGCACACGGGCTGGCTTTCACGATCGATGCCGGCGCCGAACAAGCGGCCGTCGAGGTGAATCTGGTCGGTCAGTTCAATGTATCCAACCTGCTCGCGGTGACCGGTGCGCTGATCGCCAGCGGCATGTCGCTGGCGCAAGCGGCGGCGCTGCTGCCGCAACTTTCGCCGCCGCCGGGACGCATGCAGCGTGTGAACGGCGAAGCGGGCGATCCGTTGGCGGTGGTCGACTACGCGCACACCCCCGACGCACTCGACCAGGCACTGCGTGCGCTGCGTCCGCTGGCGCAGGCGCGCGCCGGGCGCCTGTGGGTGGTGTTCGGTGCCGGTGGCGACCGCGACCCGGGCAAGCGGGCGCCGATGGGCGCTGCCGCTGCGGCGGCCGACCGGATCGTCGTCACCAGCGACAACCCGCGCACCGAGGACCCGGCGACGATCGTGGCCGCGGTCGCGGCGGGCGTGCCGGCCGATCGTGGGTGCGAGCGCATTGTCGATCGCGCGCAGGCGATCGGCTGGGCGCTCGCGCAGGCTCAGCCGGCCGATGTCGTCCTCATCGCTGGCAAGGGCCATGAGGCCTACCAGGATGTCGCGGGCCACAAGCGCCACTTCTCGGACGCGGACGAGGCGCGCAAGGCGCTGGCGGCACGCAGGATGCAGTCGGTGACGCCGGTCGCCGCGGCGGTGACCGGCGTTGCTGCGGGACCAACCAGCGGCAGCGGCCGCGGCGCGCTCGGAGCGGCCGCATGCTGACCGCCGCCGAACTGGCCCGCTCGCTGCCGCAGGCGCTGCTGCACGGCGATGGCCGCGTGCGCTTCACGCGCGTGTCGACCGACTCGCGCAGCATCGCGCCTGGTGCCCTGTTCGTCGCATTGCGCGGCGAACGCTTCGACGGCCATGACCATGCCGCGCAGGCCGTGGCCGGCGGCGCGGTCGCGCTGCTGGTGGACCGCGTGCTTGACCTGCCGGTGCCGCAGGTGGTGGTGGCCGACACCCGGCGCGCACTCGGTTTGGCTGCAGCCGCGTGGCGCGCCCGGTTCGACATTCCGCTGATCGCCGTGACCGGCAGCAATGGCAAGACCACAGTCACGCAGATGATTGGTGCGATCCTCGCGCAGGCGCATGGCGAGAAGCGGCGCCTGGCCACGCGCGGCAACCTCAACAACGATATCGGCCTGCCGCTGATGCTGTTCGAACTCACCGCCCAGCATCGGGTGGCGGTGCTTGAACTCGGCATGAATCACCCGGGCGAGATCGCGACCCTGGCGCAGCTGGCAAAGCCGACGGTGGCAGTGGTCAACAACGCCCAGCGCGAGCACCAGGAGTTCATGGCCACCGTCGAGGCCACGGCGGTGGAGAACGGTGCGGTAATCGATGCGCTGCCTGCCGATGGCGTGGCGGTGTTCCCTGCCGACGATGCGTGCGTATCGATCTGGCGCCACAAGGCTGGCACCCGGCGCGTGCTCGACTTTGCGCGACACGCCGAAGCGACGGTGACGGCCGAGGTGGAGCCCACCGACGACGGCGAAATGCTGTCGATCGCCTGCCCGGCCGGGCTGATCGACACGCGGTTGCAGGTCACCGGGGCGCACAACGTGCACAACGCGTTGGCCGCTGCTGCTGCCGCGATTGCGGTGGGCATCGCGCCGGCCGACATCGCCGCCGGACTGGCGGCCTTCCAGCCGGTCAGCGGGCGCGGCGTGCGCACCCGCCTGCCGAGTGGCGCGCTGCTCATCGACGACACCTACAACGCCAATCCCGACTCGGTGCGCGCCGCCATCGATCTGCTTGCCAGCATGGCGCCGCCGCGCGTGCTGGTGCTGGGCGACATGGGCGAGGTCGGCGGCCAGGGACCCGCCTTTCACCGCGAGGTCGGCGACTACGCCGCCGAGCGTGGCATTGACGTGCTGCTCGCCCATGGCGAGGCGGCACGCGACAGTGCCGCCGCCTTCGGACCGCAGGGCCGCCACGTCCCCACCATCGAGCCGCTGATCGAGACGGTACGTAGTGTGGCGCGCGGCAATGCCACGGTGCTGGTCAAGGGATCACGCTTTATGCGGATGGAACGCGTCGTGCAGGCACTGCTCGACCCCGCCGCCACGCAGGCAAGTGCGCAAAGAACCGAGGGAGCGCACTGATGCTGCTCGAACTGCTGCAATGGCTGGCGCAGGACATCCGCGCCTTCAATGTCTTCAACTACCTGCTGCGACGGCGCTGGCGATCGGCCTGGCCGCGGGGCCTTGGGTGATCCGCAAGCTCACCGAACTGAAGATCGGCCAGGCGGTGCGCAGCGACGGCCCGCAGACCCATCTATCGAAGACCGGCACGCCGACGATGGGCGGGGCGCTGATCCTCATCTCCATTGGCATCACCACCCTGCTGTGGGCCGACCTGTCGAACCGTTTCGTCTGGGTCGTGTTGATCGTCACGGTGGGCTTTGGCTGGGTCGGCTGGGTCGACGACTATCGCAAGGTCGTGCATCGCAACCCGAAAGGGATGAGTGCCAAGGAGAAGTACTTCTGGCAGTCGCTGATCGGTCTGGCGGCGGCGTTCTACCTCGCGTTCGCGATTGCCGCGCCGACCAATGAACAGGTCTGGCCGCTGATGGTCCAGTGGTTCACCAACGGCTTTCATATTGACCTGCCGGCGCGCTCCGATCTGATCGTTCCGTTCTTCAAGAACTACGCCTATCCGACCGGCGTGTTCGGCTTCGCGCTGCTGTCGTATCTCGTGATCGTCGGTACCAGCAACGCGGTGAACCTGACCGACGGGCTCGACGGTCTGGCCATCATGCCGGCGGCGCTGGTCGGGGCCGCGCTCGGCATCTTTGCCTATGTCGTCGGGCGCGCCGACTTCTCCAAGTACCTGCTGTTTCCGTATATCCCGGGTGCCGGCGAATTGACGATCATCTGCGCGGCGATCGCCGGCGCTGGCCTCGCGTTCCTCTGGTTCAACGCCTATCCGGCCCAGGTGTTCATGGGCGATGTCGGCGCGCTGGCGCTCGGCGGTGCGCTGGGCACGATCGCTGTCATCACGCGCCAGGAGATCGTGCTGTTCATCATGGGCGGCGTGTTCGTGGCCGAGACCATCAGCGTGATGCTGCAGGTCGGCTACTTCAAATGGACGGGCGGCAAGCGCATCTTCCGGATGGCGCCGCTGCACCACCACTTCGAACTGTCAGGGTGGAAAGAGAACCAGGTGGTCGTGCGCTTCTGGATCATCACGATCATGTTGGTGCTGGTAGGTCTGTCGACACTAAAGATCCGATGAACTACTGCAATCACGACCGGCGCTTCGGGACGAGGCCCATGCGCGTAGCGCGTGAAGGCCGCGTAGCGGCCGGCCGAGGCCAGAACGCGCCAGTGCGCTTCTGGATCATCACCATCATGTTGGTGCTGGTGGACCTCTCGACACTGAAGATCCGCTGATGCTTGACTTCACCGACCACACCGTCCTCGTGCTCGGTCTCGGCGAGTCCGGGCTGGCGATCGCGCGCTGGGTCGGTGCTCGGGGTGCCACGCTGCGCGTGGCCGACACGCGCGCGGCACCGCCGATGCTCGATGCGCTGCGCAGCGAGCTGCCGGCTGCGCAGTTCCGTGGCGGCCCGTTCGATCCATCGCTGCTCGACGGCGTCAATCTGGTGGCGCTCAGCCCAGGCCTGTCGCCCACCTACTCGGCGGCAGCGCCGCTGGTGACGGCAGCGCGCGAGCGCGGACTGCAGGTGGTCGGCGAGATCGAACTCTTCGCGCGCGCGCTTGCCGAGCTCGCGGTGGAGCGCAGCTACCAGCCGCGCGTCATCGGCGTCACCGGCACCAACGGCAAGACCACGACAACGCGGCTGGCGGGCCTGCTGATTGCCGCCACCGGGCGGCGGGTGGCGGTCGCCGGGAACATTTCGCCGACCGCCCTCGACACACTGGCTGCGCGCCTGGAAGCGGACGATCTGCCCGAGGTCTGGCTGCTCGAATTGTCCAGTTTCCAGCTGGCCACCACCGAGTCACTGGTGTGCGACGCCGCCGCGGTACTGAATGTCACGCAGGACCATCTCGACTGGCACGGCACGATGGAGGCCTATGCATCCGCCAAGGCACGCATCTTCGGTCGCCTGACGCAGCGCGTGCTCAATCGCGACGACGCGCGCGTGCTGGCGATGCAGCCGTTGCCGCCCGCCGCCGACAAGGCAGCGCGCGCGAAGGTCGCCAAGGGCGAGAAGAGCCAGCGCGCCAAGGCGTTGCGGGCCGGCGTGAGCGCGCACCGAGCGGTTGCCGCAGCGGCCGATGCCGCGCCGCCTGCGCCCGCCGAGGCCATCGCGCGGTTCTGGCCCTGGGGTACGGCGCTCGCGGCGTCGGCGTTGTCGTCGGCGCTCGTGACGGCACAAGCCAGGTCCGCCGTCGACGAGGTCGACGTCCCGGCCGACGACGAGCGTTCGGTCGCCGAGCGCATCGCCGAGGTCGAACGCATCGCACGCGAACGCGCGGCGCGGGGCGAGCGCACGCCGCCGCACCCGATGACGATCGGCCTGGGCGCACCGACGCAGCCGGACGACTACGGCCTCGTGCGTGATGGCGGACTGACCTGGCTCGCCTATGCGGAGGACCTGAGCCTCGGTCATCGCCGCCGCAAGGCGGCGGGTGAGCTGCCCGGCATCGACGGACAGATTTACGTGCACAAGCTGATGCCGGTGGATGCGCTGCAGGTGCGCGGCCGCCATAACGCGCTCAACGCACTGGCCGCGCTCGCGCTGGCGCGCGCGATCGGCTGCCCGCTGGCGCCGATGCTGCACGCGCTGCGCACCTATCGTGGCGAGCCGCACCGCGTCGAACTGGTGGCACGCGTCGACGAGGTCGAGTACTACGACGACTCCAAGGGCACCAATGTGGGCGCCACGGTGGCCGCGCTCGAAGGACTCGGCGCCGAGGGCAAGCGCCTGGTGGTGATCCTCGGCGGCGAAGGCAAGGGGCAGGACTTCGCGCCGCTGGTGGCGCCGCTGGCGACATACGCACGCGGCGTGGTGCTGATCGGGCGCGACGGGCCGGCGATTGGTGCGTTGCTGCGCGACGCGCCGTACCGGGTCGAGACCGCCGAGTCGATGGACGAAGCGGTGACCGTGGCCGCGCGCATCGCGCACAGCGGCGACGCCGTGCTGCTGTCGCCGGCCTGCGCCAGCCTCGACATGTTCCGAAACTACGGCCATCGCGCGGAGGTGTTCGTCGCCGCCGTGCGCGAGCTCGCCGCGGACAAGGGAGTGACGCTGTGATCGCCCGCCTGCTGGCACTGCTCGGCCGCGGCGAGCGGCGCAGCGGCGACAGCGGCGTGCTGGCGCTGGCCGGCCTGGGTTCACTCTCTTCTAATGCGCTGCGCCAGCCGCGCACGACGGTGGCGCAGGTCGACGGCGCGCTGCTCGGCGTGGTGCTGGCCCTGGTGCTGTTCGGCACGGTGATGGTGTATTCGGCGTCGATCTCGCTGGCGGACTCGCCGCGCTACGCGGTGGCACCGACGCACTTCCTGATGCGGCATGTGATGGCGCTGGCGGTGGCGTTCTGTGCCGCGGTGATCGCGTTCTCGATCCCGATGGCGACCTGGCAGAAGCTTGCACCGCTGGCGTTCGTCATCGCGCTGGTCCTGCTCATCGTGCTGCTGATCCCCGGGGTGGGGAAGAAGGCGCTGGGTGCGACGCGCTCGATCCCGCTCGGGCTGTTCAACCTGCAGCCGTCGGAGCTGATGAAGGTGGCCTGCGTGCTGTACGCCGCCAACTTCACGGTGCGCAAGCAGGACTACATGCACGAGTTCCGCAAGGGCTTCCTGCCGATGGGCGCGGTGATGGCGCTGGTCGGCGGCCTGCTGCTGCTGCAGCCCGATCTGGGCGCGTTCGGCGTGATCGTGGCGATCAGCATGGGCATCCTGTTCCTGGGCGGCGTCAACGTGCGGCTGTTCGCCGGCATCTCGGCGGTGCTGGCGTCCGCCTTCCTGCTGGTGATCTGGCTCAGTCCGTGGCGGCGCGCGCGCATCTTTGCCTACTTCGATCCCTGCTCGCCCGAGCAGGCGCTCGACAAGGGCTATCAGTTGTGCACCTCGCTGATCTCGTTCGCGCGCGGCGATCTGTTCGGCGTGGGCCTGGGCCGCAGCGTCGGCAAGCTCTCCTACCTGCCCGAAGCGCACACCGACTTCATCCTCGCCGTGGTGGGCGAAGAACTGGGCCTGCTCGGCGTGCTCGCCGTGATCGTGCTGTTCTACTGGCTGGTCAAGCGTGCGTTCGAGATTGGCCGCCAGGCGGTGGCGCTGGAACGCACCTTTGCTGGGCTGGTGGCGCAGGGCATCGGCCTGTGGATCGGCGTGCAGGCGTTCATCAACATGGGTGTCGCCACGGGTCTTCTGCCGACCAAGGGGCTGACGCTGCCGCTGATGAGCTACGGCGGCTCGGCGCTGCTGTCGACCCTCGCCGCGCTCGGCATCTTGCTGCGCGTGGATCTGGAGAACCGCAAGCTGATGCGCGGGGGGCGGGCATGACGGCCCAGCACCTGCTCGTCGTCGCCGCCGGCACCGGCGGCCATGTGATGCCGGGACTCGCGGTGGCGAACGAACTGCAGTCGCGCGGCTGGACCGTGTCGTGGCTGGGCACGCGGGTCGGCATGGAGCGCAAGCTGGTCGAGGCCAAAGGCATCGCGTTCGATGCGATCGACTTCTCCGGCCTGCGCGGCAAAGGGTTGCGCACGCTGCTGTTCGGCGGCTTCCATCTGCTGCGGGGTCTGTGGCAGAGCCGCCGCATCATTGCCGCGCGCCGGCCGGCGATGGTGTTCTCCACCGGCGGCTATGTCGCGGTGCCCGCCGGGCTGGCGGCCGGGCTTGCCGGCGTGCCGCTGACGCTGCTCAATGCCGATGCGGCGCCACTGCTGTCGATGAAGATGCTGCGCTCGCAGGCGAGCGCGTTGTTCTGCGGCTTCGACGGCGACGCCGCACGGCAGGCCGGCGACAAGGGACTCGTCACCGGCAACCCGGTGCGCGGCGACATCGGGCGCATTGCGGTGCCGGCACAGCGCTATGCCAGCCGCAGCGGACCGCTCAGCCTGCTGGTGATCGGCGGCAGCCTCGGCAGCCAGGTGCTCAACCAGGCGCTGCCGACGGCGTTGGCGTCGATCGACGCGGCGCAACGGCCACAGGTAGTGCATCAGTGCGGTGCCGCGCATGTGGATGCGACGCGCCAGGCGTATGCCGCCGCGGGCGTGACGGCCGACGTGATTCCTTTCATCGACGACATCGCCACGCGCTATGCGGCCGCCGATGTGGTCCTGTGCCGCGCCGGGGCGATCACGGTGAGCGAACTGTGCGTGGCCGGCGTGCCGGCGATCCTGGTGCCTTTCGTCGTCAAGACCACCGCGCACCAGCGTGCCAATGCGCAGTTCCTGGCGCGTCATGGTGCGGCCATCCATCTGCCGCAGGGCGAGCTGACGCCCGAGCGCGTGGCGGGCGTGCTGCGCGACCTCGATCGCACGCAACTGCTGGACATGGCGCAGAAAGCGCAGGCACTCGGCCGCCCCACGGCCACCCGTACGGTCGCTGATGCGATCGAACACATCGCGAAGGCGGGCGCCGCATGAAGCACGCGGTCAAGCACATTCATTTCGTCGGCGTCGGAGGCTCCGGCATGAGCGGTATTGCCGAGGTGCTGCTCAACCTCGGCTATCGCGTCAGTGGATCCGACGCGGCGACCACGAGCACCACGCGCCGGCTGGCGCAACTCGGTGTGCAGGTGTCGCTCGGGCACGCGGCGCAGAACATTGCCGGTGCCGATGCGGTGGTCGTCTCCACCGCGGTGGGCGGGAGCAATCCGGAGGTGCTGGCGGCGCGTCAGCAGCGCGTGCCCGTGGTGCCGCGCGCGGTGATGCTGGCCGAACTGATGCGCCTCAAACGCGGCATCGCCGTGGCGGGCACCCATGGCAAGACCACCACCACGAGCCTGGTGGCAAGCGTGCTGGCGGCCGGCGGCCTGGATCCGACCTTCGTCATCGGTGGTCGCCTGAACGCGGCGGGTGCCAACGCGCGGCTGGGCAGCGGCGAATTCATCGTCGTCGAGGCCGACGAGTCCGATGCCAGCTTCCTCAACCTGATGCCGGTGATCGCGGTCGTCACCAACATCGACAACGACCACATGGAGACCTACGGCCACGACTTCGCGCGACTGAAGCATGCGTTCGTGGAGTTCCTGTCGCGCCTGCCGTTCATCTCCAAGCCGCTGGTCACCTACGGCCTGAACCCGGAAGCGCAGGTGCGCGCGGTCGACGTGCGGCCCGACGGCACGACGATGCACTTCACCGCGCTGCGCGAGGGCGTGGCGCCGCTGGATGTCACGCTGAACCTGCCGGGCGTGCACAACGTACTCAACGCGCTGGCGGCGATCGCGGTGGCGGGGGAGGTTGGCGTCGCCGACGAGGCGATCGTGCAGGCGCTGGCGGCGTTCACGGGCGTCGGGCGGCGCTTCGCGCGCCACGGCGAAGTGGAGATCCCCGGCGGCGCATTCACGCTGATCGACGACTACGGCCACCACCCGGTCGAGATGGCCGCAACCCTGGCGGCGGCGCGCGGTGCCTACCCCGACCGGCGCCTGGTGCTGGCGTTCCAGCCGCACCGCTACACGCGCACGCGCGACTGCTTTGAGGACTTCGTCAAGGTGCTGTCGGGCGTGGATGCATTGCTGCTGGCCGAGGTGTATCCGGCCGGCGAGGCGCCGATCGTCGCCGCCGATGGCCGCGCGCTGGCGCGCGCGGTGCGCGTGGCCGGCAAGGTCGAACCGGTGTTCGTCGAGACGATCGACGCGATGCCGGAGGCGATCGTCGCCGCGGCGCAGCCGGGTGACGTGGTGATCACGATGGGCGCCGGCTCGATCGGCACGGTGCCCGCCAGCCTGACGAAGGGAGGCGCGGAATGACGGCGCCGGCAGATGATGTGAAGGTTCCCGTGCCGTCGTTCGGCAAGGTCGGCGTGCTGTTCGGTGGCGATTCCTCCGAACGCGAGGTCTCGATCATGAGCGGCACCGGCGTGCTCACTGCGCTCACCGCGCGCGGCGTCGATGCGCATGCGTTCGATCCCGGCCGCCAGTCGATCGCCGAGCTCGCCGCGGCCAAGTTCGATCGCGTGTTCATCGCGCTGCATGGCCGTGGCGGCGAGGACGGCACGATCCAGGGCGTGCTCGAACTGCTGAAGATGCCTTACACCGGTAGTGGCGTGCAGGCGAGCAGTGTCGCAATCGACAAGGTGATGACCAAGAAGATCTGGCTTGCCGAAGAACTGCCCACGCCCGACTGGGAGATGGGCCACGCGACCAGCGACTGGAAACGGGTGATCGCCGAACTGGGCGACCAGTTGATCGTCAAGCCGTCGCGCGAGGGTTCGACGATCGGCATCACCAAGGTCACCTCGCACGATCAGAACGAACTGGCCGCGGCCTTCGAGGAGGCGGTCAAGTACGACGACGACGTGCTGATCGAGCAGATGATCGTCGGGCGCGAGCTGACCTGCGCGGTGCTGGGCGAAGGCAAGACCGCGCGCGCCCTGCCGCTGATCGAGATCCGCGCGCCCGGCGCCAATTACGACTTCCACCACAAGTACTACAGCGAGGACACCCAGTACCTGTGCCCGGCGCCGCTGGAAGACAGCCTCGCGCAGGAGATCCAGGCGCTGTGCGTCCGCGCCTACAACGCGCTCGGCTGCCGCGGCTGGGGTCGCGTCGACGTCATGCTCGACGTCAATCCACGCGGCGACCGTCCGTACCTGCTGGAGGTCAACACCTCGCCAGGGATGACCGGGCACTCGCTGGTGCCGATCGCCGCGCGCGCCACCGGACTGAGCTACGAAGATCTGGTGCTGGAGATCCTGTCGATGGCCCGCCTGGAGCGCGCATGAGAGAGCCGCCCGCCACTGCCCCGCGCCTGATGGAGCTGGCGGCGCGCCTGTGCTTCGGCCTGGCGCTGCTGGTGGCGGCAGGTACGGCGGTGGCTTGGGTCGCGCAGCGCCCGGCGTTCGACTTTCGCAGCATCGAGGTACGGGCGAGCGAGGGCGAACTGCAGCATGTCAACCAGGCGGCGGTGCGCAATGCGATCGCGCGCCAGCTGGCCGGCAACTTCTTCACGATGCGGCTGGACGAGGCGCGCCAGGTGTTCGAGACCGTGCCGTGGGTGGCCGGCGCGAGCGTGCGCCGCGTCTGGCCTGACCGGCTGCTGGTGACGCTGACCGAGCATCGTGCGCTCGGCGTGTGGAGCGACGGTCGGGTGGTTTCCGACGAGGGGCGCCTGTTCGTGGCGAACATTGCCGAGGCGGAGCTCTATGGGCCGCTGGTGTCGTTCGACGGACCGCCGCAGTACGCCGCCGAGGCGGTGCGCCGGTTTCAGGAGTTCGCGACGCTGCTGGCGCCGCTGTCGATCGAGATTGCCGCCATCAGCGTGTCGGAGCGCACATCGTGGTCGCTCAAGTCGGTCGATGGCCAGCGCATCGAGCTTGGCCGCGACGACCCGCCCGGCCGGCTGCGCGAGCGCATCGAACTCATCACCGCCAGCTATCCGCAGATGCTCGCCAAGTTCGGTGCGCCGCCGTCGCGCATCGATGCGCGCTACCCCAACGGCCTGGCGGCCGCACTGCCCGCCGGCACAAAACTCGCGCCAGCCCAGAACAAGAAGCCATGAGAAACGACAGCAAGGACATCATCGTCGGGCTCGACATCGGCACCAGCAAGGTGGTGGTCGCGGTGGCCGAGGTGCTGCCCGACGGCCGCTTCCAGGTGATCGGCCTCG
>LNFM01009492.1_pt1 | contig 14129 bp, 13 predicted proteins | sample 596031 | NCBI WGS metagenome assembly LNFM01 (sample SAMN04254537, study PRJNA301005) | activated carbon metagenome | isolation source: dual media filters at the Ann Arbor, Michigan drinking water treatment plant | place: USA: Ann Arbor
GCCTTGAGCTTCCTGTCCGGGCCGGTGCTGCCGTAGCCGGTGATGGCGCAATGGATCAGGCGTGGATTGATCGCCTGCAATTGCGGATAGTCGATGCCCAAGCGCGCTGTGACGCCGGTGCGGAAATTCTCCACCAGGACGTCGGCGGACTTCACCAGACGGATGAACAACGCCTTGCCTTCGGCTGACTTGAGATTGAGCGTGATGGCCTTCTTGGCGCGCGAGCGTTTCAAGTAGGCGATGCCGAGATCGTCGGCGGTCTGGCGCTTCAGCGACACGCCCTCGGGGCCAAAGAACGGCGGCGCATTGGCGGTGGGATCGCCTGTCGCCGGCTCGTCAATACGGATGACTTCGGCGCCGAGCGCGGCGAGAAACAGCGTCGCCTGCGGGCCGGACAGAAAGCGCGTCAGATCGAGGATCCGGACGCCGTCCAGAATGCGCGGCGGCTGGCCGGACGGAGCATCGATCATGGCGCGTCATCCTCTCCGGAGATTTCGTCGGGTCGCTACCGTTATGGCGCAGCGTTGCGGGGGTTTTGACAGAGCGGCGGGATCGATGTCAACGTGATATGAATAGCGGTTTTTCATGCAATTACTGCATCAATCCGGCGGGCACCATGGCACACCTCGACAACGTTCCGAATCTCACGCCCAAGCACCTGCGCGCTGTGGTGGCGCTGGCGCGCTATGGCAGCTTCGTCGCCGCCGCATCGTCGCTGCGCATCTCGCAGCCGGGTCTCAGCCGCATCATCCAGCAGAGCGAGGCCATGCTCGGCGTCAAGCTGTTCGCGCGCGGCACCCGCAGCGTGGCGCAGACCGAGGCCGGCCGCACGTTCATTCCCGCGGCGGAACGGATGCTGGGCGAACTGCAGCAGCAGACGCAGAAGGCGCGCACGCTGGACGGCGAGATGCGCGGCCAGCTGATCATCGCCAGCCTGATGTCGATCTCGCACCATGTGCTGCCGGCGGCGCTGGTGGCCTTTCGCAGGAAGCATCCGAAGATGTTCGTCGAGATCAAGGAAGGCCTCGCCAGCGGCGTGCAGGAAGACGTGCGCAGCGGCATTGCCGATTTCGGCATCGGCAGCGCCATCGGCCTGAGCGAAGGCCTGGTCGCGGATTCGGTCGTCAACGAACCGTGCTACGTCGTGCTGCCGCGCCGGCACCGGCTCAGCCGGATGGAGTCCCCGACACTGAAGGACATCGCCGACGAGCCGATGATCTCGATGCCGTCCGATTCCGGGCTGCGGCGCACGCTTGACGTGTTCGCCGGCGAGCGCGGCGTCGTGCTCGACCACAGCATCGTCATCAACCAGTTCGGCTCGCTGTTCGATTTCATCGGCCGCGGCCTCGGCATCTCGATCGTACCGGCTTCGGCGCTGCCGCCGTCCCGCGCCTTCCCGATCGTGGTCAAGCCGCTGCGGCCGGCGATCACCCGGCGGATCGGCATCATCCGGTTGTCGGAACGCTCGCCGACGCCGGCGTCGGAGGCGTTCCTGGCGATCTTCCGGCCGCGCTTCCTGGCCGCGACGGGGCCGCGGCGGATGGCCGGGTGAAGGCTCAGGCGTGGGCGAAGGCCCAGTACAGTTCGCGGGCCTGACGATAGAACGGGCCCGGCTGCAGCGAGCGCTGGTCGATGCGGTTGACCGGCATGACCTTTGAGTAATTGCCGGACGAAAAGATTTCGTCGGCGGTCTCGAGGTCGCGGTAGGTCAGCGCCGTCTCGACCACAGTGACGCCGGCCTCGCGCAACAGGCCGATCACGCGCTGGCGGGTGATGCCGTTGAGGAAGGTGCCGTTCGGCGCCGGCGTATAGAGTATGCCGTCCTTGGCCATGAACACATTGGCGGTGGCGAGCTCCGTGACGTTGCCCAGCATGTCGAGCATCACGCAGCTGCCGAAGCCGCGCTGCTGCGCCTCGATCAAGGCGCGTGCGTTGTTGGGATAAAGGCAACCGGCCTTGGCCAGCGTCGGCATCGTTTCCATGCTCGGCTTGCGGAACGGCGACAGCGTAATCGACGAACCCTCCGGCGGGCGCATCGCCGCCTCGTAGATGGTGAGGCACGCCTGCGTCGATTCCGGGTCGGGCGCGATCATCAGCTTGCCGCTGCTCTCGGCCCAGTACATCGGCCGGATGTAGAGCGCGGCGTCCTTGCCGAAGCGCTTGATGCCGTCGCGCGCCAGCCCGGCCCAGGTCTCCGGCGTCACCACGGGCTTCAACCCCATGGCGGTGGCCGAGACATTCACGCGCGCGCAGTGGAGATCGAGATCTGGCGTAACGCCCTCGAAGGTGCGGGCGCCGTCGAACACCGAAGACGACATGAACGCGGCATGCGAGTGCACACCCATGATCGGGATATTGCCCTCATGCCAGTCGCCTTTGTAAAACGACCACGTCTTCGGTAGGCTCTGTCCCGGCGCCATTTCCTGTCCCGTATTTCTGTTTTTCTTGTGCCCCTTCGGCGCCGCCTTGAAAGCATAGCTTCTCGCCGGGAGCAACTTGATGTCCTCGATCTTTGTCTTCGACGCTTATGGCACGCTGTTCGACGTGCACGCTGCCATTGCCCGGCACCGCCATGAGGCCGGTCCCGACGCCGACCGCCTCTCGGACATCTGGCGCACCAAGCAGCTGGAATACACCTGGACGCTGACGCTGTCGGGCCATTACACCGACTTCTGGACGCTCACCGCTCGCGCGCTGGATTTCGCCCTTGCCCGCGTCCCGTCGGTCCCGGCGGCGCTGAAGCCGAGACTGCTCGATGCCTATTTCAAGCTCGATGCGTTCCCGGACGCGCGCGCCGCGCTGCGCGGCCTGAAGGCCGGCGGACACATGACCGGCATTCTGTCCAACGGCTCGCCCGACATGCTCACCGGAGCGGTCAACAATGCCGGCCTCGGCTCCGATCTCGATGCCGTCCTGTCGGTGGACGTGCTGAAAATGTTCAAGCCACGCCCCGAAGTCTACCGCCTGGTTACCGACCATTATCGCTGCGCGCCCGGCGATGTTACCTTTGTCTCGTCGAACCGCTGGGACGTGATGGCGGCAGTCTCGGTCGGCTTCACAGGCCTGTGGGTCAACCGCAGCAAAATGCCGGACGAGTACCTCGATTTCCCACCGAAACAGGTTCTGAACGACCTCAACGGCCTGGTGCGTTAGGTACAAAGCAGGGGTGGTGCGGCCCGCCACCGCCGCCTATATGCGCTGACGCACCCCGCCACCCGTCCGCGACCCATTCATGCAATCGATCATTTCCATCAACAACCTGTCGAAGACCTATGCGTCCGGCTTCCAGGCGCTGAAGGCCGTCAATCTGGATATCCGCCGCGGCGAGATCTTTGCGCTGCTCGGCCCGAACGGCGCGGGGAAAACCACGCTGATCGGCATCGTCTGCGGACTCCTGACGCCGTCCAAAGGCACGGTGACCGTCGACGGCCACGACATTGTCACGGACTTTCGCGCCGCGCGCACGATGATCGGGCTGGTGCCGCAGGAACTGACCACCGACGCCTTCGAGACCGTTTGGGATACCGTCACCTTCAGCCGCGGCCTGTTTGGCAAGCCGCGCAACCCGGCGCACATCGAGAAGGTGCTCAGGTCGCTGTCGCTGTGGGACAAGAAGGACAGCAAGATCATGACGCTGTCGGGCGGCATGAAACGCCGCGTGCTGATCGCCAAGGCGCTGTCGCACGAGCCGCAGATCCTGTTCCTCGACGAACCGACCGCCGGCGTTGACGTCGAACTGCGCAAGGACATGTGGCAGGTGGTGCGCGATCTGCGCGCCTCGGGCGTGACCATCATCCTGACGACGCATTACATCGAAGAAGCCGAGGACATGGCCGACCGCGTCGGCGTCATCAGCAAAGGCGAGATCATCCTGGTCGAGGAAAAAGCCGAACTGATGCGCAAGCTCGGCAAGAAGCGGCTGATCCTGCATTTGCAGAAGCCGCTGGCGGCCGTGCCGGCCGAACTGTCCGCGCATAATCTGGCCCTTGTCGCCGACGGCAAGGAACTGGTCTTTACCTATGACACGCAGGCCGAGCGTACCGGCGTTACCGCCCTGCTCGCTGCGCTGAACACCGCCGGCATCCGGTTCCGTGATCTGCAGACCACCCAGAGTTCGCTAGAGCAGATATTCGTCGGACTGGTCACCGACCGCCCGGGAAGCCCGTCATGAATCTGCACGCCATCTGGGCCATCTACCGGTTTGAAATGGCCCGCACTTTTCGCACCATCGGGCAGAGCATCGTCTCGCCGGTGCTGTCGACGTCGCTTTACTTCGTCGTGTTCGGCGCCGCCATCGGCTCGCGCATCACCGAGATCGACGGCATCGACTATGGCGCCTTCATCGTGCCTGGCCTGATCATGCTGATGCTGCTGACGCAGAGCACGATGAACGCTTCGTTCGGTATCTATTTCCCGCGCTTCACCGGTACCATTTACGAAATCCTGTCGGCGCCGGTCTCGGGACTGGAAATCGCCATCGGCTATGTCGGCGCGGCCGCGACCAAATCGATCGTGCTCGGCCTGATCGTGCTGGGCACGTCGTTCCTGTTCGTGCCTTTGACCATCGCCCATCCGTTCTGGATGCTGGCCTTCCTGGTGCTGACCGCCATCACCTTCAGCCTGCTCGGCTTCATCATCGGCATCTGGGCCGACGGCTTCGAGAGCCTTCAGATCGTGCCGCTGCTGGTGATCACGCCACTGACCTTCCTCGGCGGCACGTTCTATTCCACCAGCGTGCTGCCGCCGTTCTGGCAAACCGTCACGCTGTTCAACCCGGTGGTCTATCTGGTCAGCGGCTTCCGCTGGAGCTTTTTCGAGGTGGCCGATGTCAGCCCGGTCATCAGCTTCGGCATGACGCTGTTTTTCCTCGCCGTCTGTCTTGGCGCGGTCTGGTGGATCTTCAAGACCGGGTATCGGCTGAAGAAGTAGCCGGCACCTACTCCGCCAGCGCGTGCAGGATGCGCGCCCAGGAGCGGATGCCCTTGTGGAAGCAGGTCAGGTCGAACTTCTCGTTCGGCGAATGCACCCGGTCGTCGTCGAGCGCGAAGCCGACCAGCAGCGAATCCATCCCGAGCACATTCTTGAAGTCGGCGACGATCGGGATCGAGCCGCCGGCGCCGACCGCCACCGCCTTCTTGCCCCACTCCTCGCCGAGCACGGTGCGCGCCTTGTTGAGTGCCGGATTGTCGAACGAGAGTTGCAGCGCCGCCGCCAGACCGAAATTGCCGAATTCGACCTTGCAGTCCGCAGGCAGGCGCTCCCGCACAAAGGCGCGGAAGTTGTCGCGGATTTTCTGCGGGTCCTGGTCGCCGACAAGGCGGAACGACACCTTGGCCGACGCCTCGCCCGGGATGACGGTCTTGGCGCCCTCGCCGGTGTAGCCGCCGATGATGCCGTTGATCTCGGCGGTCGGGCGCGTCGTCACCTGTTCGATCAGCATGCGGTCCTTTTCGCCGGCCGAGGTCTTGAGACCGATCGGACCGAGGAACTTCTCCGGCGTGAGGTCGAGCGCCTTCAGATCGGCCTTGATGTCGGCCGGCAGGTCCTTCACGCCGTCATAGAAGCCCGGAATGGTGACGCGGCCGTCATCGTCCCACATCGCGCCGAGGATTTTGGCGAGCAGCCGGATCGGGTTCTGCGCCGCGCCGCCAAACACGCCGGAGTGCAGATCGCGGTCGGCGCAGGTGATCTTCACATCTTCATAGACCAGCCCGCGCAGCGACGTTGTCACGGCCGGCGTCTTCTGGTCCCACATCGCGGTATCGCAGACCAATGCCAGGTCCAGCTTGAACTCGTCGGCATTGTCGCGCACGAACGAGAACAGGTTCTTCGAGCCGCATTCCTCCTCGCCTTCGATCATGGTGGTGATCGGCAGCGGCAGCTTGCCGGTGACCGCCTTGAAGGCGCGGCAGGCCTCAATAAAGGTCATGGCCTGACCTTTGTCATCGCAGGCGCCCCGCGCGACGATGATCTTGCGGCCGTCCGGCAGCGTCTCGATGCGCGGCTCAAAGGGCGGCGTCTTCCAGAGGTTCAGCGGATCGACGGGTTGCACATCGTAATGGCCGTAAAACAGCACATGGGGGCCCGGCACGCCGTTGGCCGAACTCCCATTGGATTTGCCGACCACCACCGGATGTCCCTCGGTCGGGCGCACATCGGCCTCAAAGCCGATCGACCGGAGATCGGCCGCCACATGCTCGGCCGCGTCGCGGCATTGCTGCTTGAATGCGGGATCGGTCGACACCGAGGCAATGCGGAGCAGCGCAAACAGCCGCTCGACGCTCTGGTCGATGTCCTGGTCGATGCGGTTCAGCACCGCGTCGAGTGTGCTCATGGGAGGCTCTCGCATGGTCGGGGCCGCTCTTGAGAGGCCGCTTGGATGGGACAGCCAACCTAGCAATGCCGGCAGCAGCTGGAAAGCCGTCACCGCTCGCTAGAGTTTGACAGGCGCGCTCAACGGCTTTTTAAGCACGCCAGTCCGCGATTGTGAATTTCGGCAAAAATCTCTCGCTGCGTCCGACGCCGTGCTCGCAAAGGCAGCCCGAAATCGAAGCCACCGCTCCGGCATGTCAATAACGACCGCCGGTTTCAATATTCAACTTTAGCTGTATCCGGCGGGCGTAATGCGGCGCCGCAACGCGTCCATTCCGGAGCCGGCGCGCGTCATTTCGCTTGACAGGATAACATGAGAATGAAAGCGGGCATGCGAAAAACAATTGGCATGCCAACGTAACGCGCTTGTCATCGTCGGCGGTGCCGTACAATATCAACCCAACCCGCCTGTCAGTGCGGAGCTGCGAGGGGATCCATGGACGAATTGGTCGCGCGTCTCGTCGCCAATGTCGGCGTCGATCGAACCGCCGCGGAAAAATCCGTTGGCATCATTCTCGACTTCCTCAGCAAGGAAGGCCCTCCCGACAAGGTGCAGGCGCTGATCGATCGCCTTCCCGGAGCGGACGCTCTGCTGAAAGCGCAACAGGCCGAGGACGCCGGGGGAGCCGGCGGCTTTGGCATGGGCGGCATCATGGGCGCGGGAACCAAGATGATGGCGGCGGGCCTCAGCATGGCAGAGGTCCAGGGTGTGACCCGCGAAACCATCGCCTTTGTCCGAGAAAAAGCCGGCGAGGACGCCATCGGCGAGATCGTCGGCGCTATTCCGGGTCTGAGTCAGTTCATTTAGGGATTTTGCCGACCGCGTTTGCGAGCGTAGCGGGTTTGAGGGGGCGTGGATGTCTTATCCCATCACCGATATCGATGGCATCGATGGCGAAGTCGCCACGATCCTGAAGTCGGTGGGAATCCGTTCGACTGAACGACTGCTTGAGGCCGCGCGCACCCTGAAAGGGCGCAAGGACCTGGCCCTCAGAACAGAGATCAAAGAGCAGCAATGGCTGTGCTGGGCAAACGGCTGCGACCGCCGGCGCATCCGTGGCGTAAGCAAGGAATATGCCGAGTTGCTGCTGGCCGCCGGCGTCTGCACCGTCAAGGAACTCAAGTACCGGAATCCCGCCAAACTGGCGGAGGCGATGGCGGCCGCCAACAAGAAGCTGAAAAAAGTGCGACTGCTGCCATCCGAAAAAGTCGTCGGCCGCTGGATCGAAGACGCCAAGAAGCTGCCGATCAAGATTTCGTACTGAACTTGCGTCCGTTCGCGTCGGCTTGACAGCCTCGGCCCGACCGCGCAAAGCGACCGGCATGGCGCATGCCCGCACCATCACCGATACACCGGCGACCACGCCGGGCACCCTCGCCCGGTTGCTGATGCTTGGCCGGCCTCTGGTCATGGGCATTCTCAACGTCACACCGGATTCGTTCTCCGACGGCGGTCAGTTCATCGATCCTGCGGTGGCAATTGCGCATGCCGCCGCAATGGCCGAGCAAGGCGCGGACATCCTTGATATCGGCGCGGAGTCGACGCGGCCCTATGGTGGCGCGCAGCCGGTCAATGCCGATGACGAGATCGCCCGGCTGGCGCCGGTGCTGCCGGCGGTGGTCAAGCTCGGGCTGCCGGTCTCGATCGATACGCTCAAGGCCAGTACGGCGGCCTGGGCGCTCGGTCAGGGCGCCGCCATGATCAATGACGTCTGGGGCCTGCAACGCGACCCCGGCATGGCGGGGCTGGCGGCGGCGCACGGCTGCCCGGTGGTCGTCATGCACAACCGCGACAGCGCCGACGCCAGCATCGACATCGTCGCGGATATGGTCGCCTTCTTTGCGCGCACGCTGGAGATTGCCGCCGCAGCCGGCATTGCCCGCAGCAAGCTCGTGCTCGATCCCGGCATCGGCTTCGGCAAGACGCCGGAACAGAGCATCGTCTGCCTGGCCAGGCTGGGCGAACTCCAGCAGTTTGGGCTGCCGCTGCTGGTCGGCGCCTCGCGCAAACGCTTTATCAACACGGTCATGCCGGCAGCGCCCTCGGAGCGTGTCGGCGGGTCGATTGCCAGCCATCTCAAGGCGGTAGACAATGGCGCGGCGATCGTGCGCGTGCACGACGTCAGAGACACCGTCCAGGCGCTGCGGGTGAGCGCCGCCATCGACCGCGCCAAAGGCCCGTGACCATGAGCGACCGCATTTTCATCTCGGGGCTGGCGCTGCACGCCTATCACGGCGTGATGCCGCATGAGGCCAAGGTCGGCCAGACCTTCAGCATCGATCTCGACCTTGCCATCGACCTGTCCGACGCGGCGCGGTCGGACAAGGTTGCCGACACGGTGTCCTACGACAAGGTCGCCGAATGCGCGCGCGATGCCTTCTGCGGCGAGCGCTTCCGCCTGATCGAGGCCGTTGCGGGAAAAGTGGCGGATGCGATCCTGGCGACTTTCACGCGGGTGCAAGCGGTGTCGGTGACCATCCACAAGCCGCATGCGCCGATCGCGGCAACCTTCAGCGATGTCGGCGTCACATTGCGGCGCACACGGGCCGACACCGCGTCATGAGCGAAGCGTTGCTGGCGCTGGGGGGCAATGTCGGCAACAGCCGGGCCATTCTCGACCGCGCGGTGGCGCTGTTCTGCGACGGCATTGCGGTCCGGCTGACGGCGCGCTCGTCCGACTATCTGACGCCACCCTGGGGTCTCAAATACCAGGCGCCGTTTGTAAATCTCTGCATTGCCGTCGATACCGCTCTCCGGCCGCGCGATCTGCTGATGCGCGCCCAAAGCGTCGAGTTGAGCCTCGGCCGCGACCGTGCCCATGAGAAGCGCTGGGGCCCGCGCACCGCCGACATCGATATCCTCGCCTATGACGACATTGAGATCGACGAACTGGGGCTGACTTTGCCGCATCCGTATTTGTTCGAGCGCGCCTTCGTGCTGGTGCCGCTGGCCGAGATCGCACCGGACCGCGTCATCGCCGGCCGCAAGGTAATCGACGCACTGGCCGGGCTCGAGGCGTCCGGCATCGAGCGGCTGGAGCCAATACTTTGAGGGCACGCGGCTTGCATTCCGAGGACTACCGGTTTGACCGCGCTTATGGCATTTTCCGCCGATGACAGAACCACTTGTCCTCGCTGCCGAATTTCCGCCGACGACCGAGGCGGAATGGCGCAAACTGGTCGATGCCGCGCTCAAGGGCGCGTCGTTCGACAAGAAGCTGGTCAGCCAGACTTATGACGGGCTGCGCATCGAGCCGCTGTATCCGCCCGCCACGGGCGCCAAGCCCGTCGCCGGCCGCACGCCGGGCGCGGCATGGGCGCTGATGCAGCGCGTCGACCATCCCGATCCCGCCGAAGCGAACAAGCAGGCGCTCATCGACCTCGAAAACGGCGCGACCGGTCTGTCGCTGGTGTTCGCCGGCTCGATCGGCGCCAACGGCTATGGGCTGGTCGGCTCCGAACAAACCATCGCCCGCGCCCTCGATAATGTCTGGCTCGACGCCGTCGCGATCGAAACCGATTTCAGCGCGCAGGAGAAGGAAGCCGGCCTCAACCTTGCCAAGGCCGTGAAAGCGCGCGGCATCGACGCGGCCAAGACCCAGATCCGTTTCGCGCACGACCCGCTCGGCCTGATGGCGCGCAACGGCACGGCGCCGCGGCCGTGGGCCGAGACGGCAAAGCTGCTCGCAGGCTTTTCAGCCGACCTCGCCGGCCAGGGCTTCGCAGGGCCCTTCGCGGTGGCCGACGGCCGCGCCGTTCATGCCGCCGGCGGTTCGGAAGCCCAGGAACTGGCGTTCGTTCTGGGCAATGCCGTGACCTACTGGCGGATGTTCGCCGACGCGGGCGTGCCGCTCGATCAGGCGCGCAGGCTTGTTTTCTTCCGGCTCGCGGCCGACGCCGACGAGTTCATGACCATCGCCAAATTCCGCGCCTTGCGGAAACTGTGGGCGCGCGTCGAGGAAGCGAGCGGCCTGACGCCGAAGCCGACTTTCGTGTCCGCCGAAACCGCGTGGCGCATGATGACGCAGCGCGACCCTTACGTAAACATGTTGCGCACGACGATTGCCGTCACCGCCGCCGGCCTCGGCGGCGCGGATGCGGTATCCGTTCTTCCCTTCACCGCGGCGCGCGGCCTGCCCGATGCTTTCGCCCGCCGTGCCGCGCGCAACCAGCAACTCATCCTGCTCGAAGAGTCGAACCTCTACCGCGTCGCCGATCCGGCCGCGGGCGCTGGTGGCATCGAGACGCTGACGACGCAACTGGCGCAGACCGCCTGGGCGTTGTTCCAGGACATCGAGAAAACCGGCGGCGCGGCCGCCGCCATCGAACAGGGGCTCATCCAGAAAAAGGTCGCGGAGACGCGCAAGGCGCGCGAGGTCAACGTGGCGCGCCGCAAGGACCCGCTGACCGGCGCCAGCGAATTCCCCCATCTCGGCGAAAGCGACGTGAAAGTGCTCGGCGTACCGCGCGTCAAAGTCGCGCCGCTCGCCGCCGCGATCACCGTCGACGCCCTGCCGCTGATGCGGCTGGCCGAACCGTTCGAGGCGCTGCGCGACAAATCGGACGACCTCGCGCGCAAGGCCGGATCGCGGCCCAAGGTGTTTCTCGCCAATCTCGGCCGGTTGCCGGATTTCACCGCGCGGGCGATGTTTGCCAAAAGCTTTTACGAGGCCGGCGGCATCGAGGCGGTCAGCAATGACGGCTTCAAGGACCAGGCCGAGTTGCTGGCCGCGTACAAGGCCTCAGGCGCCAGGCTGGCCTGCCTGTGTTCCTCCGACAAGGTCTACGCCACCGAGGCCGCCGGCGCGGCCAAGGCGCTGACGGATGCCGGCGCCATCGTGCATCTGGCCGGCCGGCCGGGCGACCTGGAAGCGGCCTTGAAAGAGGCCGGCGTGAGTTCCTTCGCCTATGCCGGCTGCGATGTGCTGGCGACCTTGCGGGCGGCCCATGATAGATTGGGGGCACCATGAGCCAGATCCCGAATTTCGCCAGCGTCGACTTCGCCGACACGGCCATTCCGGCCGGCGCCGACACGGCCGCGCCCTGGATGACGCCGGAGTCGATCCCGGTGAAGCCGGTCTTCACCGGCGCCGATATCGCCGGCCTCGATTTTCTCGACACCTATCCCGGCAAGGCGCCCTTCCTGCGCGGCCCTTACCCGGCGATGTACGCGGCGCAGCCCTGGACCATCCGGCAATATGCCGGCTTCTCGACCGCCGAGGACAGCAACGCCTTCTACCGGCGCAACCTCGCCGCCGGCCAGAAAGGCCTCTCCATCGCCTTCGATCTGGCCACCCACCGCGGCTATGACAGCGACCATCCGCGCGTCGCCGGCGACGTCGGCATGGCCGGCGTGGCAATCGATTCCATCTACGACATGCGCACGCTGTTCTCCGGTATCCCGCTCGATCAGATGAGCGTGTCGATGACCATGAACGGCGCGGTGCTGCCGGTGCTGGCGCTCTACATCGTCGCCGGCGAGGAACAGGGCGTGCCGCATGACAAGCTGTCGGGCACGATCCAGAACGACATCCTCAAAGAATTCATGGTGCGCAACACCTACATCTACCCGCCGACGCCATCGTTGCGCATCATCTCGGACATATTCGCCTATACCTCGGCCGAGATGCCGAAATTCAATTCGATCTCGGTGTCCGGCTATCACATGCAGGAAGCCGGCGCGACGCAGGATCTCGAACTCGCCTATACGCTCGCCGACGGCGTCGAGTATGTGCGCGCCGGGCTGAAAGCCGGCCTGACCATCGACCAGTTCGCGCCGCGTGTGTCGTTCTTCTGGGCGATCGGCATGAACTACTTCATGGAGATCGCCAAGATGCGCGCCGCGCGCATGATCTGGGCAAAGCTGATGAAGCCGTTCAATCCGCAGGACGCCCGCTCGCTCAGCCTGCGCACGCATTGCCAGACCTCGGGCTGGTCGCTGGCGGCGCAGGACGTGTTCAACAACGTCTCGCGCACCATGATCGAGGCGATGGCGGCGACGCAGGGCCAGACCCAGTCGCTGCACACCAATGCGCTCGACGAGGCGCTGGCGCTGCCGACCGATTTCTCCGCCCGCATCGCCCGCAACACCCAGATTGTGCTGCAGCAGGAAGCCGGCGCCACCCGCATCGTCGATCCGTGGGGCGGCTCTTATTACGTCGAACGGCTGACTTACGACCTCGCCGCCAAGGCTTGGGCGCATATCGAGGAAGTCGAGGCGCTCGGCGGCATGACCAAGGCCATCGAGGCCGGCATTCCGAAACTGCGGATCGAGGAAGCCGCCGCCAAGACGCAGGCGCGCATCGACGCCGGCATTCAGTCGGTGATCGGCGTCAACAAATACCAGCCGACCGATGAGGCGCCGATCGACGTGCTGAAGGTCGACAACACCGCCGTGCGCGCCATGCAGCTCGACAAGCTGAAGCGGCTGCGCGCCGAGCGCGACCCGGCCGCGTTGCAGGAGGCACTGGACGCCCTCACCCGCGCGGCCACCGGCAACGGCAATCTGCTGGCGCTGGCGGTCGACGCCGCCCGCGCCAAGGCGACCGTCGGCGAGATTTCGATGGCGCTGGAAAAGGTGTTCGGCCGGCATCGTGCGGAAATCAAAGCCATCACCGGCGTCTACAAGCGGGAGGTTGGCATGACCAAAGCCGTCGAACGCGTACGCGTGGCGGTCGAAGCCTTCGAGGCCGCGGAAGGCCGCCGGCCGCGTCTGCTGGTCGCCAAGATCGGTCAGGACGGCCACGACCGCGGCCAGAAGGTGATCGCCTCGGCCTTCGCCGATCTCGGCTTCGACGTCGATATCGGGCCGCTGTTTGCCACACCGGAAGAAGCCGCGCGTCAGGCGGTGGAAAACGACGTGCATATCCTCGGCGTGTCGTCGCTGGCCGCCGCGCATCTGACGCTGGTGCCCGAACTGAAAAAGCAGCTCGCCGCGCAAGGCCGCGAGGACATCATGATCGTGGTCGGCGGCGTGGTGCCGCCGCAGGATTACGACGCCCTGAAGAAGGCTGGCGCCGAGGCCATCTTCCCGCCCGGCACGGTGATTTCGGAGGCGGCGGAGAAGCTGCTGAGGTCGCTGCACCACCGGCTCGGCCACGACCAGGAAGCGGCGGAGTGACACCGTTCGCGGTCACCCTTCTCACCGCCGCACTGCTGGCCCCTTTGAGCGTAGCATCGGCCGCAGACAAACCCGCCATCGCGTTCAAGTCCCGGTCGATCGACGTGAGCGTCACCGTCGGCAGTGAACTGAAGGCCTATCCGGGCCTCTACGACAACCTGCTGGCCGAAGGCCGCCGCGAAGCCGACAAATGGCGCGCGACCGCCGACGCCGACCGCAAGGATACGCCCGACATCTTCGTCGACGGCCGGCGTTACGCCTTCGAGCGCAGCTATCAGCAGCGCTCGTCGATCGGCCGCTATGTCAGCGTCGTGCGCAACGACTACTACAATACGCTCGGCGCGCACCCCAACAGCGACGTCAATACGATCATGTGGGACGCCGAGGCGCAAAGGCGCGTCAGCATCCGGCCGCTGTTCAAGGAAACCACGCCCCGCGGTCCGACGCTGACCCGGATCGCCAAGGCCATTCGCGCCACCCTCGCCGTCGAGAAAAAGGCGCGCATCGGCGAGACCGTCAATCCTGACAAGGACGAGGGACTCGCAAGCGTGGAGCCGGACCTGCTGAAGATGGGCGCGGTGGCGCTGGTGCCATCGATCGAGCCGGGCCGCAGCGCGGGCATCGTCTTCTATTTTCC